>FLSD01223756.1_pt1 | contig 41748 bp, 38 predicted proteins | sample 1497351 | NCBI WGS metagenome assembly FLSD01 (sample SAMEA4031770, study PRJEB14383) | metagenome | biome: human; feature: oral; material: saliva | place: Philippines | collected 2014 | reverse complement strand
GAAACAGTATCAGAGCAATGAAGTCGTAAAGGCTTGGAAAAATAACTAAACAGTGGTTTCCGCTGAGACGGGGGCGTGGCGCAATTGGTAGCGCATCTGCTTTGCAAGCAGAGGGTTAGGGGTTCGAGTCCCCTCGCCTCCACTTTCCGGTGATTATAGCAAGAGGGAAACGCCTGGTTCCATTCCGAACCCAGAAGCTAAGACTCTTCGCGCCGATGGTACTGCACTTTTGTGGGTGTGGGAGAGTAGGTCATCGCCGGTTTATTTTTGAACCGAGAACCCCATGTCGAAAGACATGGGGTTCTTTGTATATTCGGGTATGTCCGGGAAATACCCGGGGCATATGCACGGGGAGAATCAGCGCTCTGTCTGTAGCGCCTCCTCACTCTCCTTTCTTCGAAAAATTCCCCGAAAAACAAACAAGAGCCGCCCGCCAGAGTAAAACTCTAGCGGGCGGCTCTCTCATACAGCTCTCTCTCACGCCGCTAGCGGCGCCTCAGAAAGCTGTCTTAGATTGTCCTAGAGAAGAAGATACGGGAACGCTTATGCGTTCTTCCAGGGGTCCTCCACGGGACGAGCTGCGTTGTAGGCTGCGGCGCCTGCAACACCCAGAGCAATCAGCAGACCCAGGAACGCCAGGCCCTTACGGGGACGCTTGCCGCCGTTACGCTCAATACGAGCCAGTTCCTTCTCAGCGGCGCGAACGGTCTTCGCGGTAGCCTTACGAGCCTTCTTCAGTGCCTTCTTGTTGCCGGTCAGCTTCTCAGCGAACATCTCAGCGGTCTTACCTTCCAGCGCGGACTCAACAGCAGCCAGAGAAGAGACAACAGCCTGAGCCTTAGCAGCCTTGCGTGCCTTGCGCTTCTTGCAGCAGAACATGGGGTGACCTCCATCGGTTGAAATGCGCCAGCAGCCAGAAAGCGCCGCCGCGCGCGTAGTGTTCACCTCTCAGGATATTCAATTCCCGCCCAAAAAGCCCACCCAACGGTGCGCCCGGGGCGAAAAAACATGTTAGATGGCGAATGAGCGCCGCCCCGTGCCACAATAGAGCCATGACTAATGCAACTGCTAAGGCAACTATCCACACTAACTACGGTGACATCGTCGTCGAACTCTTCGGCAACCACGCACCGCTGACTGTTGAAAACTTCATCGGCCTGGCTGACGGCTCCCGTCAGTGGAAGCACCCCCGCACCGGTGAAATCATGAACACCCCCCTGTACAAGGACGTCGTGTTCCACCGCATCATCAAGGACTTCATGATTCAGGGTGGCGACCCCCTGGGCATGGGCGTTGGCGGCCCCGGCTACCAGTTCAAGGACGAGATTCACCCCGAGCTCTCCTTCTCCAAGCCCTACCTGCTGGCAATGGCTAACGCAGGCCCCGGCACCAACGGTTCTCAGTTCTTCATCACCACCGTTGAGACCCCCTGGCTGAACGGCCGCCACACCATCTTCGGTGAGGTTACCGACGAGGCATCCAAGAAGGTTGTTGACGCTATTGAGGGCGTTGAGACCGGCTTCCAGGACCGCCCGGTCAAGGACGTTGTCATCTCCTCGATTGACATCGAAAAGCTCTAATAAACCCCATCAGACGGCTCATACGAGCATTCTGCTGAAGGTGTTGAGAAAACACGTATAGTTCAGGGGCCCGCCAGGATTCTTCCGGTGGGCCCCTGCGCTTATATGCCCACGCGCCCCCTCACACTTATACGCCCCCGCACACCACCCCGGATGAACCGGCACACAACCCATGGAGGTTCAGTGGAGAACTTTCCCAACTACGCAGGCTACGGGCAGAACCCTACGGTCTGCGTCAACCACCCCGACCGCGTCAGCTACGCCCAGTGCAAGCGCTGCAACCGCACCATCTGCGGCGAATGCCAAGTGAACCTGGACGTGGGCATGGTCTGTCCCGATTGCTACCGCGAACTCACGGGCGGCAGCTCGAAGGCGCAGAGTTCGAAAGCACAGAGCTCGTTCCTGGCGCGCCACTGGCACATTACGTACACGCTCATTCTGATTACCGTTGCGATTTACGGCCTGCAACAAATCATCCCCAACCAATGGGTGGTTAAGCACGGCAGCATCTGGTGGCCCTACGTCCAGCGTGGCGAGTACTACCGCATCATCAGCTACGGTTTTCTGCATTCGCAGAATGACCTGATGCACCTGGTGTGGAACATGATTAACCTGTTTATCTACGGCGTGTCTCTCGAACGCATGATGGGCCGCTGGAAGTTCCTCTTCGTATACCTGGGCTCAATTGTCTTTGGCGCCTTCGGCGTGTACGTGCTGGCCCCTACAACCAGTGTGGTGGGTGCCTCCGGAGGTATTTTTGGTCTGATGGGTTCGTTCTTGACCCTGCTGATCATCATGAAGCAGATGGACACCGCCCGTGTATTTGCCATGATTACCGCGGTAAACGTCATCTATAGCCTTCTGAACTCGTCGAATATCTCCCACGCATGCCACGCGGGTGGATTTGTGGGTGGCGTGCTGCTGACGCTACTCCTCGTTCCTTTTGTGAAGAAGCCCGAGTCCTCGGACCCGCCACAGCAGAGCCCGCAGCAGTGGCTCAACGGTAGGTATTGAGCCTGAAAAACCGCGAGAATCCGCCGCAGAAGCATGTTATCCACAGCAGTTTTCCACATTGTGTATAACTACATTCGTGTAATTCCACGAGTGTGCGTACATGTTAAAAACCTGTGGATACAGGCTAAAGCAACCGAATTACACAGGGCGAATTACACGAGTGTAAGAGTTTTCCCCAGATTTCTCCACAGATGTGGAAAACCTTAAATACCAGGGTGTGTGTAATTACAAAAAATTCCGGTGCTACGCACCGGATACGAAAAGTGCCCGGAAGGATCAACCTTCCGGGCACTTTCACGTGTCGAGCCCCTGACGGGGCGAAGAAGCAGCGGACGCGAACCTAGTTCGCCTGAGCCTCCGCCTCCTCAACCTCCTCAGGGGTGAGCTCCACACCGGTGTACAGGCGGAATTGCTCAGCAGCCTGCAGAGCAATCACCTCACCGCCGTGAATAACTTCCTTACCCGCCGCGCGAGCCGCACGAACCAGCGGAGTCTCAACGGGCATCGCCACCACGTCAAAGACCACCTGAGCCTCAGCAATAGCCTCCTGCGGGTAGGACAGCTCCTCGCTCTCCTCACCACCAGCCATGCCAATCGGGGTCACGTTCACCAGAATCGGCGCTCGCAGGTTGCCCACCTCCGGCGCCCAGGCGTACTCGTAACGCTCGGCCAGCGCGCGGCCGGTCTCCTCGTTGCGGGCAATAATCATGCCCTGCGAGAAGCCTGCGTCAAAGAACGCGCCAGCCACAGCCGCAGCCATGCCGCCCGAACCGCGCAACAGGAACGGTAGCGACGGATCCACGTGATGCGAACGCAGCAGGGAAGCCACTGCAATCACATCCGTGTTGTATGCCTTCAAGAAGCCGTCAGTGTTCACAATCGTGTTCACCGCACCAATGACCGCAGCCGAGTGGTCCATATCGTCCATCAGCGGAATAACAGCCTGCTTGAACGGCATAGACACCGAGCAGCCGCGAATACCCAGCGCGCGCACGCCGGCGATAGCACCCTCAATATCGGTGGTGGTCATCGCCTTGTACAGGTAATCCAGACCGTGCTTCTCGTACAGGTAATTATGGAACTTGATACCGTGATTCGACGGGCGACCGGACAGAGAAATGCAGACCGTCGTATCGCGGTTCAGTGCCGGGCGAGCCATCTTAAGCCTCGCCGCCAGAGTTGAGAGTGTTCTCAATCAGCTTCTTCACCTTGTTGCGGCTCACCAGGTCAGCGACCACAAAGTGGGTGTCGCCGGTATCCACGGTGGGAACGGTCGCGTTGCCGTCGTTGAGGGACTTCACGTGCGCCTCAGCCTGCGGATCCTCCCAAATGTTAACCCAGGTAGCGTGGTCGCCCAGCTCGCCCAGCTTAGAATCCAGAGCCTCGCAGTAGGGGCAGCCGGGGCGCCAATAAATGACGACGCCGCCATCCTTCATGACCTCGCGTGCCTTCTGCTGATCGGACTGTTGACGTTCAAACATGTGGTTCCTCCATAGACGGGGTGCTCCGCGGTCTTCAGGAGGCGCTGAAACCTGCCTGAGGGCGCAGCTCAATAAGTTGACATATCAAGCATAGCTTGAGTATGCCGGGGTGGGGGAGAGGTCCTCATAGGGCGAACGCCCGCGCAGCACTCCAGCCCGCGCAGCACCCCCCCCCACAAAAGTCTTCACCCGGCGCATTAACGGCATACGCCCCACACCAAGGTTGCCGGACCAATGATGCGGGGCGTATACAGTTCGCGAGAAAGCGCGAGCACTTGTGCTGAGTAAGAGTAAAAGAAGAGTGAAAACAGGCTACCCGGCGGTAACCGAAGCTGAGCAATATGCCGAGTGAGTCGGTGAATGAAAGAACCCAGGCGGGGCATAACGCCCCATTATTTCAGAGAGATGTTGAGTGAAAGCCTGTAGCGCACGCCCAGAGGAATGGCGCCCTACCCCATAAGGAAGTGAGGTAAGGCGCCAATCCAAAGGAGACTATCGCCTTACTTGCCGAACTTCTCAGTCAGCTTGGAAGCGTTGTCAGTCACAACCTCTTCAACCTTGGCAACGTGCTCGTCAGTGACGACCTCCTTGCCAGCCTTCTCATTGATGACTTCCTGAGCCTTGTTGAGGCCCTGCTCAACGGTGCCCTTGATATCGAAGCCCACGGGGGCCTCCTTTCTGCGCTTTCGCGCTCTAAAGCCTCACTCTGGGTGAGGGGTGATTCGCCTGTGCGGGCGAAATCGGAGTGTGATGCTTTGATGGACGAAACCTGCAAGCTGGGCTTGTATGTGACGGTCGAACCCAGTGTAGATGCCATCCATATGCCGGACGATGGGCATCGAAACTTTACAGCTCACGGATTGCGTCCGTCGATAAGTGTACATACCCGCGAGGGCAAGAAAAACCACCCTCAGAAAACGTGGTGCCACTTTTGATCAACGACCAAAAAATCATGGCTTATCAGCGCGTTATTTGAGGTGCCCGGCGGAAGATTTTTGCAGAAACTCGCAGGAAACTTCCAGCTATGAATATTGTTCAAACCCCGCAAAAAACACCCGTATGACGCCCCAACGATTTATGACAGACCTCAGCACCCAACCCTAAAACACCGGAATATCCGTAGGATCAGCGCCCGCAGCCCAATCATGAGACGCCGCAAACCCAGCAACCATCGGCAAAAAACGAGGCGCCGCATAGCCGCGCACAGCATACGCAGTCGCCACCGCATCCGCGGCAGCCTCCAGACGAGAGGTCGGAATCAGCGCCATCACCGCGCCACCAAAACCGCCACCCACAATACGGGCACCCAGTGCGCCCTGATCCAGGCACACCTGCACCGCATCATCAATCTCAGGGCGAGAAACGCGCAACTCATCACGCATCGACACAAAAGACTCCGTGAAAATACGGCCCGTCTCCTCAAACGCCGCGTAACCCAACTCGTCAGCATGCTGCAGCAAATAGCTCGCACGACCTACCAGGGTCATATCGTGGAATGCATGACGCACCCAACCGCGCGGGAACGAACACGGGCGACCCGTATCCTCCAGGGCATCCAGGGCACGATTCACCGAAGAATCCACCAGGTCAGCACGCCACGCCTTCGCCGCGCGCGCATCCATACCAGCACAGGACAGGTCCTCCGGCAAAGCATCACGCAAAAACCGCAGGCCCAAAGCCTCAGCGCACGCCTCAGACGCCGCACGACGAGCCGCAAAACCGCCATCCGTCAGCTCATGCGGAGTGTTCGTATCAATCACCAAAAAACTCAGACCGTGCCGGGCAATATCCACCGCAACCGGCTCAATCGAAAAATCACGGAAATCAACCACCAGAGCCTGCTCCGGATGCGAACGCAACGACGCCGTCTGATCCAGACCACCCGTCTGCGCGCCAGCCACCTTATTCTCAGCCGTAATACACACCTGAGCCAGACGCGCACGCAACGCATCACTATCAGCCGGGGTAGCATCCGCCTCCGGGCACCGCTCACGCACCGGACACGAGAGCTCCAACAACGCCAACGCCGTCGAACACTCCAAAGCCGCCGAAGACGACAAACCGCCACCCACCGGAACACGAGAATTGATCAGCAGGTCAGCGCCAAACTCATCGGGCAGCATAATATCCCTGCCACCCTCCTGATTCATCGCCCACGCAACACCCGCCACATAGGTGAACCAGCCCTTCAAATGACCCGGCTGAATATCGCGAATCACGACCGTTCGCTCATCACCGGGCATCTGCAACGACGAAGCACGCAACACACCATCACGACGCAACGCACCCGCCACATAGGTGCGGTAAGGCAACGGCATCGGCAGGCACGAGCCACCCAAAAAATCAATGTACTCGCCCAAAAGATTCAGACGCCCAGGCGCAGACCACACACCATCCGGCTCATAACCATACGCAGTAATAAACTCCTCACGCACACGCGCAATCTCCGCGCTATGGTCCGGAAGAGCCGCCCACTGGGCGGTAGCGGTCATCGACATGGAACACCTCTGATAAAGCCCAGCAGGGCACTAAGACATAAACGACACCCCACCCGCACCAGGCACCCAAGGGCCCCAGCGCAAGCACGTATCACCTCTAGACTAAAGCAGAAAACCAGCGAACATCGACTCAGCCGCCATGCCGCACCGGGATCAGAGAGCAGTAGGATCAGAGTGCGGCAGGGGAGACCAACGCCACCGCACACAAAAGCCCCGCACCCCCACACGGGGGCACGGGGCACCATACATAACTAATAAACCAAAAGAAGGGCTAAGCGATTACGCATCCTGCGTATAGGGATCCTGCACCACCATCATCGTGTCAATCGCAGAAAGCAGATCCTGGCGGTAACGATTAAACGCATTCTCAATCAGAGGAACATCGCCGCTCGCCACAGCCTCCTGCGGAGAAATCAACGGCAGAGTCTGATACTCCTCCACCAGGCTCAACGCAATATGAGTCAACAAACGAGCACGACGCAGCGCCTCCGCATGACCCAAACCAAGCGCCTGGAACTCATGAGCCATAGCCACCACAGGCTTCAACTCACGCGGGTGCAGAGCCAAGCTCAAACGCACCACCTCAGGGCACTCACGAATCGGGTACAGCAGGGAGAACAGAAGATCACCGCGGCGAATCATCGACGCACGAATAGCCTCCGGATTCGCCTCAGCCTCCTCAGACATCGACTTCGGGGCACGAGCCAGAATGTAATCCGCCAACAGAATCAGGAGCTGCTGCTTATTCTTCACGTGGTAGTACAGGGCGCCGGGAGCCACGTGAAGCTCCTGAGCGAGTCGGCGCATGGAAAGGTCCGCCAAACCGTAGGTCGCCAAGACCTCGTAGGCGGTATCTAGAATCTTTTCACGGGAAAGTACCACCCTTTCATTTTAGGGTGTTCAAATCTGTAACGTGAGCAAGATGCACCCCGCGGCAAACAAAAATCCCACAAATACGCGGTGCAAACCCAAAAAGCAATGTTGATTCTCACTCACCCGGAGCGAACGTTTCGCGTTTCACGAGCAGTTTTACGCCAAAAACCCTCCAGTGCACGCCGAAATAGGCGGCCTCCCACGCTCTCGGCATAAAATCACGCCTTAAACCGCCCAAAACTGCCAAGACAGGCAAACCTCGCGGGCGCACGCCCCGAAATCAGGTGTTTAATATTCGGTATGAGCAATGCATTTTCTGAACTAATCGAGCGCGCCACCGCAGGCGAAAGCCTCAACCGCGAAGAAATCCACACCCTCCTCGTGGACGGTGAAGGCCAGGACTTCGCCCTCATCGAGGCCGCCTCCGTTGTGCGCCGCAACGAATTCCGCAACATGATTGCGATCCACACCGAAGACGAAGCACTCGCCGAGGCGTTGGGCACCCGCTCCATCGCCGTGGACTCCTACGATGTGCTGGATATTTCCCGCGACATCGATTCCGAAGAACTCGCGGCAACCATCGAACGTATTGCTGAATCCTCCGCCATCGGCGTGACTGTACTGCTGCCCGAAAATGCAGTGCCCATGATGCTCATGCGCGTACTGTCCATCCTGCGCCTGGCAGCACCCGCCAAGGTCATTCACCTGCCCGAAGGCTACGAACAGTCCCTGCGCTCGCTGACCTCCCTCGCGATGCACGTGGTCAGCGCTATCACCATTACCGACGATATTGAGCAGTGGCCCATGGTCAACGAGGTGCTCAAGGCTCTGCGTCACGGCGGCATTGTCATCTCTGGCACCGGTGGACGCGACGCCCTCGCAGGTTACCTGCGCTACCTCTCCGACCTGGGCGTGGACCTCATGGGTCACCGCGATGCACGTGGCTCTGCCTGTGGCTCGGTTGACGGTGGCGGCTGTGGCTGCGGTTCGGGTGGCTGCGGTAGCCACGAGGAACCGGCACCTTCCGCCGGTGGTTGCGGTTGCGGCTCGGGCGGATGCGGTTCCTCCGCTGAAGCTGAGTCTCACGGCCACTCCCACGGTGGCGGCGGTTGCTGCGGCGGCCACGATGAGCCGAAGGAAGAAAAGGGTGGCTGCTGCGGCGGCCACGACGAGCCCGAACCGGTCGTGGAGGAAGCTCCCGCAGGTGGTTGTGGCTGCGGTGCTGGCGGTTGCGGCTCCAAGTAGCCCGCTTAAGGTAACTACCCCAATCGATATATTCCAAATATAGAATTTTCCCCTGGATAACCTGCTGAAAAGTAAGAATATTCAGGGGAAAGCTCTATATTCCATAAAACACATGAGGATCAAGGGTAAAGAAAGTAGAGATAATCACCTCAGAGCCCCCATATCCCGAAAGTGGTATGTGCCGCTCCGGTAGAGTAGAAAGATGTAGCCGACTCATCCTGGCCACACGAAAGGAACAACACCGGACCAATGCTTTACCTCTCCGTTATCGTCATAATCCTGATGGCGACCGTGTTCATGGTCAGTGTCGGTGATCGACTCAACCTCCCCTGGCCGGTCATGATGACCCTGCTCGGTGTCGCCGCGCTCTTCATCCCCAACCGGCCGGACATTACAATCGACACCGACATCATCCTGCCGATTTTCCTCCCGCCGCTACTGTGGGCCATCGGCATTAAATTCTCCTGGGGCACCCTGCGCCGCCGTTGGAAATCCGTACTGCTCTACTCGGTACTGCTCACCACCGTCTCCGCTCTGGCAATTGCTGGTGCAGTCATGTGGTGGGTCCCTGGCATGACCATTGCCGTCGCCCTCGCTGTCGGTGCAGCCGTCTCCCCGCCCGACCCCGTCGCCGTAGAAGCAGTCGCTGAACCCGTCGGTATTCCCCGCCGACTCATCGGCACCCTGCAGACCGAAGGTAGCTTCAACGACGCTATCGCGATTGTGCTCTTCCACGCCGCAATCCACTCCATGACTAGCGGACACGCCATTGACCCGCTCTCGGTCGCTAAGGATTTCGTCCTCGGGTCAATTGTTGCGGTCATTATTGGTTACATCTTCGGTTGGTTCGGTGGTTACGTACGCCAGCGCGCTCACGACGTGGTCACCAGCAACGCCGTGACCCTCGTGATCCCTTTCGGCGCCTACCTTGCTGCTGAAAGCGTGCACGCCTCCGGTGTTATTGCTGTGGTCATCGGCGCTATCCAGTTCACCAGCACCAAGTACATGGCCGCCCTCGAAGCAGAAGAGCGTCTCTCTTCCATATCCTTCTGGCAGATTATTGAGCTGCTCATGACCGGTGTCGCCTTCGGACTGATCGGTCTGCAGGAAAGTAACATCATAGCCACCGCCGACCCCTCCCGTATCACAGGCCTCTTCATTCAAGGCTCCATGGTCGCAATGGTCGCCATCCTGGTGCGCCTCATCTGGTTCACCATCGTCTGGCTGGCCGGACGCAAGAACCCCATCCACGAGGGTGCTCCCGAAAGCTTCGCCGAAGTTATTGTCATGACTTGGTCTGGCATGCGAGGCCTCGTGACCCTGATTCTTGCCCTGTCCATCCCCGTGGTCAACGGCACCGAACAGGTCCGCCAAGACGCCATCGTCATGATGATCTCCATACTCTTCTTCACCCTCGTGCTGCCCGGCCTGACCCTGCCCCTGCTCGTGAAGGTCCTTGGCGTGCGCGCTAACCACGAGGAAGAAACTGCCGTACCTGAGCTGCTGAAGATTGCGCAGGACGCCGCCCTTGAAGCACTGCAGGCAGAGGCGAAAGCAACCACCGACCCCGAGACCTACGCCCGCGTGAAGGAAATGTGCTCCGCCATCACCCGCCGCGACGAAATCAGCGAGGCGCTACCCGAAGAATACAAGCAGCACATGGAGAAGGTTAAAGACAAGAGGAACGACTTCGTGCGCCTGCGCGACGCTGCCCTCGTTGCCGCACAGAACGAGGTCATTGCCGCACAGGACCGCTACGATTCCCACGACGTGACCCGCGTGGTCCGTAAGCTGGACATCTTGGCGCAGGCAGAAAGCATCCGCTCCTCCGGAATGTTTATCCTTCCCTCAATGACCGCCGGTGCGGTCGCCCTGGAACGCTACAACCTCTGGAAGAAGCACCAGGGCACCCTGAGCACCAGTGCAATCCCCGTGGTCGAGAACGCGCCCGCCTCGCCCCTGGTCACCAATGAGGTAACCCCCAAGTCCTAGCCGGTACGCCCGTGCGCGAACACTACGTTTCTGCCCCTGCCTACGCCACCGAGATAAGCCATCTGGTCTTTAGCTCACAGGCGATAGACAGGGGCAGAAGCAGATTAAGCCTCAACTATCACCTAAAATGAGAACCGAACGTTAGCTCCCTCAAACTCACGAACACATTGAAAGTAGACATGGATTTCAAGACTCTCTCGCCTGCGTACCTGACCTCCCTCGGCGTAATTTTTTGCGGCGCGCTCATGGTCGGATCCTCTAGTCCCTGGCTCATCTGGCTGGGCTGGATCCTTCTCATCCTCGCGCTGGGTCTGAATGTCCTCGCCTTTGTGCTGTCCGTGGGTAAGGCGAAGGGTGACCCGACCCCCGCACTGGTGACCAGCCTGGACGGTTTCGAATCCTCCGTGGAGAACCGCCTCCGCGAGCGCGCAGAGCACCGCCGCGAAGAACGAGAAGCAGCTGAGAGCGAGGCTGCTGAGCAGTCGGCGGAAGCAACCGCAGAGGATGAGCAGGAAGTAGCTCCCGCTGAGGCTGTTGAAGCTGTTGAGGCGACCGAGCCCGCTGAAGCTACCGAGGCTACCGAGGTCCGCGAGGAAGAACCGACCGAGTCCCAGCCGATTGTTGAGCCCGCCCCCGGCCGCGTGAGCGTTCTGCCCTCGCGCCCCCGTTCGGGTCGCGCCCCCAAGCCTCGCTCCAATGCACGCTAGGTAGGTCGGTAGTGAATACGAAGTTTTTGCTCTCCCCGGCGTACCTCGTCTCTATCGCCCTGATGCTTTCCGGTGCGGTACTTTCCGGCGGCCGGTTCATGCTGATCGGCTGGATTCTGTGCATTGTGGGTGTCTGCCTGAATGCTATGACCCTGGTGGTGCTGACGAACCGCGAGCAGCTGTACACCCTTGATGCGAAGGCTGCCCGAGGCGCCCGCCGCGGCTTCGATAACCGTCCCGCTGTGGTGCAGCGATTGGACGACGCTGCGGCTACTGGCGACGCGGGCGAGGAAACTGCAGAAGAGCCTGTTGAAGCGCCCGAGCAGAAGACCAACTAGGGTGTAACCCCCTAAGAAAGACCTAAAGACCCCCTCAGAGAGTATCTGAGGGGGTTTCTTGGTGCCTGCCGATATAATCCGCAGGTACGCTGACGTATTGCAGGTTGCAATACATTCGGCAAAGTATTCAGAAAAGTGTTGAACGTGTAAAGTATTTCGCCTTCATCGAATTATGGAAATAACTCTAAACCATGCAGAAGAGCAGGCGTAGAGTCATATACATACATTCCCTGAGACAAAGGAAAAATCATGGACGCTCTCTACACCGCAGAAGCACTCTCCGTCGGCGACGCACGTAACGGCCAGGCATACCTGGCAGACCGCAGCCTGGACCTGCGCATGTCTGTCCCCAAGGAGATGGGCGGTGCCGGCGACGGCGCTAACCCCGAGCAGCTCTTCGCGTTGGGCTACGCGGCATGTTTCCACTCGGCACTGAAGCTGGTTGCCTCCAAGGTCAAGGCTGATACCAGCGACTCCGCTGTAGGCGCTCGCGTGTCCATCGGTTCGAACGCTGCTGGTGGCTTTGAGTTGGCAGTTGCGCTGGAAGTTTCCCTGCCGAACGTGCCCGTCGAGCAGGCTCGTGAGCTGGCTGAGGCTGCACACCAGGTATGCCCCTACTCCAACGCAACCCGTGGCAACATTGAGGTGACCGTGGAGGTCGTAGAGGACTAATCCTCATGCTTTTCAGGACGTGAATAAAAAGACCGTAACCGCCCCCGTATGGGGGAGTGGTTACGGTCTTTTGTTTTGTGCCTCAACGCTCACCTCAACCAACACTAGTCGAATACTTGCAGTCGAATGCTTGCTAGTCGAATACTTGGGGCGAGCGAGCGCAGCGGGGTCTCTAGCGCTGAGCACCCAGCTTCTGCGCCGCGAAATCCGCGTACTCCTGAACGTGAGCGCGAGCCTGTTTGGTCAGCGCCTTGTTCTCCTCCAGGATGCGTGCCGACTGCGCCGCCATCAGCTCCAGGTACTGGCGGTCGCGGGTCTTTTTCCACGCGGTGCGTGCCGCCTCCAGCTCCGCAAAATCGTTGAGCGCCTGACGCTGCATCGTGTACCGCACCCACATGAGCACCAGAATCAGCACCAGCGGAATGAGGCACGCCCAGCTCTGCCACAGCCCGTACAGTGCCGCCGCAATGGCACCCAAAACAATCAGCACCGGGGAAATCGAGACGATGGGGGAGTCCGGGCGGCTCTTCTGGTTCTTCACGAGTGATTCACGCGCCATAGCGCGGAAGGTGTCAGAGAAGCTGGACGGGTCGTAAGAGCGGGCAGAATCGGCCTGCGGGTTCTTCTGAGACTGATCCTTACCGGGCTGGTTCTTATTGGGCTGAGAAGCGGAGGGGCACATAGAAACCTCACGGGGAGTAACGGTGGGGAGTATCGGTAAAGCGGGTGTTTCACGTGAAACGGGGGAGTAGGCGGCGAGTACGCGCGAGAGAAGTAGTGAGTACGCGGAAGCGGCGTTCAGGCTCAGCGCTCGCCGTGCCTGAACGCCGCCTCGGGAACTTCTAGAGGGAAGCCTCAATAAACTCGTACGCCTTATCCACACAATCGGTGGTAACAGCCTTCACCTCATCGGGGGAGTAGCTGAAAGACGCCGAACGGTCGGCGTAGCGGTGCATGTCGATATCGTTCCATGAATCCCCGATTGTATGCACTTCATAGGAGGTGCCCGGACGCTCCGACTGCAGGTACTTCACCAGATGCTGCAGACCGGTGCCTTTCGTGCAGGACCGCGGCACAATATCCAGGAAATCCTGGTTCTTATGGCAGTCTACCGAATCACCAAAACGTTCCAGAATCCAGGCGTACGCCGCCTCGCGGATCTGCGCATCCGGAATCCACAGGGGTACACCCACGTACTCGTGGTTCTGCAGGTCATCAGCCGGCAGGGGAGTGAACGCCGGCAGAATATTCGTCGAGGAGCCCACCCTATCGCAGAGGCTGTAATCGTTATCCAGAGTGGTCGCGAACAGCGCCACGCCGTCCACGGTGCTGAAATGCTCGTAACACGCCTGCACAACACTCAGCGGAAGAGGCTGATGGTAAATCACCCGGTACACCCGGTCGGTAATCACCGCACCCGTGTACAGCACGTGGTAATCAAAGCGGACGGCAGTCGGATTCAACGCCAGCTGCGTGGCAAAAATACTCTTACCCGTGCACGAGACCGCCAGGTTACCTTCTGCCTGCCAGCGGGCAATCGCCTGCTCATTGGCAGGCTCCACGGCACGGTCAAACAGGATCGTGCCGTCAAGATCGAAAGCCATCAACTTGGTCATAAAAACTCCTTCGCAGAGGGCAGCGTCAATAATTCGCACACACAGCGCCCTGCATAAAACCTGCATAAAATTAGGGATGCGGCCGGCACCTCTAAGTGTACCGACCGCATCCCCCTCCATTTGAGATATAGCCTGTGAATTTCACACCTTCACAGAAGGGTGAACGGGGCTATCCACGGATTCTTAGAGAGCCAGGAAGCCCAGGTAAGAACCGAGGATACCCACGGCAAACAGAGCGAAAATCAACCAGATAGCGTTGACCTTCTTCTTCAGCAGCCACATGCACAGGAAGCACAGACCCAGCGACGCAAGGCCCGGCAACAGATCGTTCAGCACAGACTGAACGGTCACATCCACGGTTACGCCAGCCTGGTTCGTGTAGCTGGTCAGCGGCAGCGGAATGTTCACGCTCGTCCAGCGGTACACCAGTGCACCCATCACGAACAGACCCATCACAGACGCGCCCTGCGTAATCTTCTGCAGGGTGTTGCCGCCCGCCTCAGTCACAATCTGGGTACCCTTCTCGTAACCGTACTTGAAGCCGTACCAGCGGGTCGCCCAGCGAATCGCGGTCAGGCCGAAGAAGAACAGCAGCGGGCCCAGAATATTACCGGTCACCGCCAGGGACGCACCCAGAGCAGCCAGCACAATACGTGCGGTACCCCAGTAAATCGGGTCGCCCACACCAGCCAGCGGGCCCATCAGACCCACCTTCACGTTGGTGATAGCGGCCTCGTCAATGTCCTTACCGGCTGCCTTCTCACGCTCCATCGCAGCGGTCACACCCATAATCGAGGATGCAACCCACGGCTGGGTGTTGAAGAACTCCAGGTGGCGGGTCAGCGCCTCCGCCTGGTCTTCCTTCTTGGTGTAGAAGCGCTTAATAGCCGGAATCATGGAAACCGCGAAACCAATGGACTGCATACGCTCAAAGTTGAACGAACCAAGCAGGAAAGTGGAGCGGATGTAGGTTTCGACCTTATCGCGCTGGGTGAGCTCAGGAACTTCAACGAGCTCGACGTTCTTGTTCTCAGTCATGATGATGCTCCTTACTCGAGCTCGTTATCGAGGTCGTTTGCTGCGGCTGCCGGTGCTACGGCGGGTGCCTCGCTCTTATGGAAGAGCGGGTTCAGCTGGGTGTACAGCAGACCCAGGCAAGCACCCACAATACCGATAGCAACCAGGTTGAACTGTGCCTGACCGGACAGGGTTGCGACGAGATCCTTCGCGCCTTCGGTGCCAGCAATCGAAATCGACTGGGTTGCCGGGATAGCGGCAGCGGCAATGAAGCCCAGGAAGAAGAAGGGCATGAGAGCCTTCGAACGCATCATGTTAATAACCATTGCGAAACCGACCACGGTAATCATGCCACCTGCAATACGCAGACCTGTGGTCACCTCGGCAGGAATCATGTTCAGCAGGCGGGTCAGCTCTTCGGAGCTAATCAGAGCCACAATAGCGGTCGGGATAGCAACACGCAGACCCTGCAGAACCATACCGCTGATGTGCATCAGCTCAATACCTCGGAAGTTCGCGGTCTTCGCGAAATTATCAGCCTGATGCTGGAAGAACACCGTAATGGTACGAACGAAAATGGTCAGAACCTGACCTGCCGCCGCCAGCGGCACAGCAATAGCAATACCGGTGGTGATGTCCTGGTGACCCTGAATCACAACAACAGCGGAGATGGTGGACGCCAGAGCCGAGTCGGGAGCCATAGCCGCACCGACGTTCATCCAGCCCAGGGCGATGAGCTCCAGCGCGCCACCGAGCATAATGCCGGTAGTCGGGTCACCCAGCGCAAAACCCATCAGGGTACAAGCAACCAGGGGGCGGTGGAACTGACGCTCGTCCACCACGGATGCGACGCCCGCAATGAACGCCACGAGAACAACGAGAATAAACGTCAGGGCGCTCATGCGTCCAGGCCTTTCTGCTTGAGGATCTTTTCCAAATCAACCGGGGAGTGGTTGGGCAGCTGCTGCACCGTCAGCTTCACACCGCGCTTAATGAGTTCGCGGTAGGCTTCCAGGTGCTCCTCGGAGGCGTACACTGCGTCCGAAAGCTGAACCATGCCGGTCTTGAAGGTGACGCCACCAACGTTCACTTCGTTGATCTTGACGCCTTCGTCGAGCAGTCGCACCACGTCAACGGGGGATTCCACGACGAACATGGTCTTCATGCCGGTGTACTTGGGGTTCTTGTACACGCGACCCGCCTTAGCGATGTCCAGGACGTTGGTCTTCACGCTGGTCGGCGCGACCTGCAGCAGCAGGGACTTGCGCAGCTGATCGTGTGCCGCGTTATCGGATGCCGCGATGAAGGTCTGCGGTGCGATATGGGGAACCCAGGTGCCTGCCACCTGACCGTGAATCAGGCGGGAGTCGATGCGGGTGAAGATGGCGTCCATGGTGCCGCCGGGAACCTGCTGAGCAGCAGGAACCTCGACTGCCTTGGTCTCTGCAGGCTTGGTCTCTGCGGGCTTTGCCTCGGCAGGCTTGGCGGCTGCGGGCTGGTTCGCCTCCTGGAAGGAGCGAATGCCCTTAGTGCCGGCCTTGTGCGCCTTAGCGACCAGGGACTTGAGGGTTGCGTTCTTACGGCCTGCGCCGGAGATAACCTCGATAAGCATCGGTACGTTGACACCGGAGACGACGTCGACACCCTCGCGGGTGGCTGCGAACTGCGCACCGGCGTTGTAGGGGCTACCACCGAAGAGGTCGACCAGCAACAGGGTTTCTTCTGCTTCGGACGCCTCAATGATGCGGGTGTACTCTTCGACGAGATCTTCGGGGCCCTGACCCGGCAGGAACGTGACCGGGTGGACGTTTTCGAAGTTACCGAGGATCATGCCGGCGGTCTTCAGCAGAGCCGGAGCCGACTCGCCGTGTGCCGCCACAATGATAGTGACCATAGTGGTCCTCTCGTGTTCGTGACATGGTGTGTAGTGACCCCGTGAGGGGCCTCATAATTCTCAGATAGTAACACGTATATTGTGTGTTTTGTGGGTTTTTTCTGACTTTGCACACTTTAGGTTCCTGTGACATTTTTTCAAGTGTTGGAATATGGTTTTTTAATGCCAAAACAGGTATTTATTGCCAGGGTGCAAAAAGTTTAAACAGAATGCCGAAAAAGGTTGCCGGTGCGAGGGGCGGGGTGTTATTTTTGCGAAAAATCAGGAGTATTGGCATCTTACACGTGGGCTGACGAGGTAGTTGATGCGAAATATTTGGGTCGCGAGGGGGTGGGAAAATGATTTACAAAGAAAATACCGCACAAAAAATAGGTGAACGAATCAAAAGATGTGGGATTTATGAAAAACCCACATTTATCTGTGGTCTGTCCACAGAATGGTATTTCTGGAATGTGCCACCATGAGCCGTCATTTAAAAATTTAAATCGACGCGCTAACGCGCGAAAGAAAACCCCGGGGCATAGATCCGAGGCATGCATCTGAGGCATAAATCCAGGACATAGAACGGGGGGGGGGTATAGAACGGGGCATAGAAAAAGCGACCGAGAACCCTTCCGGTCGCTTTCTGTACACGCGCTACGCATTAATGCCCCACATATCCCGCGCCAGACGCGCAATATGAATCGTCAAATACGTCAACTCATCACGAGTCAGGCTCTGATTCAACTGCATCTGCAGCACCAGCAAAACCTTCTGTGCACACGCATAGGCGCGCGGTGCATCCGCACGAAGAGCCGCCAACAAACTCGGCTGCGACACCTCGTCGAGATCCCCTGCACGATTCGCGGAGGCGCGGCTCGCCCGCACAAACAGGTACCGAAGATGCGTCACAAAACGTGCCGCACTCATCGAATCCGGGTCGAGCTTCCGCTCGTAGCTCGCCTCAATAATTTCAAAAACCTGCGCGAAAACCTCAGTCATGCGGAATGCCTGAGACATATCCGCCGTCGCAAATTGCGCGTTGACCAGGTGCAACGCCAAAGGAATAGCCTCATTCGGGTCCAGCTCAACCTGCAGGCGCTCGCGAACCATCTCCAAAACCGCGCGGCCGTACTCCACCTCGCGCGGGTAGAGAACAGTCACCTCCGGGGCGAGCGGATACTCCACGCGCACCCCATCACGCGCACGAACCACCGCATAGTGCAGGTGATCAGCCAGTGGAAGAATAAACGAGTTCGACAGCTCCAACGCACCCTCGGCGCGCACCTTCGACTCCAAAAGGGTGGCAATCGACAGAATCTCCGCCGGAATCTCAGACAGAGTCATGCTCAGACGCTCACCCGACATGCCCTGCTCCGGCACAAAAGTCTGCTCCACCACAGACGGGTCAACCAGCTGACCCTTACGCTTGCCAAAAGCAATACCGCGACCAATCATCACGGACTCCTGCCCCTGATGATCCACCGTGAGGACAACATTATTGTTATAAATACGGCTAATGCGCATGCGTCGTCCTCCTTCACGGGTGTTGGGTCGCCGGAACAGAAACGGCAAATTCAAAAGATACGCAAAGGTGATTGAGCGTTACCTAAGCTAGTACAAATTCTACAGAAAGTTTGAAGCCGGCATGAAGGGATAACAGGCAAATGCGGGGTAAAGCTGTGCCCCAGCTGTGATGCGAGCAAACATTCAATAAGTTTGGGGCTGAAAATTAGCTCCCGCCCCACCGTGAACCCTAAATCGCGATACTCTTAATCACATGAGCAGTAAAGCAACCGAAATCGCAAAGAACCTTCCCGTCCTCGAACACCCGGACGGCAGCCCCATCCGCGCCCTCGTCGTTGACGATGAGGAGATGCTCAAGGAACTCGTTAGCATGGGTTTGAAAATGATTGGCTGGGAGGTGCAGTCCGCAGGTGACGGCCCCTCCGCGCTCGCGATTGCCCGAGATTGGCGCCCCGATGTGCTCGTGCTGGACATTATGATGCCCGGCTTCGACGGTCTGGAACTGCTCACCCGTATCCGCAAGTTCTACCCCGAAGTTCCCTGCCTCTTCCTGACTGCCAAGGACTCGGTGGACAACCGTATTGAGGGTCTTGCCGCCGGTGCGGACGACTACGTGACCAAGCCCTTCTCCATGGAAGAAGTCATGATCCGCCTGCACCGCCTGGTGCAGCGCTCCGGCGTTGCCGCCATTGACGATGCTGAGCTGGTCGTCGGCGACCTGGTACTGAACCAGGACACCCGCGAGGTGACCCGCGGTGGCGAGCAGATTAACCTCACCGCAACCCAGTTCGACCTGCTGCGTTACCTCATGGAGAACGCTAAGCGCGTGGTCTCTAAGAGTCAGATTCTCGACAATGTTTGGAACTACGACTTTGGTGGTCAGGCAAATATTGTGGAGCTGTACATCTCTTACCTGCGTAAGAAGATTGACGTGGGCCGCGAGCCGATGATTCACACCGTGCGTGGTGCCGGCTACGTGCTGCGCCCCGCCGTATAGTTTTATTCTCTGCTCTTCATATGGCGCGGTATAACACCCGGTTATACCGCGCCACATCAGTTATATTCCATATTTCGAATATAGAAAGAAAGGATGCTTGTGGGCTCCTACTCACCCGGTGAACCCGCCTCCCCGGATAACGAAGCAACCCGTCCCCTGCGCTCGGGTGCCCCCGCACGAGACGGCGCCACCCCCTCCCGCGGGAACCTCTTCGTGCGCCTACGCGCCGCCTGGAAGAGCATGCGGAACCCCGAAGCATCCCCCGAAGAGCTCGGGTACGTACCCCACCTCCGCTCGCGCCTCATTGCCATCCTTGTGGCAGCCCTCGGTATTGCCTGCCTCATTATTGGCCTGTCCACCTACTTGACCCTGCAGAACTCCCTCTACCAGCAGGCGCAAAGTGACCTCAAAGAAACCAGCCATCGTGTGGTGCAGCCTTCCTCTCGGACCGGCAATATAGAAGAAGTAGCCTGCGACGATCTGCAGAAGAGCAGTTCCCTCTTTGCACCCGGTCAGGCGTCCGGAACCATCATTACCTGTGTGGAATCCGAAGGTGCCGTAGAAGTTGCCAGCAAGCTCGCTAGCGACGGTACGGTGCAGACCCTCTCTGCTAATGATCAGATGACCCTCGGAACCATGGCGCTCAACGCCACTAAAGAAGAAGTCCGAGAGGTCAAGCTGGAATCCGGTCTGTACCTCGTGAAAATCACCCCGAAGGCTAATAGCAGTGCCGACGCCCAGGTAGTTGGCATTCCCCTTGCCAATGTGCAGCAGACCCTCACCATCTTCGTGATTGTGGTGTCCCTCGGCTCCATTGCCGTGATGGTCGGTGCCGGCGTGGCGGGCTCTTACATTATTCGCGGCACCATGAAGCCCTTGGAGCGAGTCTCTGCGGTGGCAACCGATGTGGCACACCTGGACCTGGAAGAGCATACTATCTCCTCGGCGGTACGAGTAGAACCACGCGATTCCGACCCGCGCACCGAGGTGGGTGCCGTGGGCTACGCCCTCAACCAGCTGTTGGATAACGTGAACTCCGCCCTCGAAGTACGCGAGCGTACCGAATATCAGATTCGTGCCTTCATTGCGGATGCCTCCCATGAGCTGCGCACGCCCCTTGCCGCCATTAAGGGCTACTCTGACATGCTCCGCTGGACTGAGCCGCTCAGTGAATCCGGTCAGTCCTCCCTGGCGCGTATCGATTCGCAGACCGAACGCATGTCACGCCTCGTGGAGGACCTGCTGACCCTCGCCCGCCTGGACGAAGGCCGCGAACCCAAGCTGGAGCAGGTTGATCTGACCGAGCTTGTGCTTGAATGCACCTCCGACATGCAGGCGGCGGCACGCACCCACGAGTGGCGCCTAAACCTGCCCGACGAGCCGGTTGAGGTCGTGGCGGATCGCTCCCAGATTCAGCGCGTCATCCTGAACCTGCTCTCGAATGCCCGCAAGCACACGGACGAGGGTACTCGAGTAACCACTGGCCTGTCGGTGGATGCTGCACGCCGCGAGGCTGTGGTGACCGTGACCGATAATGGTCCGGGTATTGCCCCGGACTTCTTGCCGAAGATTTTTGACCGCTTCACCCGTGCCGATAAGGCGCGTTCCGGTTCGGTTGGGACCACTGGTCTGGGTCTGGCGATTGTGCAGGCGATTGTGCAGGCGCACGGCGGTTCGATTCAGGTGCAGAGCCAGCCGGGTCACACGGTCTTTACGGTGCGTCTGCCTTTGGAGGCGGCGCGCGCCTAATGCGCTTGCTCGCTGGACGGTTCACTCGGCGGTTCCGCTGAGCGGGTGGCGGGTGAGCGTTCGAGGGGCGGGGTGCGTTGTGCGCTCCGCCCCTTTGGTGTGCTTTTGGGTGTTGATAGCGCACTGACGTGCCAAAACACTAAATTGCTTGTTGAGTAAACATTAAATCTGCACTTCAAGTTTATTGCCCTGAGTGCAAATATGTGGTGAATCTAACCTTCAAATAGTTACTCACGGTGAAATATTGCGCGTATTGTAAAAAGTATGGCTAATCTTGTTGAATCCCCCGCAAACATCACGGACAAGCGTTCCGCCCGCAAGGCAGAGAACCGCATCGCAATCGTTGAGGCAGCAGAATCCCTCATTCTCGAGGGTGGCTACAGCGCCCTCAATGCAGAAGCACTCGCAGAACGCGCAGGCGTCTCCCGCCGCACCATCTTCAACCACTTCGCTTCCGTAGACGACGTACTGGTCACCCGTATGAACCAGTACTTCAACCGCATCTTCGAAGAATGCGACTTCACCATCTCCGGTGAAAACACAAGCATGGAAGCCGAAATGCTCTCCATCGCCCGCAAGGTCTTCATGAGCAGCACCCTCGAAGAGTACATCGCCCCCTTCGCACACCTGCTCTACGCCCTCGAAATGGACAGCCCCGCAAAGTTCGAAGAATACTCGCACGTCATCCTCGAGCGCACCTACGACATCTTCCTCGAAGAGTACCTCGCGGCATACCCCGACCTGCCCTACCTGCGTGTGGCGGTCTTCGCCTCCAACCTCGCCGAAACCATCGGTGAAGGCGTCTACTACTACCTCACCCGCGCCGAAGAAATGACCGCCAAGGTCGCAGCGGAAGCCCCCGAAGGCACCCACCCCGAAGCACTCGCCATTGAAGCAATGCGCCAGTGCGTACTCGAAGCACTCGACTACCTGGGTCGTCTGGTCCAGGGCGAATTCGCAAGCTAAGCCCCATAGCGTCAACGCTCAAACACTCTCGCTTCGGGCACCTCACCTGCAGGTGCCCGAAGCGGGGTGTTTTTTGCCCAAAAACAGGGCGCAGCGTTCGTCATGCAGGGGTAAACGTGCAGGGCAAACACCACACGCACCCAACCAAACGTACCGACCCCCACTCTTCACTCAATTTCAAAGGACTGAATCATGGCTACATGGCTCTACCGCATCGGTGAAGCCGCCTCCCGCCGCGCATGGGCGGTCATCCTCATCTGGGCACTCATCATTGCCGGTGTAGCGGGTGCCTACACCGCGTTCCATGGCAAGCTCAGCAACACTTTCAGCATTCCCGGAACCCAGACCCAGCAGCTCTCCGACGAGCTCGCCCAGCGCTTCCCCAGCGTCAACCGCGGCGCCGGCCAGATCATCCTCACCACCGGTGACGGCACCGCCCTCACCGAAGAGCAGAAGCAGGCATTCTCCGCCGCACTGAGCGCGCTACCCAGCGAGGTACCTTCCGTGGATGCGGTCACCGACCCGTTCACCACCACCTCCAAGCTTGCAGAAGCGAAAACCCAGCTCGACGAGGCACGCGCCAAGCTCGACGCCGCCCCCTCCCAGATTGAGGACGGCAAAAAGCAGTTGAACGCCGCCGCCTCGCAGCTTGAGGACGGCGCGAAGCAGATTGCCGACAACGAGAAGAAGCTCGACGAGTCCCAGGCGCAGATTAGTGCAGGTCAGGAGCAGCTCGCCTCCGCACAGAAGCAGCTGGACGACGCGCAGGCGCAGCTGAAGGACGGCTACGCCCAGGCGGAGGCGGCAGGCTCACCCGCCGACATGATGGAGCAGCTCAATGCTCAGCAGGCGCAGCTGACCGAGCAGCAGAACGCGCTCAACCAGCAGCGCGATACCCTGGCCGAGAGCCAGAAGCAGGTTGATGCGGGCCGCGCAGAAATCGCCTCCAAGAAGGACGAGTTGGCTGAGGGTCAGAAGAAGTTGGACGAGCAGCGTAACCAGCTGCAGAAGACCGAGAGTGAGCTGCCGGCACAGCGTGAGCAGCTGGAGCGCCAGCAGAAGCTCTACGACTTCACCTCCGGCTACCGTATGGTCTCTGAGGATCGGTCTACGGCGATTGCGACTGTCTCGTTCACCAAGAAAACCTACGAAGTTCCCACCAGCGACATGGACAAGGTTATGTCCATCATTGAAGCGGCTGACCTGCACGGGGCGACCGTCCAGTTTGATGCGAACATTAGCGAATCCGCGCCCGGTGGCGGCTCGCATACCGGTGAGGTGGTGGGTATGGTCATCGCCTTCATCGTGCTCATGGTCATGCTCGGCACCCTCGTGGCTGCCGGCCTGCCGATTCTCATGTCTCTGGTGGGCGTGGTGGTGGGTGTGCTCGGCACGCTCTCCCTGTCGTCCGTCGTGGAGATGAGCTCCACCGCCTACACTCTGGGCATGATGCTTGGTCTGGCGGTCGGTATCGACTATTCGCTGTTCATTCTGAACCGCTACCGCACGAACCTGCTGGACGGCATGCCGAAGATCCAGGCAATTGCCCTGGCGAACGGTACGAGCGGTAACGCCGTGGTTTTCGCGGCGAGCACCGTGATTATTGCGCTGGTGGCGCTGAATGTAACCGGTATTCCTTTCCTGGGCGTGATGGGTAACGCCGCCGCGTTCTGCGTGGTTGTTGCCGCCCTGATTGCGGTGACTCTCACCCCGGCGGTGCTGTCCCTTGCGGGTACCAAAATCATGTCGAAGAAGCTGTGGGCGTCCATCGATACCCCTCAGAAGATTGAGGAACGCCGCGCGCAGGATGCCGAGCGCACCGAGAAGCCGAACGGCTGGTTGCGCCTCGTGCTGGCGCGCCCGCTGCTGACCCTGGTGGTGGGTATGCTGGCACTGCTGGCGGTTGCCTCCCCCATGACGCAGATGCGCCTGGGCCTGCCGGATGCCTCGAACTACCCCTCCGATAGTGCCGCGTACAAGTCGTACGCACTGATCAAGGACAAATTCGGTGAGGGCATGAGCGCCCCGCTGGTTGCGGTTGCGCACACCCCGGCGAACATGAGCGAGGAGCAGGCCCAGCAGGCGCAGATCGATATTGCTACTGCTGTCAAGGAGCGCGGCGGCTCGAACGTGCAGGCTGTGGTTCCCGGCGGTATGACCGATGACCGTACCCTCATGATTTTCCAGGTAATTCCTTCTCACAGTGCAAGCTCCGTGGAGACTGAAAATCTTGTCCACGAGCTACGCTCCGTGACCGTTCCGGTTCAGGGCTCCGAGGTGTCTCTGGGCATTGCGGGTCAGACCAGCGGCAATATTGACGTCTCCGAGGTGCTCGCGCAGAAGCTACCCCTGTACCTGGGTGTGGTGATGGGCCTGTCCTTCCTGGTGCTGATCCTGGTGTTCCGTTCGATTATGGTTCCGCTGGTTGCCTCGGTGGGCTTCCTCTTCTCGGTGCTGGCGAGCTTCGGTGCCGTGGTGTCGATTTACCAGCTGGGATTTGCGAGCTCCCTCTTCGGTGTGGACCACCCGGGTCCGGTGCTGTCCTTCCTGCCGACCCTGCTGATCGGTATTCTTTTCGGTCTTGCTATGGATTACCAGATGTTCCTGGTGACCGGCATGCGTGAAGCGTACGTGCACGGCAAGGACGCTGCGACCGCCATTGTGAGCGGTTACAACCATGCGGTGCGTGTGGTGGTGGCTGCCGCGATCATCATGATTTCGGTGTTTGGCGGTTTCATCTTTGCTGATTCGATCATGATCCGCCCGATGGGCTTCGGCCTGGCGTTCGGCGTGCTCGTGGATGCGTTCATTGTGCGTATGACGCTGACCCCGGCAATTATGGCTCTGCAGGGCGATAAAGCCTGGTGGATGCCGAAGTGGCTGGATCGCCTCACTCCGAATATGGATGTTGAGGGCGCCGCCCTGAGCGAGAAAATGAGTGAGAAGATGAGCGAGAAGGTTCAGCATGAGCGCGAGTCTGCCGCTACTGACTCGGGTAACAAACTCGGGTAAGGGTAAAGTATTTAGTGTGCGCTACGGCGCTCTCTAAAGACTAATGCGATGTGAAAGGGCAGGTGCACGGTGATGAGGAACCGCGCGAGTATCCGACAGCGGATAGGCGGCGTTCTGGACCGTGTGCCTGCCCCTTTTCTTGTCTTTTTAGGCGGCGGTACGGGTGCGCTGTGCCGCGTGCACACTCCCGGCGGCGTGCTGGTGGCGAACCTTCTGGGCTCCTTCACTTTGGGCCTGCTGACGGTGCTGTGGAATGCTTACGCGCGCCGTGACGGCGAGGAGCGGATTCATTCGTTCCGTCTGCTTTTTGGTGCGGGCTTGATGGGCGGCTACACGACGTATTCGTCGATTGCGGCGGTTTTGGCGCAGACGATTTTTCTGCCGTACACGGTGCATAGCGGGTATATGATGCTGGCTGTGACGGTGCTGCTGGTGGGTGGTCTGGTTGCCGCCGCTGCGGGCATGCTGACTGGACGTTTTGTGGCATCTCGCCTGGTGCCCGCTCGTGATGTTGAGGAGGGCCGCTAATGTTTTTCACACTGATGGTTTTCCTCTGCGGTGGTTTGGGCGCGATGACCCGCTTCTTCGTGGATAAGGCGATGTCGCCTCGCCTGCGTACGGAGTCGTCGATTATTAGCCCGGTGTTCGTCATTAACCTGGTGGGTTCGTTCCTGTACGGGTTGTTGATTATGCCGGTGTCTAATCCGCGCGCGCTGGGGGTGCACTATAACGCCACGGAAGAGGTGGCGTTCTGGTGCACGGTGATTACGACCGGTCTGCTGGGTGGTTTTACGACGTTCTCGACCGCCATGGTGGAGGCGCTGACCGCCCGCTCTGAGGGTAAGACGGTGAAGTTCCTGATGCTGTGGTTGGTGCAGGTGGTTGGCGCGATGGTGGCTGCGATTGCGGGTGCGCTTTTGTTTGTGCTGCTGTTTGGTCGGTATATTGCGCCGGTGTTCCCGCCGGATGTTCTGTACTGACGGCACCGACTGGGGGTGGTTCTCCTAGCGTGCCGGGCGCGTGTACAGCTTTTTCACAGTTTCACCTGGGGCGAGCCATAGAGCGGTCTTTTACACTGGTGGTGAACAATATGCGGCGGGCATGAACAGTAACCGCTATATACCACCAGAAATATATGTTAGAACAGGCATATATTCAGGTGGGGTGCGTATAATTCACTCTCGCGATCTAAGGAACACACAGCATGCAGGAACTGCTCAGTAAACACATGATTGGCACCTTCGCCATCGAGATTGCGGCACTCACAGTCGCGCTCTCCATCATCGGTTTTATCGGTATGCGCCTGCGCGCTAAGAAGACCGGTCGAGCGCACAGTATCCGCCAGTACCTGCTGACTGCGTCCTTCGCACTGTTCCTCGCCTCGATTCTTTCTTTGACGCTGACCCCGATTGGCTCTTCCAATAGCGTCACGAACCCGGAGTTGTACTATCCGCGTTTCTATGTGGGCTGGAGCTGGCAGCAGGCGTGGGATTTGACTGAGGGCATGGGTCTGCGCCGCTTCGCAACTGCCGTGTATGCGCAGCTCTTCTTCAATATTGCGATGTTCATCCCCCTGGGTTTCTTCACTGCGGGCTGCCTGCGCTGGGGTCTGCGCGCCTCGGCGCTGAGTGGCTTCGCGCTCTCAAGTTTCATTGAGTTGAGTCAGCTGACCGGTAACTGGGGTTTGGCGGGTTTCACCTACCGCACCTTCGATGTGGATGACATTGTGAATAACACTGCCGGCGCGGTTCTTGGTGCGGTTTGCATCTGGGTGGTGCGCGCGATTCAGAAGCGCCGTGCGGCTAAGCACGACCGGGTGCTGGCAATGGCTACCGCCGCCGCGTAGGAACCTCTGACCCCCCAGTCCTTCTGTGAGGTAGACGCAACGAACCCCTCATTTTCATAACCTGCACAACGTGATTCAGGTTATGAAAATGAGGGGTTCGCTGTTTTAGATGAAACCCTCTACAGGGAAGTTCTCGGGCGGGAAGACTACTTATCGTCGGTCACCCGGTTGACGACGCGGGTGCTGCGGTTGCCCTTGACTTCCTCGGGCATCAGAATCGGCATGGAACCGGTCGGCGTGTAGGTTGCCGCGCGTGCCGCAGCGGTAGCGTGGGTGTCCTCAAACTCGGGGATGACCTCGGAGCTGGGTGCACGGTACAGGTGGCTATTAGCCCACCACGCGAAGAGCAGAATCACAACCGCCAGGGCGCTGGAGACGAACAGCCACGGGCTGACCTGACCCTCGTAGTAGAGCTTGAAGAACGCGCCACCCATGAAACCACCGGCAATCGGGCCGCAGATCGGAACCCACGCGTAGAACCAGCGCGAAGTACCCTTATCGTGGATGGGCAGCAGGGCGTGCATGAGGCGCGGACCGAAGTCACGGGCGGGGTTCAGTGCGTAACCAGTCTGACCACCCAGGCCAATGACGAGTACGGCGACCATGAAGCCGAAGGCGAGGGGCTTGAGCACGTCGTTCAGATTGAGAGAGAGTTCCACCCCGCCGCTGATGGACGGCTTGAAATTCACGCCGGTGTACAGTGCCGAGAAGACCAGCATGAACGTGCCGATCATTTCGGAGAGGACGTTGGTGAAGTAGTTGTGAATAGCGGGGACGGTGCCGAAAACACCGAGCTTAATTTTCTTGTCGGCGGTTGCTTTCCAGTGCGGCAGGTAGTTGAGGTAGACCAGTCCGGCACCAACCATTGCGCCGAGGACCTGGGCGATGATGTAGCCGGGGACTTTCTCCCAGGGGAACTCGCCGTAGGCTGCCAGGCCGATGGACACTGCGGGGTTGAGGTGGCCGCCGGAGTATGCGTGGGAGGCGTAGACACCGAAGGTGACGGCGAAGCCCCAACCGAAGGCGATGGTGAAGAAGTTGTCGCCGTGGCCTTTGGAGCGGCGAAGTTCGACGTTGGCGATGACGCCGCAGCCGATGGTGCACATGATGAGCGTTCCGAGGAATTCGGCGAGGTAGGGGCTGATGGTGTACACGGGGTGTCCTTCAGGTAGTGAACTGCGGGGTGGTGCAGTGCCGAGCGTGAGGGAGGTGTGGTTTTGTGTGGGTTATGCCGTCTGGGTGACGTGTTTACCCTTTGGCATCTATGGAACCCTGAATACCCTAGAAGGGCAATACTTTGGTGTTATTTCACCCTTAGACATAAGCGGTTTTTCGGGTTTTTCGTTTAAAAATAAATGTGGAAGATGAGGGGAAAACCGGGCATAGTCCACACCTTGGACGTGTGGCGTGCAGACTCACATATCAGCCTGCATAAAACACAAAACTGCCCGGGCTCCTCAACTGGGCGCCCGGGCAGTTTTTATGCTGAGTTCGCTGTGTTTTCTAGGCAATCCTTACGAGCTCTTGCGAGCTGAACTTTGGTGGCCGCTACTTCGCGCTCGCCCAGTCGAGAATCGCCTCGAAGAAGCGCTCGCATTCGCTCAGCTGCTCCAGCTCAATCCACTCGTTCGGAGTGTGCGCCTGAGCAATATCGCCGGGGCCGCAAATGATACTCTGCACGCCGGCACGCTGGAACTGGCCCGCCTCGGTGCCGTAGGTGACCTTCTGCGGTGTACCCTCGGTGCCCAGCCACTCGTGAGCCAGGTGAATGAGCGGCGCATCATCGGCGGTACCCAGACCCGGTACGGCGGCAAGCAGCTCGTGCTTCACACCCACGCGGGAGGTGAGGCTACCGGGCTCCGCGCCGGTCAGCTTCTCGGCGCGTGCGGCGCGTGCCTGCAAATCCGGCAGAATCACCTCCGAAAGCTCACGGTCAATGCGCTCCACGAAGGACTCGGTGGTCACCTGCGGCAGGGTGCGCACATCGTACTCTACAACCGCCTGCTCGGCGACGATGTTGTACTGCAGGCCGCCGGTTGCCAGGTTGACGCTACCGGTGGAGTGGGGAATGATGAACGACTCGTCGTAGGGGCCTTCTTCTTCCCACTGATCCGCCATGTCGGTGAAGAAGGTGATGAATTCGCCGGCTGCGGCGACCGCGTTCACGCCGTGGGTTGCCAGGGAGCCGTGCTTGGGCACGCCGGTGAAGGTGACGCGGCCGCGGTGTGCGCCCTTGTGCGCGGAGATAATGCGCATGCTGGAAGGCTCACCAACAATCGCGTAGTCGGGGGCGAGGTCGCGTGCTACGAACTCCTCGATGAGGGAGGGGGCACCGACGCAACCGATTTCTTCGTCGTAGGAGAACGCGAAGTGCAGGGGAGTGCGCAGCTTCGCCTCGGCAACGCGCGGCAGCAGCCAGAGTGCGACGGCGAGGAAGCCCTTCATATCGCAGACACCGCGGCCGTAGGCGCGGGTACCCTCCACGCGCAGGGTGAACGGGTCGGCGTCCCAGTCCTGACCGGCGACGGGTACGACGTCCGTGTGACCGGAGAGGATGAGGCCGCCGCGGGTGGTGCCGTCAGCGGCGGGGATGGTGACCAGCAGGTTAGCGCGGGTGCCGTCCTCGTTGTAGGTGCGCACGCCACTGTAACCGTAGCGGGCAAATTCGGCTTCGATGAGCTCAATGAGTTCCAGGTTGGACGTTCCGGAGACGGTGGGGATCGCGATGAGCTTTTCGAGCCAGGGGAGGGATGCGGGCTGGGTGGTCTGAGCCGTCATGACTGTTCCTTCTGAGCTGTGTTGGATGCGTCGTGTTGGGGTGCTGTGCGCCGTGTTGGGTTGGGTGCGTCGTGCCGTGTGCCGCGTGCGCTTTTATGTTTAGGGTACGCCGCGGGGCGGTATTCGTCGCCTCATGGTCGTCGAATACCGCCCCGTGACCCCTGCGCGGGGTTAGATGCTGTAGTTGTTCACGTTGGAGTGGTCACCCAGCGCGTGGAAGTTACGCGAGTGGTAGACCAGCGGGGTGCCTTCGCAGCCGTTGCGGATGAACTCTTCAACCTTTGCGGTGAAGACGATTGCAGGACCTGCCTCAACGCGGCTGAGCGGGGTTGCGCGCAGTACGCGGCGGACGCCGTGGACGAGGGGCTCGCCGGTGTGGATGAATTCCCAGGTGCTGGGGTCTTCGAAGCGGGGGTAGTCGTGGGTTGCGAAGTTCTTCGCGAGGGTGACATTCTCAGCGTCGAGCATGTGCACGAGGAATGAGGGTGCTGCCGCGATCTTTGCTGCGGAGCCGCTATTTCCCTTGAGGGAGAATGCGATGATGGGCGGTTCTGCGGCGACGGAGGTCAGCGAGGAGGCGGTGAAACCTGCGGGTGCGCCGTTTTCATCGGTTGCGGTGATGATGGCGACGCCTGCGGGCTGGTGGCCGAAGGCGAGCTTGAACTGCTCGGAGGTGTCGGCGAGGGGTGCCTGTGCTGCAATGGTTTCGGTCATGATCGACCCTTTCTTCTGCGGCTGCTTTTGAGGGTTCGTCCTGTGGTGTTTGCTCCGGGCGACCCTTTAGTTAAGGGGAGATATGTTTCAGGGTAAAGCTAATGGGTGCTAAACACCTTATTTATTGCCCTATGTTTCTTAGGTGCGCCTTTCATGACGCAGGGCGTGAAATATTATGTCATATTCTTCACCGCTTCGGAGCTTCGACGATGCACTCCGCCGATTGCCCCGCATCAGAGTCTGAGTAGCAGGTTGTGGGTGCTATCCCTCTCTCTTCTGCGGGGTTTCGCGGGGGTGAAGAAGGCTCTAGGGTATCCTTGCTAGGTACTCGAAAGCGCACCGCGCCCCGTATTTGAGGGGTTTTTCGGTGTGTGAACTGTGGTGAGATGAGGGTTAATGAGCTGGTTGGCAACTATTCCGCTACTCCTTTTTGCGGTCGTGTTGGCTTTTGGCCCGGGCTATGCGATGGGCTGGGCGTTGCGTGTTCCTGCACGTCTGCGCGTTTTTTATGCGCCGCTGCTGACTTTTGCCCTGGTGGCCGTCTCCGCGATTGTGCTGGGTAAGACCGGCATTGCGTGGAGCCTGATTTCTTTCGTACCGGTAGCCGCTGTGATGGTGGCTGCCGCCGCGGGCGTGATGTACCTGGTGGGTCGCCGCTGGCCCTCCGCCGTATCTGATGCCTCCAGCGAAGTTGCAGGGAACTGGGCGGGTAATACTGTGCCCCTCGCCTGGCCTATTGTCGGCGCGGTGTTGGGTGGTTTCTTGACCCTGCACGCAACCCAGCATATGGTCTATGGTCCCGAGGCGTTCTCGCAGACCCTCGATAATTCATTCCACATGAACGCGATCCGCTGGATTCAGGAGCACGGTGACGCCTCCAGCCTGACGATGGGTGCGGTCTCCGGTGTGAACCAGGAACCGTACTTCTACCCCGCTGGCTGGCACGACTTCGTGTACCTGATTTACAACACCACCGGCACGAGTATTGCTACGGCAACCATTGTCATGATTCTGCTGGTGGCGGGCATTATCTGGCCCTGCTCCCTGGTGGCAATGTGCTTGAGCATTCCGCGTCTGCGCCCCCTGCAGGCGCTCGCTATTCCGGCTCTGACCTGCGGTTTCTTTGCGTTCCCCGGTCTGCTGCTGTTCTGGGGTGTGCTCTTCCCGAACCTTCTTGGATACGCCCTGCTGCCCGCATTCGTGGCGCTACTGCTACACATGATTCAGCTCCTGGCGCGCCGCGAGTACTCCTTCGTGCTGTCCCTGTCGCTGACGATTCTGGTGGGTATGGCCGGTTTGGCTCTGGTGCATCCGAACGCGGTGGTTTCTGCCGCCGTGTTTGCGGTGCCCATGCTCCTGGGTGGCGTGGTGCAGGTGCTGCGTACCCGCGGCGCGTCCACGCGTGAGCGTCTGGTGGGTACCGGCGTGTTGGTGGTGCTCATCGCCGGATGCGTCACCGCCTGGTCCGTACTGCGCCCGAGCCAGGAGGCGAGCGAACTGTGGACCTCCGTCATGAGCGAGGGCGAGGCGGTCTACCAGTTCCTGTTCCTGGGTCTGGAGAACGCAAACTCGCTGGGCGGTAATTTCGCTCCCGCCTACCTGGTTGGTTTCTTGGCGCTGTGGGGTGTTGGCTACCTGCTGTATAAGCGCCGTAACCTGTGGCTGATTGGCAGCTGGATGCTGGTCGGCTACATGTGGATTGTTGCGGCTTCGGTGCCGCGCGGCGACTTCCGCCTGCTGATGGTTGGTCCCTGGTACACCGACCACTTCCGCCTGGCGGCTCTGGTGGTGTTCCCCGCAGTGCTTCTTGCCGGTATCGGCCTGGGTGGTGCCGTGGAGGGCCTCTTCGCGCGCATCATGCGCGCTATTCCGCGTGAGAAGCACGCGAAGATTGCCCCGGCGATGATGGGTGCTTCCATGGTGCTGGTGCTCGCGGTTGCGGGTCTGTCTTCCCGTACTCCCGCAATGCATGACGCAATCTTGCAGGTCGCGAGCAGGTACCAGGTGACCCCGACCTCCGACATCCTGAGCCAGGATGAGATGAACGTCATTAACGAGATCCCGAAGATCGTTCCCAAGGGTGACATCATTGTGAACAACCCCTGGGACGGTAGCGCCTATATTTACGCGTTGGCTGACCGCCACCTGACCAGCTACCACTTCGAGTTCCAGACCTCCCCGAAGTATGAGGCAATCCTGAAGGATTTGAAGGATGCCCGCACGAACCCGGAAGTCTGCCGCGTCGTCAACCAGTACAACGCCCACTGGTACGTTCACATGGAGAACCAGGGCAACTTTGGCCCCAGCGAGCAGAAGAACTATGACGGCCTGGTGGCTGCTATCGATACGGATGTTCTGACCCCGGTGTACTCTTCGGGTCCGGTGACTCTGTACCGTATTAGCGCTTGTGATGATAACTAGTATCTGGCACTTTTGGGCTGCCTGAAGCATTGCGGGGTGGCGTAGAGACTATGCCGCCCCGCGGTGCTACTTTGAGCGTTGTTAAGGTTGTTAAGAGAGTGCTGATAAGATGTAAGACCGTATGCCTTTGTGTGCATACCAGCTTCCGTATGCCATACACACAAGAGATAGCACCGCATGGAATCAGAGACTTTTACGCAGACCCCTCGGCCCCTCATCATTATGCCCGCGTGGAATGAAGAGGAAGTTATTGGGGACACAATTGAAGAACTTTTCCGCATGATGCCTGAGGTCGACCTGGTGGTCGTCAATGATGGTTCCACCGACCGCACCTCTGAGATTGCGCGCGCTACCGGCGCTTTTGTGATTGATCTTCCCTACAACATGGGTATTGGTGGCGCTTTGCGCACCGGTTACAAGTATGCCCGCCAAGCTGGTTATGATTGCGCCATTCAGGTTGATGCCGATGGCCAGCATGACCCGAAGGGTATCCGCACTGTGCTTGCTGGCCTGGAGGATGTCAACATTTCGATTGGTTCCCGCTTTGCTGAGGCGACGAACTATAAGGTGTCCGGTCCGCGTAAGTGGGCGATGGTGGTTCTGGCCCGTATGTTTACGATGATTTCAGGCGAGAAGTTCACCGACGCCACCTCCGGCTTCCGTGCGGCAGACCGCAAGGCGATTGAGCAGTATTGCGAGCACCTGCCTGCTGAGTATCTGGGTGATTGTATCGACGCCTGCGTGATGGCGATTCGTTCTGGCTTGACGGTAAAACAGGTGCCGGTTGAGATGCGTGAGCGTCAGGGTGGTACTCCTTCTTCGAGCCCGTGGAAGTCTGCGGTGTACCTGGTTCGTTCTTTCTTCTCGTTTGGCATGTCGATGACTCGCCAGAAAACGAATGTGGGGTCTAAGTAAATGAGTGCAAATATTTTCTTCCTTCTCATCGTGGTGGTGATGGAGGTTCTCGTTCTGGCGCAGGTACGCAACCAGAAGATGAAGGAAAAGTACGCCGCACTGTGGCTTATCGTTGGCGTCATCATGATTGTGCTAGCGCTTTTCCCGAAGCTTTTGGATGCCCTCTCGCGTCTGGTGGGTATTGAGAACCCAGTCAACCTGCTGTTCCTACTGGCGATTATTATGCTGATGGGTATCAGCCTGCACTTGACCCTGGCTATCTCGAAGATTACGGATGATATGCGTACCCTCGCTGAAGAAGTTGCGATTATGAAGGCTCTTCAGCGTCAGCCGCAGGGTGCTTCCCGCGCTACGGAGCGAGAGCAGAAGAAGCCCTAAAGCCCCTGATTTTTATACGTTTCTACACGTTTGAGCTTGGAGTAATACCTCATGACCGTTGATATTCTGTTCCCTTACTACGGCGACGTCGCCATGATGAAGCAGGCTGTGCTGTCTGTTGTCGGTCAGACCAACCCGGACTGGCGCCTGATTGTTATCGATGACGGCTACCCGGACGACTCGATTCCCGGCTGGTTCGAGTCGCTCAATGATGAGCGCATCACCTACATGCGTAATGAGAAGAACTTGGGTGCGAACGGTAATTACCGTAAGTGCTTGACTTTCGTGGAGAACGAGCTGGTCACCGTCATGGGTGCTGATGATGTTATGCTCCCTAACTATGTGCAGTGGCTCGTGGATTCGGCAGCGAAGCACCCCGAGGCGTCCATTTTCCAGCCCGGCGTGGTTGTGATTGATGAGAATAACGGCTTGTCGAACACCCTGGTGGAGCAGACTAAGGCGTTCTACCGTCCCAAGGGTGAGGCTGTTCTGCAGGGTGAGGAGCTGGCTACTTCCCTGCTGCGCGGTGCGTGGTTCTACTTCCCGTCCCTGGGTTGGCGTAAGGACGCTATCGTGGGCACCGGCTTCCGTGAGGGCCTGAACGTTATCCAGGACATGGCGCTGATCCTCGACATTACGATGCGCGGCGGCTCCCTGTACTATGATCCGCAGGTTGCGTTCATGTACCGCCGCCATGGTGGTTCTGACTCGTCCTGGCGTGCCCTGGAGGGTACCCGTTTTGAGGAGGAACGCCGCTACTACAACACCATGGTTGAAGAGATGACTGCCCTGGGTTGGACGAAGGCTGCTCGTGTGGCTCGTATTCGTTTCTCCTCGCGTGCTCACGCGCTGACTCTGCTGCCGAAGGCGGCTCTGGCGAAGAAGTGGCAGGGTGTTAAGAACCTTGCCGAGCATGTGGTGAAGTAAAGCCTATATTTGTGTGCGGTGCGTCGTACATCCTGCGGTGGATGTGCGGCGCATCTGCGTATGTAATGATGGTTTGTGTTGGCGGCTGTGTTGGTGGCTTGGAACGAGGAGGACGCAGTGAGCGAGTCGGTACAGCACCCCGATAAGAACGAGGTGGGGGAACACCCCTCCCAGGAGACTCAGTCTTCGGGCACGGTCACCCGCTACCAGTCCCTGGCGCTTTTGGGTTCGTCCCTGCTGGCGGCGGTCTCCACGCTGGTGGTGACCATGATTGCTCAGCGTGCTCTGACCGGTTCGGAGCTGACGGAGTTCCTGCTCTTTTGGGCGGCGCTTTTCACGGTGACGGGCATTATCACGGGTATTCAGCCGGAGATTACGCGCGCGGTGGGTACGGCACGTACCCAGACGGTATCTGCTGAGGGTTCCGCGTCGCAGGGCGCTCGCGTGGTTACGGTGACCGCGGTTTTGGGTGCTATCGCCGGTGCGTTGGTGCTGGTGAGCTCCCCTCTGTGGGCGGGCCAGCAGATTCCGCATTCGGCGGCGGTGGGCGTGACCGTTATGGCGGTGGGCGTGTTCCTCTACGCCCTGCAGGCGACTATGAGTGGTGTGACTGCCGGTGAGGACCGTTGGTACCTTTTCGCGGCGGTGGGCGGTCTGGAATCGGCTGGGCGCCTCATCCTCATGCTTGCGGCTGCGCTGATGATTCCTTCCCTTGCCGGTCTTGAGGTGGCAACCGTCGTGCCGATGGGTCTGTGGCTCATCCTGGCGCTTGTGATTGTCTCGGGTCGCCGTCTGTGGGTTGCTCGCGCCGATGTGCCCGCGGGTCGCCTGACGACTAATATTCTCTGGTCGTTCCTGTCTTCTGCCGCGGCGGCGGTTCTGATGATGGGTTTCCCGAACGTGCTGAAGGCGAGCGGCGCCGCGGAGAGCGAGCCGGTCGTGCTGGGCACCCTGATCCTGGCGATTTCCATTACCCGTTCGCCGATTATGATTCCCCTGCAGGCCTTTCAGGGTGTGGCGGTTTCTGCCTTCTTGAAGCAGCGTCACCGCCCCGTGGCGGCGTTCATTAAGCCTGCCGCCGCCGTAGTGGCTGTGGGTGCTGTAGGCGCGTTGGCGGCGTACCTGGTGGGCCCGCTGCTGTTCCGCCTGATTTACCCGCCTGCCGCGGGTGCAGAGTCCGCGTACGAGGCGGCCGCCTCCGGCTTCACCCTGGGTGCGCTGGTCTTCGCCTCGGCGTTGCTGGCGCTCATGACCCTCTCGGGCAATATGGCGCTTGCGGTGAACCAGCACCGCATCTACCTTGCCGGCTGGGTGGTTGCCGCGGCGGTGACTCTGAGCCTGGCGTTCCTGATTCCCGCCCCGCTGGTACCGCGCGCTATTGTGGCGCTGGCGGTCGGCCCGGTCTGCGGCTTCGTGGTGCACATGGTGGGTGTGTCTTTGGCATCCCGCACGGAAGAAGCACCCGCCCAGTAGCCTAGAAACCTCTGGTTAAAAACCTATGGGAGGGGCACGTACATCACGTACGTGCCCCTCCCAACGTTCAACCCGGTAGGCTAACCCTGTAGGCGGCTGACCGCTAGGGAACCAGCCACTTACGAACCGGCGGAATCCAGCGCAGCAACCACACCAGAACCAGCGAAGCCCCTCACACTAGCACCCGAATCCTAAAGGTTATAGACCCGCTTAACGTACGCGCCGTATAGCAGACGGTACAGTGCCGTGCTGGTCTTCAACAGCAGACCGGCGGCACCAAACACCGGGCGGATGCGCAACGCAAGCAGCGCATCGCGCACAGTAAAACCACTACGGCAACCCGCCAGCACAGCCGGTGCGCTCTCACCGCCCACAATCAGCGCCTGCTGCGCGTTATTCAGGTACGCAAGAACCCGGGCAACGGTCAGCGCCTCCTGCCCTGCGGGCAGATGGTACGTGCTCGTACGTTGTAGAGAGTTCTCAAAATACTCCAGCAGGCGGGCAGTCTCAGACAGGGGAGTAATGCGGCTCCACGTCAGGCTTCCCGCGCTTACAGCGTAAGCGTATAGCGGCTCGTCAATGACGGTCACGCTCTGCGCTCGCAGGTAGCAGTCCAGTAGCGCGCATTCGTCCTCAGCACGTTCAATCTGGGGGTACCTGACGTTCTCAAATAGTTCGCGGCGAATAATCTTATCCCAGGCGTAAGGAGACAGCTCGTCCTTGAGCAGAGCGAATGCCGCCTCCTGACCGGTCATGGTGCCGGGGGATCCCTTCAGACGCTTCCTGCTAGCACCATTGGTTGCCACCATATTGTGGGCGCAATTGACCACCTGCGCGCCCGTACGCTCCGCGTGGTAGTGCAGGCGCTCCAGGAAGGTCGGGTAGAGAGCATCATCAGAATCAGGGAAAGTCACCCACTCGCCACGCGCGTGGTCGAGACCCTGGTTACGCATTGCAGACAAGCCCTGATTCTTCGGGTTATCAAACACGCGCACGCGCTCATCCGGGTTCTGGCGTAGATAGTCCGCAATCAGCTGCACCGAATTGTCGGGAGAACCGTCAATCATGACCAGAAGTTCAAAATCCGGGTCGGTCTGTACCAGTACCGACTCGATTGCCGCAATGACGGTGGAGGCGGTGTTGTAGACCGGCATAATGATGCTCGTGCGAGGAGAGGCAGACATAAAGACGGGAACCTTTGAAAATGGAACTGATAAGAACGTTGAAGTTTACATGCTGTAGGTGCGGCGAACGTACGCGCCGTACAGGATGCGGTACAGGGCGGGGGAGAGCTTCAACAGCAGGCTCGCCGCCCCCACCACCGGGCTAGAACGTAGAGCCGGCACAACCCAACCCCACTCAATTTGGCGGCGGCACTCGCGGATTACCGCATCCGAGTCGGCGCTATTGCTCATGAGCGCCTGCTGCGCATTATTCAGGTAGGTCAGCGCAGAAGAAATCGCCAGCGCCTGCTGACCCTCCTTGGAGGAGAGCAGCGGTGCACCCGCTTCACGCATGTAGCGGGTGTGGCGGATGCTTTCCTCCACCGGGGTCACGCGGCCCCAGGTCAGGCCCTCAGAACCCATGTGGTACAGGTAGAGGCAGTCCGGGATCACCTCAAGCTTCTGCGCCTGCATGAGGCACTCAAAAACCGCGAGGGCATCCTCAGCGCGGTGAATATCGGTCGCGAAACGTACCGAAGAGAAGAGTGAAGCACGGAAAATCTTATCGTGCACAAAACCCGTAAAACGGTTTAGCAGATAGTTGATGGCAATATCGCGTCCCGTGTACGTGCCGGGTGCCCCCTGCGGGCGGTCCATCGTGGAGCCGTCGGCACGGGCAATAGTGTGACCGCAGGTTGCCACATCTGCCCCGCTACGTGACGCAGCGGCGTGCAGACGTTCCAGGAACTCGGGGCGGTACGTGTCGTCAGAATCAATGAACGTAATCCACTCGCCGCGTGCCTCATCCAGACCCTGGTTGCGTGCCGCAGACACGCCGGCGTTCTGCTCATTGTCGAAGAGGCGGATGCGGGGGTCGGGGGTGTTCTGCAGGAACTCGCGAATCACCTGCGAAGAATGGTCGGGGGAGCCATCAACCACCACCAGCAGCTCAAAGTCGGGGTCGGTCTGCGCCAGAACGGACTCCATCGCGGCGACGACAGTGTCAGCCGTGTTGTAGACCGGCATGATAATGCTGGTGTGCGGTGAAGACATGGTACCCCTTAGAGAACATCGGTGACGGAACTACATACAGATACATCATACGGGGGCTAGGGGTATCAGCTCTTATTTTTTACGTCAAAGTCTGGGAACTTAGGTAACCCTATGGAAAACATACGGGGTGCTCCCTACACTGGAAGGGCACATTGACAGACCGCACGGGCCGCCCACACCGCGACCCCGCCCCTCCCAACGGGTATAGCACCGAAGGAGCCACCCATGAGCCGACGCACCGACGCGCCCGCCCGAACACCACGACGAGCCGCCCTCGCCAGCTGGATAGGCTCCGCCCTCGAATACTACGACTTCGCCGTCTACGGCACCGCAGCCGCCATCGTGCTCAACCGTGTCTTCTTCCCCGAAGACACCCCCGCAATCGGCATCCTCAAATCCATGGTGGTTGTGGGCGTCGCCTACGTTGTGCGCCCCTTCGGTGCCATGATCGTTGGACCCCTCGGTGACCGCTACGGCCGCCGATTCGTCCTGATGCTCACGCTCTTCCTGATGGGGTTTGCCACCTTCGCCATCGGTTGCCTGCCGACCTATAGTGAGGCGGGCATTCTCGCTCCTGTCCTATTGGTCGCCTGCCGTATGCTTCAGGGCCTCTCTGCCGCCGGTGAGCAGGCAAGCTCCATCTCCGTCTCCCTGGAGCACGCTCACGAACACCAGCGCGCCTTCACCACCAGCTGGACCCTGCAGGGCACCCAGTTCGGCTCGCTGCTGGCGACCGCCGTGTTTATTCCCTTCGCCGCCCTGCCGGACGAGCACCTGCTCACCTGGGGCTGGCGCGTACCCTTCTGGCTCTCCGCCTTCGTGGTGGTGACCGCCTGGCTGATTCGCCGCACCCTCTCCGAGCCGCCCGCCTACCTGCAGCGTGAAAAGCTCACCGAATCCCCGCTCATGCTGGTCTTCAAGCACCATAAGCGCGCCGTGCTCACCGTTGCCGTGTGCGCCATGGTCAACACCGTGAACATGGTCTTCACGACCTTCGCGCTCTCCTTCGCGACCAAGGGTTACGGCCTTGACCGCAGCACCATGCTGCTGGTGCCGGTCGCCTCGAACACTCTGGGTCTGATTGCGATTCCGCTCGCCGCCATGCTCGCCGACCGGATTGGCCGTAAGCCCGTGTTCATTACCGGTGCGGTTGCTTCTTCCCTGGTGATGTTCCCGTACCTCGGCGCGATTACCGAGGGTAACTGGGTGGGTATCTTCGCCTACGGCGTGCTCATGCACGGTGCGCTCTACTCCATGGCGAATGGCGTGTGGCCCGCCTTCTACGCTGAGATGTTCCCGACCAGCGTGCGCGTGACCGGCCTGGCGCTCGGCACCCAGATTGGCTTCGCAATTTCTGGAGGCGTCGCCCCCGCCGTGGCGACCAGCCTCGCCGGTGCTGACCTGCACAATGCGGTGCTGCCCGCCGTGTTCACGGTCGCCATGTGCGTGCTCGTGGCGTTGGGTGCGCTGACGGCTCGTGAGGGCTACAAGAAGTCCCTTGCGGAACTGGACGCATAGCCACACAATATATTCCGTATATAGAATAAATACAGGTGGGGTTGGATAGATATCTATCCAACCCCACCTGTATTTGGTTCCCTGTGTTTGGTTCTCTAAACCCCCTGCTGTGCCGCAATCAACGCCTCAAAATGCGCCGCCATGCGCTCGGCGTTCGGTTCCAGCCCGGTGAAGAGGCGGAATGCATCCACCGCCTGACCCACCGCCATATAGCCGCCCGTCAGCACCTCGCACCCGGCGGCACGCGCCGCGCGCACCAGCTGCGTCTGTTGCGGCAGGTAGATGACATCTGCAACCCACAAGCCCTCACGCAACACCCCGGCACTCAGCGCCGACTCACTCAACGGCATACCTGGATGCACGTGCATACCCACCGGGGTTGCATTCACCAAACCCTGAGCTTCCAGTAGAGCTTCAATGAGGCGCTCATCGTCGCTCAGCACCTCGATTCGGGTCTGCGGGAAGAGCCCACCCAGCTGCTCCGCGAGCCCCTGAGCCTTCGCCGCGTCACGCTCGAAGAGACTCAGGCGGCGCACCCTCAGGCGGCACAGTGCGTACGCCGTGGCGCTACCGGCACCGCCAGCACCCAACTGCACCACGTGCTCCAGGCGCGCCGAATCCTCCGCCACCTGCGGCAGACCGCGCTTCAGACCCGCAATGAACCCCGAGTAGTCCGTGTTATCGCCGTAGAAGCTACCGTCCTTGCGAATCACCACGCAATTGACCGCGCCCAGGGCGCGTGCCGCATCCGAAAGCTCGTGCAGGTGCTCCATGACCGACTGCTTGCACGGGTGCGTGATGTTGAAAGCGTTAAAGCCGAGCAGTGCCGCCGCATCCAGCAGCGCCGGGGCGGAGGCGCCGTCCAGGTTCAGGGCGTCCAGGTCGACGGGGCGGTACAGGTAACGCACCCCGTGCGCGTCCGCCTCCGCCTCATGCATGGGAGGGGTCAGTGAGGAGGTGATGCCGTCACCAATGAGGCCCACCAGGAAGGATTCAGTACGCAAACTCATAGTTTCACTGTACGTGTCCGCCTCGTAAGATGCACCTACTTTCTTGAACCCGTACCAAATGCGCGCTGGATTTGGGAAGAAGATAAAAATAATTTCTACCTCCACAAGAGCGATATGTCTGACATAAACATCTCAAAGGTATAAGCTTGGTATAAGTGCTCGCGCGCCACGGCGCGCACATGAGACCACACAGACACCGTCACAGTGAAGTGATACCGATATTCGGAGGATAGATTGTCAATGACTGACAAAGCTATGGCACACTTCGCTGGCGCCGATGCATGGGTCGAGCAGTATTTCCTGAACAGCCCCGAAGATGAGCGTGAAGAGTTCACCCCGGCAGAGTTAGAGGATTTGGCTCGCACCCACCGTGCGCTGGCTCGAATCCGCCTGCC
>FLSD01223755.1_pt1 | contig 42590 bp, 29 predicted proteins | sample 1497351 | NCBI WGS metagenome assembly FLSD01 (sample SAMEA4031770, study PRJEB14383) | metagenome | biome: human; feature: oral; material: saliva | place: Philippines | collected 2014 | reverse complement strand
GCGCCGCCGGTATTCACGAGCTGGTGGTGATGGGCCCGAAGGTGCGCGTTGTGACCGCTGAGCCGCTGCCGGAGTCGCGCCAGATGCGTCTGAAGCGCGTGTACCCGGGGTCCACGCACGCCCAGCCGAAGGGCATGGACACCTGGCTGAGTCTGGTGCCGCGCCCGAAGACCATGCCTGTTGGCGGCAAGGACCTGGTGGACGGCGCGATGCTGCAGTGGGCGGAGAAGTTCATCAACTCGATTTACGCCGAGAAGCCGCAGGCTCTCGAGGAGTAGGGGATAGAAGAAGCAGAGGTTAGAAGAACAGGGGAGCGCTCCGTCTATCCGCCCCGTCTAGCCGGCATGTCTAACCGGCTTGCCCCACATACATGCTCGCCGTGCAGGTTGCCACAATGTGGCATATCTGCACGGCGAGTGCGTTTGCCCCGTAGCGGCGGCATAGCTCACAATTAAGGCATGACTTCAAAGGTGAACTATGCATCTCAGCGAATTGTAATTATTGGTGGTGGCCCCGGCGGCTACGAGGCAGCGATGGTGGCTGCCGCATCCAACGCGGACGTGACTCTGATCGAACGTAAAGCCATTGGTGGCTCCGCCGTTCTGACTGACGTTGTGCCTTCTAAGACTCTGATCGCTACGGCGGATATGATGACCCGCTTCTCCGAGGCAGGTAGCCTGGGCATCGAAAACACGAAGGGCAAGGCGCCGCAGCTGCGCGTCGATATGGACCGCGTGAACCGCCGAGTCCGCGACCTGGCTCAGCAACAGTCCGCCGACATTAAGCGTGCCCTGGCTTCTGCGGGCGTGAAGATTATTCACGGCACCGGTAAGCTGCTAGACCGCCACACCGTTCAGGTGACCGATGAGGCGGGCCTGGTCTACCCGTTGCATGCGGACTTTGTGCTGCTGTCGGTGGGTACGCATCCGCGTGAAATGGCGACCGGTATGCCTGACGGCGAGCGCATTCTGACCTGGACTCAGCTGTACAACCTCTGCGAGGTTCCCGAGGAACTGATTGTGATTGGTTCGGGTGTGACCGGTGCGGAGTTCGCCTCGGCGTATAACGGCTTGGGGTCGAAGGTGACCCTGGTGTCTTCGCGCGACCGCGTTCTTCCCGGTGAGGACGAGGACGCAGCCCGCGTGCTGGAGGACGTCTTTGAGCGCCGCGGCGTACGAGTGATGCCGCGTTCTCGTGCGACTGCTGTTGAGCGCACCGAGGACGGCTCCGGCGTCATCGTGACCCTCTCGGACGGCCGTAAGGTCTCTGGCACTCACTGCCTGGTTGCTATTGGTTCGATCCCGAACACTGAAGATTTGGGCCTGGAAGATGCCGGTGTGGAGCAGACCCCGAGCGGCCACATTAAGGTGGACGGTGTGTCCCGCACGAGTGTGAACAGCATTTACGCCGCTGGCGACTGCACGGGCGTGTACCCGCTGGCTTCCGTGGCTGCGATGCAGGGCCGTATCGCGATGGCGCACATCCTCGGTGATGCGGTGCGCCCGCTGCGTACCGATAAGGTTGCCGCGAATATCTTCACCTCCCCGGAAATTGCGACCGTGGGTGTGAGCGAGAAGGACCTTGCCGAGGGCGCCTACCGTGGTGACGCGGTGACCCTGCAGCTGGGTACGAACCCGCGCGCGAAGATGATGGCGATGCGCGATGGCTTGGTGAAGATTTTTGCTCGCCGCCACTCCGGCACCGTCATTGGTGGCGTTGTGGTTGGTCAGCGTGCTTCCGAGCTGATTTACCCCATTGCCCTGGCGGTGGAGAAGAAGCTCACGGTGGACGATTTGGCCGAGACCTTCACGGTGTACCCCTCGCTCTCCGGCTCTATTGCTGAGGCGGCACGCAAGCTGCACACTCGCAGCCTGTAATCCGCGAACACGAGGTGCTGAGTCGAGCGCTGCCCGCCGGTATCTCTGGAAAGCATAAAAGCGGTGGGGGTCGCCTCCTGAATTTCTAAGAATTAGGAGGCGACCCCCACCGCTTTGCCGTAAGAGACGTTAGCTGTTCGAAGTTTTACTTCGTGGTGCTGACAGCGTTCATGTCCACGTCACGGGTTTCGTGAGTGAGCAGGATGAAGACAACGCTCAGGATCGAGGCGAACGCCAGGTAGCCGCCCACAGCAGCCACACCGAAGGAGGAGTTCAGCCACACAGCCACGAATGGGGTCAGTGCCGCACCGAGGATGGACGCCACGTTGTAGGCGATACCGCTGGCGGTGTAACGCACGTTGGTGGGGTACAGCTCCGGCAGGTATGCGGACATGGAACCGAAGGACAGACCCATCAGGCACATGCCGATGAAGATGAAGAGGGTAACCACTGCGACGTTCGCGTTCTCGCCGGTACCAACGACGGAGGGGGAGATGAACAGACCGAAGCACAGACCGAAGACTGCCATAGCGATGGTGGTCCACAGCTGCTGGGTGCGGCGGCCGTACTTATCAGCCAGCCAACCCGAAATCGGGATGAAGATTGCAAAGCCGATAATGGAGATCAGCTGAATAATCAGGAATTCGTGGTAGGGGATAGCCAAGCCGCCCTTATCAGCCTTGGCGATACCGTAGGAGAGAACCCACGCGGTCATCAGGTAGAACAGCACGTAGCATGCCACCATGATGAAGGTACCCTGAATCATGGGCCACCAGGCAACCTTGAACGCCTCAACGAGCGGGGTCTTAACCTTCTCGTTGTTAGCGGCAGCCTTGGCGAAGACGGGGGTCTCCTCGAGCTTGAAACGCACGTACAGGCCGACAGCGACCATCACGATGGACATCAGGAACGGAATACGCCAACCCCAAACCAGGAAGGGGTGCTCGAGGTTCTTCGCATCAGTTGCGGAGTTGAAGGTAATCCAGCTGGTCAGCAGCAGCATGAAGCCGTTGGCAAGCACGAAGCCGATGGGTGCGCCGAGCTGCGGCCACATGGCGGCGCGGGCACGCTTGCCGTCCTCAGCGTATTCGCTGGCGAGCAGTGCCGCACCGGACCATTCGCCGCCCAGACCCAGGCCCTGGCAGAAACGCATAATGGTCAGCATGGTCGGTGCCCACAGACCAATCTGGTGGTAGGTGGGCAGCAGACCGATGATGAAGGTTGCCAGACCCATGGTGAGCAGTGCACCGACGAGGGTTGCCTTACGGCCAATCTTGTCGCCGAAGTGACCGAAGATCACGGAACCGAGGGGGCGCGCGATGAAGGCGACGCCGAAGGTTGCGAAGGATGCCAGAAGCTCGGTGGTTGCGTCCTTCGAAGGGAAGAACAGCACGGGGAACACTGCCACTGCTGCGGTGGCGTAAATGTAGAAATCGTAGAACTCGATGGTGGTACCAACGAGCGAGGCAAGAATAACTCGACTGCGAGGAGTCGTATTCTTCACCGATGCAGCAGACGCTTTCGTGTCGGGTGCAGAGGTGCTCATGAGGAAAACTCCCGAAAAGGTGAACTGTGTGTACAGATGGAGCCCGAGGTAGGTGTTCCATCACCGGTCGGCGCGGGAGACGGGTGTGCCGTAGGCGCGTGCCGGGTGCCGCGAGCGCACCGGGTGGGGTGCGGCGGGCGTAGGAATCTGAAAGGCCCCTCTAAAGTGCAACATTATAACTCTGTTCAGAAGAGACCCAACAAATACAGCCACTATCTGGACGTAATCGCAATGGGTAGTCGCTCAAAACCCCACAGAAACAGACAGGAGCGCAGAAACAGGCAAGAGTGCAGAAACAGACAGGGCGGACACAGAAAATCCCCCGGAAAGATATGAGACATTACCTCATACCCTTCCGGGGTATCTGCGTAGCCTATAGCGCTCGCGAGACTGCGGTATCGCGGCGAAGCGTTACTTGATGGTCGCCAGCACCGCACCGGAGGTGACGGTGTCGCCCGGCTTAGCGGACAGACCCGAAACCTTACCCGTCTTGTGCGCGGTAATGGGCTGCTCCATCTTCATAGCCTCCAGCACCAGAATCAGGTCACCCTCAGCGACGGTGTCGCCGTCAGAAGCCGCCACCTTCACGATGGTGCCCTGCATGGGGCTGGTCAACTCGTCGCCGCCACCCTTTGCTGCACCGCGTGCCGAACGGGACTTGCGGGTCTTGGAGGCAGGCTTAGCCGCAGGCTTGGTGCCGCCACCCAAATCAGGCAGGGACACCTCCATGCGCTTACCGTTGACCTCAACGACCACGGTGGTGCGCTCATCCTCATCGGAATCCACGCTACCGGGCGCACCGGAGTACATGGGGATAGTGTTATTGAACTCGGTCTCAATCCAGCGGGTGTGCACCTTGAACTCGCCGCCCTCAGCCGGCGCGAAAGCCGGGTCATCCAGCACGACGCGGTGGAACGGAATGACGGTGGGCATACCCTCAATGCTCAGCTCAGCCAGGGCACGGCGGGCACGCTGCAGAGCCTGCTTGCGGTCCGCGCCGGTGACAATGAGCTTAGCCAGCATGGAATCGAAGTTACCGCCGATAACGTCGCCAGCAACGAAGCCCGAATCCCAGCGAACACCGGGGCCGGTGGGCACGGTCATCTTCTCAATGGTGCCGGGGGCCGGCATGAAGGAGCGGCCCGCATCCTCACCGTTAATACGGAACTCGAAGGAGTGACCGCGCAGAACCGGGTCCTTCTCCTCAATCTTCTCGCCGCGAGCAATGCGGAACTGCTCACGAACCAGGTCCAGACCGGAAATTTCCTCGGAGACCGGGTGCTCCACCTGCAGTCGAGTGTTTACCTCAAGGAAGGAGATGGTGCCGTCAGTGCCGACCAGGAACTCACAGGTGCCGGCACCCTGGTAGCCAGCCTCGCGCAGAATCGCGCGGGACGCCTCGTACAGGCGCTTATTCTGCTCATCGCTCAGGTAGGGGGCGGGCGCCTCCTCAACGAGCTTCTGGTTACGGCGCTGCAGGGAGCAGTCACGGGTGGAAACCACAACGACGTTGCCGTGCGCATCCGCCAGGCACTGGGTCTCAACGTGGCGGGGCGAATCCAAGAAACGCTCGATGAAGCACTCGCCGCGACCGAACGCCGCGGTAGCCTCGCGAACAGCCGACTCGTACATCTCAACGATGCTCTCGCGGTCGCGCGCCACCTTAATGCCGCGGCCACCGCCACCGAATGCGGCCTTCACCGCAATGGGCAGGCCGTGCTCATCCGCGAAGGCAACAACCTCATCGGCGGACTTGACCGGGTCCTTGGTGCCGGGCACCAGGGGAGCGCCCACCTTCTGCGCGATGTGGCGGGCCGCCACCTTATCGCCCAGCTGGGTAATGGACTCGGGGGAGGGGCCAATCCAGGTCAGACCCGCGTCGATGCACTTCTGCGCGAACTGCGCGTTCTCAGAGAGGAAACCGTAGCCGGGATGCACGGCGTCAGCGCCGGAGCGGATAGCAATCTCAATGAGCTTGTCCATCACCAGGTAGGACTGTGCCGCGGTGGCGCCGCCGAGAGCGTAGGCCTCATCGGCAAGCTTTACGTGCTGGGAGTCGCGGTCGGGGTCAGCATAGACGGCGACGGTCTGCAGGCCCTCATCGCGGGCTGCACGAATCACGCGGACAGCAATTTCACCGCGGTTAGCGATCAGAATCTTGCTGACCGGGCCGGTGTGACGGCCGGGGACTGCAGTAAATTTCTTGGCGGCTTCTGCCTGGTGCTGAGTCACTTAAAGCTCTCCTTTAATCTCCTGCTCCAAGGATACATCGGCAGGATTGGCGAATATAACGCGCATCATACTGTTCTATCTTATCGATTGGTGTTCAACAATGTGTATTTCAGGGCGCGCTTTGAGACGGATTTATGCTGTGGGCCGGTTCTAATTCTCCTTCTCGGGCGGCAACCACAACTCGGTCACAGCAACCCCGCGGCGGCGTAGCATATCGCGTAGCGCGTGGATGGACAGGCCCACCACCGTGTGGAACTCCCCCTCAATACCGCGAATAAACGCCGAACCGTAGCCATCCAGGGTGAAGGAACCTGCTACCCAGAGCGGCTCGCCGGTAGCAATGTACGCCTCGATCTCTTCGGGGCTGAGCTCATCAAAGTGGACGGTCGCGCTGCGTAGCTCGGCAACAGTGGGCAGCTCAGACGTAGCGGGCAGCTCGGCGCCCGGCTCAATGCCGCGCAAATCCACGAGCGCGTGACCGGTATGCAACACACCGTAGTTGCCGCTCATAGCGCTGATGCGCTCGCGTGCCGCCTGCGCAGTGTGCGGCTTGCCGTAGGCAACACCCTCAAACTCGAAAACCGAATCGCACCCCAGAACCAGCGCATCGCGCACGCCCTCGGCGGCAAGTTCGGCGGCAACCGCCTGCGCCTTCAACTGCGCCAGCAGGGAGGCGGTCTCCGCCGGAGTGAGTCCCGCACGTCCCTGCGCTCGCGCCTGTTCGTTGGCGGCGGCGAGTGCGGCATCCTCATCTACGGAGGAGACGCGCACCGTGAACGCGATGCGGGAGTCTTCCAGGAGCTTGCGGCGCGCCGGGGAGGCGGAGGCAAGAATCAGTCGGGTCGGTGAAGCGCTGGTAGTCATGGGTTCTATTTTAGAGCGTCGCGGCGGTGTTTTACCTTCGAGTGCAGATTAAGGGTCACTGGGTGGAACCCTCTGCCGGTGCGTCAGAGTTGAACACGGCTCCTTGGCGTGAGCTGCGGGAGGGGAGGGCTGGGGCGCCGAGTCCGGAGGGCATAAAAAGAGCGTGTCCCATCCCCCTCAACCACGTAGGAGATGGAACACGCCGTCCAAAATCATAACCCTTCTCAAACATTAAAAGAAAAGAAGAATCAATAGTGACGTTTTTATGACGTTTGACAAATATATTTCGCCCATGCTGAGCGGGGGGGTAGAGAGAGGCAGGGGTGGCGGAGAAGCTACACGGCGCTAAGCAATACCGCCTAGCGCCGTGTGCGTGAGCCTTCGCCAGATTAGCTTGCCAGATGAGCTCGCCAGATTAGCGGCGTGCCGTCTCCTCCACCTCGTGAAGTCGCTGCGCCTCCCCGGCGATGCGCTCATCGTAGAATTCCTGAGCCACGAAGCCGCCCTCCGAGCGGGGAGCGTTGTAGAGCTCCTCATCCAGGATGCCCTCGCGGCGAGCCACAATCGCGGGAACCAGAGCCTGACCGGCAACGTTCAGAGCGGTACGACCCATGTCAACAATCGGGTCAATCGCCAGGAGCAGACCCACACCGTCCAGCGGCAGACCCAGAGTGGAAAGGGTCAGGGTCAGCATCACGATAGCGCCGGTCGTACCGGCAGTTGCTGCCGAACCGAGCACGGACACCATCACAATCAGCAGGTACTGGGTGAAGTCCAGCTGAATACCGTAGAACTGAGCCACGAAGATCGCGGCAAGAGCCGGGTAAACCGAGGCGCAACCGTCCATCTTAGTGGTCGCACCCAGCGGAACCGCAAAGGAGGCGTAGGCGCGGGGAACACCCAGGTTGCGTTCGGCAACGGTCTGGGTCATCGGCATCGAACCCATCGAGGAGCGGGACACGAAGCCCAGCTGGAGCGCCGGCCACACGCCCGAGAAGTACTGGCGAACCGACAGGCCGTTCGCGCGAACAATAATCGGGTAAACCACGAGGAAGACCAGCAGCAGACCAATGTAGAGGGCGATAACGAACGCGACCAACGAACCCATCGACGCCCAACCGTACGCGAACACTGCCTTAGCGATCAGACCCACGGTGCCCAGCGGTGCCAGGCGAATAATCCACCACAGAATCTTCTGGATAATCGCCAGAGCGCTCTTGACCACGTCAATGAACGGTTTGGCTGCCTCGCCGACCTTCAGTGCGGCAATGCCGACCGCACCGGAAATGACCAGGATCTGCAGCACGTTGAAAGATGCCGACGCGGTGATGCCGGCATCACCGGACTTAGCGCTGACACCCAGACCCAGGAAGTTCACCGGAATCAGGCCGGTCAGGAACGCGGTCCACGAACCGGTCGAGCCGGTGTACGCATTGCCCTGCACCTGCGCGCCCACGCCCGGCTGAACAATCAGGCCCATTGCAATACCGATGAGCACCGCGAAGAATGCGGTAATCGCAAACCAGATGAGCGTGTTAACCGCCAGACGCGCAGCGTTCGTCACCTGCGACAGGTTCGAGATGGAGGCGACCACTGCGGTGAAAATCAGCGGAACAACAGCCGCCTTCAGCAGGGTGACGTAGGAGGAGCCGATGGTATCTAAGGTCACCATGAGCCAGTTGGGGTTGCTCTTCGCGTCCCCACCCAGTGCGAGGGCGAGCGCGCCGAGAACAATACCCAGAATGAGGGAGGCAATGATTTGGTTGCCGAAAGACGTAGCCCACTTGGGCAGACGTGAACGAGATGATGCATGCGGTGTAGACATGTGGCATACTCTAAAACTTTTGCGCACTCTATCGCGAGTTTGTGTGAAGAAGTGTTTCAACCCGGTGCAGCGTAGGGGATGTGTGACGAACCGTGACCTTTCGGTGGCACCTTTTGGCTGTGCATCCAACCGTGCATTCCGTGCATCTAGCCGCGCCGCCAGTTGCCCCAAATAGGCGGTTAAATCGGCTGATAGTTCATCGGGAATCACCGCAAAAGCAAACAGAAAGGAAACAACGGCGCAACATGCGGCGAAGCTTGCTGAGATTTTGCTGTCAGCTAATAATCCGAAAGCTAGGGCTTGATATGCTGGAACCACACCGATAGTCCGGCGAAAATCGCCGGATAATGCTGTACCCACTCAGCTTCATGTACGCGTTGAGCGATACGCCACGCACCACCTTTCAAGGAGAGATGCATGAGTTCTGCTCCCCAATACCCCGGCGGAACCACCAACCCTAACGGCCCGAAGAAGCCCGGCAACCGCATGGAAGCAGTCGCCAACTTTGCTACCCGCGCCGCACAGACCTCAGCCCAGCAGACCCTGAACCTGAGCGCGACCCGCCCCGGCATCGCCAAGATGATTGCCGTAGCTGGCGCTGGCGTGCTGCTGGTTGGCGGTGGCATCTTCGCCTACAACTCCATGCACCAGGAAGAGAACGCATTCTTGGCGCAGGGCGAAGAGTACGCCCGCGTCTGCCAGGATGCGCAGACCGGCCTGCGCGTGGAAGATAGCGAATGTGAGAAGGCAGGCGTTCAGGAGCCGACCGACTCCTCCAGTAGCGATTCCTCGGGTTCGTCGAACTCGTCGGATTCCTCTGGTTCCTCCGGGTCTTCTGGTTCGACGACCACATCTGGCTCGACCACCAGCCACAACACGTCGAATGCGTTCCTCTGGTACTACCTGGGTCGCCAAAGTGCCGCGAACTCCACCGGCACCCCCACGGTTCCCGGTGTGGGTACTAAGCTCTCCGGAGGTAGCACCACCCGCCCCAGCAACGGCACCGTCTACAGCGGCGTGTCCTCCAAGGGAGGTAGCTTCGAAGACTCCTACCGCACCGCGAAGAAGTCCGCTACTGTCTCCTCGGGTAAGGTGACCAGCACCAATAACTCCGGTAAGACCTCCTCGGTGCGTAATAAGACCACCGGCTCGGTCTCCAGCGGTAAGCAGGGCACCAGCAATAGCGGTAGCACCGGCTCCTACAGCAAGTCGAACACCTCCAAGTCGGGTTCGTCCTCGAACTCCGGTTCTTCGTCCAAATCTGGTTCTTCGTCGAAGTCCGGCAGCAAGGGCGGTTTCGGCGGCGGCTCGAAGTCCGGTGGCGGTACCTCCGGCGGCTAAGCCATACGCCATCACACTGAATGCGGGCAGGGACTGAGCGGTCCCGCCCGCATTTTCCTCACTATTTTCCATTCACTACTTCGAAGGAGCCTAGCCCCTCATGCGCCGTGAAGAATTTCCCGTCGGCCGACCCGACTGGGAGAACGTCATCATTGAGGAAGGCCTCACCTACAGCGTGGACGGCCCCCACGACACCGACCACTACTGGAACGAATACGCCGCCTACATTTTCAGCCCGCAAGAAATGGACTCCGTGCGCGCCCAGGCGGAAGAAATGCACCGCATGTGCCTAGAAACCGTCGAGTACATTGCCTCCGGCGCGTTCGGCACCCTCGGTTTGCCCCAGGCGGCATTCAACCTCGCCGTTGAATCCTGGAACCGCCGCGACGCCGACTTTTACGGCCGCTTCGACTTCATCTACTCGGGTGTGCCCGGCGACCCCATGAAGCTGCTCGAATACAATGCAGATACCCCCACCGGCATCGTGGAGGCGGCAGTCAGTCAGAAAACCTGGGCGAAAGACCAGCGCCTCGACACCCGCGGCTACGCCCACTGGGGTGAAATCGGCGAAGCCTTCACCAACCGTTGGCGCCACATCTTCGCCCCCGAAATCACCGCCGGCGTGCAGCCCGTACTGCACCTGGCGCACGTGAGCCCCGAGATTGACGAGAACAACGAGGACTACAACAATCTCTGGCTCATCGCCTACGCGGCACAGCAGGCGGGTATCAAAACCCACATGATTCCCATCGACAAAGTCATCTTCAACGAGGAGACTAAGAGCTGGGAAGACGCCCGCGGACGCGCCATCACCAACCTCTTCAAGCTCTACCCCTGGGAGGACCTGGTCACCGACAGCGAAGCAGGCTACGACAAGCTCCTCTTCGCCTACCACGGCGCCATGGACCGCTGGATTGAGCCAGCGTGGAAGATGTTCCTCTCCAATAAGCTGCTGCTCGCCGCGCTCTGGGATAAATACCCGGGCCACCCGAACCTCGTACCCACCTACGCGGGCCACCGCGGCGGCATGCGCAACTGGGTTCGCAAGCCCATCTTCGGGCGTGAAGGCGACGGCGTAGAAATCTACGCCCCCGACTACGACGTCTTCATCAAGCCCGAAGAGGACGACTTCTTCGCCAACGCCCCCGAAAGCGAATTCATCTACCAGGAGTACATCCCGGCACCGCGCTACGAGGGCATTATCAACCCGGTCAGCCACCCCATCCTCGGCGTGTGGGTGGTCGATGGACGCACCGTAGGCGTGGGCATCCGCGAATCGAACGGTGCGCTCACCGACTACTGGTGCCGCTTCGCCCCGCACCTGGTGGACCTGAACGACTCCACCGGCATGGGATTCGGCACCACCGACCCCGGTACCGCAAACTTCGGATAGCCCCCAGAAGACATAGACCTCAGAAGACATAGACCTCAGAAGACACGAAAATACAGCGAAGCCCCCGCCTCAGCCGCAAAGCTGAAGCGGGGGCTTCATGTATAGAGTTCCTACGCAGAGACTCCAGTTCAGAGGCTACTCGTCGTCCTCATCGTCGTCATCCTCCGTGTCCAGAGGAAGCATCATCTCGTCGGTCAGAGCGCGGCGCAGAGTATCCAGACCCACCGAACCGAGCAGAAGCGCACGCGTGTGGAACGCACGCATGTCATCGCCGCGGCGCAGAGCCTGATCGCGCAGCTCCAGCCAGAGGCGCTCGCCAATCTTGTAGCTCGGCGCCTGACCCGGCCAACCCAGGTAACGCAGGAACTCGAAACGCAGGTGACCCTCGGACTCGTCCAGGTTCAGCTTCAAGAACTCGTAACCCAGCTCAGAGGTCCAGATGGTGCCCGGCTCAACGCCCAGCTGCTCAGCCCACTCATCGGGAATCGGCATCTCGCAGTGAACACCAATATCGAAGACCACGCGGGCGGCGCGCATACGCTGAGCGTTCAGCATGCCCATGCGGTCACCCGGATCCTTCAGGTAGCCCAGTTCCTCCATGAGGCGCTCGGCGTACAGTGCCCAGCCCTCACCGTGACCGGAAACCCACAGCATGTTCGTGCGCCAGGAGTTCATGGTGCCCTGCAGAGCCGTAGCGATAGCGATCTGCAGGTGGTGGCCCGGAACGCCCTCGTGGTACACGGTGGAGGTTTCACGCCAGGTAGTGAACGTGTCCTCACCCTCGGGAACCGACCACCACATGCGGCCCGGACGCGAGAAATCGGGGGAGGGGCCGGTGTAGTAAATACCGCCCTCGTTCGTGGGCGCAATGCAGCACTCAATGCGGCGCATGGGGCCGCCAATTTCAAAGTGAGTGCCCGCCAGGTTCTCGACCGCGGCGTCGGCGAGCTTCTGCATCCACGCCTTCAGCTCATCGGTGCCGTGCAGCTGACGTGCCGGATCCTCATCGAGCAGCTGCTTCGCACGCTCAATGCTTGCGCCCGGCTCAATCTCCTCGGCAACCTCACGCTGACGAGCGATAATGCTCTCCAGCTCCTTCACGCCCCAAGCGTAGGTTTCGTCCAGGTCAATGGTGGTACCCAGGAACGAACGGGAGTGCAGACTGTACGCCTTACGGCCCACAGCGTCGCGGGAAGGAGCGACCGGCTGCAGCTTCTCCACCAGGTAGCTGTTGAGGCGGCGGTAGCCTTCCTTCGCAGCCTCGGCACCGGCGGCAGCCTCATCCTTCAGCGCGGGGACAGCCTCGGTGACCTCAGCGGCCAGCTCGTCAAAGAAACCACCGGGAGCGTAGTACGCGGCGGTCTGCTCAATGACAATATCCACCTGGCGGCGCGGGGCAACCTTGCCCTCTTCACGAGCCGCCTCAAGAGTCTGGATGTAGCCCTCCAGCGCCTCGGTCACGCGGTGCATACGACCAATAATGTGCTCCCAATCCTGCTGAGTGTTGCGCTTCATCAGGTCAAAAACCGAGCGCACCTCCTGCGGGACGGAGGCAATATTGTTCAGCTGCCAGCCACCAAAACCAGCCTTGTACTGCTTGCGGTACAGGCTCAGGCGCTCCTGCAGAGCATCCAGGGTGACCAGGTCAACGTCGTCAATAGGCAGGACGCGGTCAACCTTCTTCAACGTCTTCTTCGCAAGGCGCGCATAAGCCTTCTCGCCTGCGGGCGAGTAATCGGGGTACAGGGTCTCTACGCCTTTACGACCAAGCTCAGTCGCCTGGACGGGGTTCAGGTCGAGGACCTTTTCAAAATATTCGTTAGCAATCTGATCGACGTCGGTCAGCGAGCGCTTCAATCGGTAGATGCTGGGAAGTTCCTGGTAAGTGCTCATGTTCATATCCTAACTCAGGGGTGTGCCTTCAACCACGATTTTCGGTGAGTTAGTTCGCTCAAACCGGCAATATTACGAACTGAGAGGCACCGAACGCGAGGAAAACGGCTCACCTGTGGACAACTCGCCGGTAGCGGAAGACGCGAAAACGCCCCGGCTTTCTCCTCCTGGACGTGCAGGAAAGAGAAGACCGGGGCGCCCCCAAGATAGGCTAAAAGCTACTAGCCGGCGAAGTATTCGCCGTTGAGCTCCAGTAGACCGTTCGTGCCCTCAACCACGCCGAGGCGGTGTGCAATGAGGCGGTCCTGCAGCTCATCGCCGGATACCAAGTCCACCAGAATGTTCGGGTACTTGGTTGAGCAGCGGATGAACTCGTCGTACGCCTCATCGCTGAACGCAGCGTTCGTGATGAAGGTGCCGAGCTGACCGCTGCGGGCGTGAATCGCCAGGAAGAACGCGGTAATATCCTGCGGCTGAACGCTCGCGGACAGAACACCGCCAGCTACCGGGCGCAGAGTACGCACGTAGAATGCGCGTTCTTTTTCGCCGGTTGCGGGAGTTGCCACACCGTCCACGCCCTGAGCCTGTAGAGCCTCCACCGTGTAGCCTCGCATCAGGAACAGATCGAAACCAATGCTACGGAAACGCTCCTCAGACACCTGAGCCAGCGCCGGAGCCAAAGCCTCACGGCGGAAGACCTGACGGTAACGCTTGAGCGCCTCACGCACCTGAGCGGCAGCCACCTGCAGCGCGGTCGAGGGCTCAGCAGCCGAAACAGCCGGAGCCGAAACAGCCGGAGCCGAAACAGCCGGAGCCGAAACAGGTGCAGCGGAAACAACCGGCTGAATGGGAGCTGCAACGGGTGCAGAAACAGCAGGAGCGGGCACAGCAGGCTGGACGGCAGCCTCAGCGACCGGTGCCGCCGGAACCTCAGCGGGCACCTGGGCGGTAGCCGCCTGGGTAGCAGCCGCCACCGGCGAACCAGCCGGACGCGCCAACAACGCAGGAGAAGCACCCGGCACCGGAGCCAACGGCTCACGAGAAGCGCCCTCACGAGCCGCCAGGCGAGCCTGACGCTCCGCCGCGCGCGCCTCCTTCGCAGCCTGAAGAGCCTCCTCACGAGCCTGCAACTCAGCCGCAATATCCTGAGGCAGCTTGTGCTTGAGCGACTGCGGCGGCAGCGGCGCCATGCGGGCGGTCACCGCCTCCGGAGCACCCTCCGGGAATCGCTTGAGCAGCTCCTTACCCGCCTCGCTCAGCTCATAACGCTCCGGGTTCTTGCGGGAGGTGCGACCGGTACCCTCACGCAGAGCGTTCAGGTAGCGTTCGCCCTTGAGCACGTGCATCGCCACCGAATAGCGGTTACGCAGACGCGGGGTCAGCTTATAGCGGTGCGGAGCAACCTCACCCTGCAGGTACGGGATATCCAGGGCGATCTTCAACTCATCGTAAATGTCGTAGTAGGAGATACGCGGGTTCTCCTCCACGAGCTTCAGAATCGGGTACAGCAGCTGATGCGGGTACGGCAGAGCGTCCACCGCCGCAGGATCCAGCAGAGCCGAAGCCACCAGCTTCTGAACGCTCGGCTCAGTCATCTGCGCCAGCGTCGGCGCGAAAGCAGAACCCAGCGAGTAGACGGTCTCACGTTCAGAGAGGTAGTGGTGCGCGGTCAGCACATCGTAGAGGTAATCCTGCGCGTCAATCTGCACAAAATAGGGGTTCGAGGACGCCTGCTGAATGCGCTCGTCGCGGTCAAAGACCTGCTCCAGGCTCGGAAGGCTCAGCTCCACATCGGCGCCATGGTCGTTGAGGGTGTCGAGCAGCAGAACGCCCATATGGGTCAGTAGAGCATCGGTTGCGGCAATATCCTCAGCCGTAATGGAGGCGCCCTCATCCTTCACCAGCGCCAGTACGGAGCTCAGCTCGCTCGCCGGCACGCCGGTCTCCTCGTAGCGTGCCACGAGCTCCTTTGCCGAAGGCGACAGCGAGTACAGAGTCAGCGGGGAATCCGTGTGCTCGTGAATCGTCTTGGTGCGCAGGTAGCCCTCACGGGTCAGCAGGCTCAGCGCCTGAGCAATCACCGGCTCAATAATGCGCTGTTCCAGGTACGACAGGCCGTACCAGCCCTGCACAAAACCGCACTCGCGCAGCACCAGCTCGCGAATCTTCACGGGCGCCGCCGCGGGGTAGGACGGGGTGACGCTCAGGACGATGGGCAGAAGCTCACGCACCGTAATGTGCGAGAGCAGAACCGGGTAGAACTGCTTCAGATAGTAGAGGTACACGCCGCTGAGGAGGGGCAGAACCGGCAGAAGAGCCTGCGCCTGCTGTTCCTTCGGGGTACCGAGTAGCTCGCGGCCAGCCTCGCTGAGGGTGTAGTGCAGGTTGCCCGGGTGCAGCTGGCTGAGGGACACCTCAAGATAGTCAGCATTGACCAGTGCCGCAATCAGCTTATTGAGCGCCTCACGGAAGAGAACATTGTCACCGACCGCGATGAAACGCTGAGTCATGTTGAAACCCAGGTCCACACCTACGGGGGTGTACATATCGGGGAAGAAAACCTTCTCGCCACGATCCTGAGCGCGCTCAAAATGGCGGAGCAGAGAGAAAGCCGCCGCAACGCTGAGAGTGCGTGCTTCCTCGGGCAGAGCCTCCCACGAAGTTTCCTGCTGCAGAGAGTGCAATTCGGAATGGTCGATATGGAGCATTGTTTTATTCACAAAAGCCACGCTGGGCTCCTTATCTGGTGTTATTTATCGTGCGGGCGTTCTTCATACAGTGCAATCATTTGAATGGGAAAATATTCACACAATGCTGTGCGACACCATCTTTATTTTTGGGTCGATACTTTGGTAGCCCGTCGTGAAGAGAAGCGGGAAAGGCGGATTTCTCGGCCCGTTCCGCTCACGTACCCTCTTCTGTGACGTGCACTCGGGAAGAACGCTTAAATTATGGTGAAGTGCCTAGACCGTCGCGGGTATATTCACTTCGTGAAATAACGCGAAGAATATATAACGCATTACCCTCCCATTGTATCGGCTGGTTTCAAAAATAACCTAGATTTCTAAAACCAGCCGATATATGAAAAATGCCCACAAGGAAAAGTGAAAATACATTAAGTGAAATGACGTGGGAAATGCTCGAAGGTCGGGGATATTTAGAGGGAAATACCCGCCCAAAAACACCCCGACTACTCCAAACCGCGAGGGCTACTCCATGCTACGAGGGCTACTCCATGCCGCGGGCAAAATACTCCTCGTCAATGCGGTAACCGCACTCACCCTCACCATCAAGCACGCCCACGCGGTGACGAATCATCAGCTCCACCAGCTGATGCTGATCAACCAGAGCAATATTGCGTGCTCCCGGTAGGCCCTGCAAATACTCGGGCACCGGCTGCGCAAAAGCACCGCACGTCACCAAAACACCCTGCAAGCCGCCGTGCAAAAGCACCGCACCGGCAAGCTTCTGAATCTCGTTAGGGGTGACCTTCATAGTTCCGCAATAATGCTTCACCTGAATATAAATCGGCGCGAAATCCAGTCCATCAGAGTAGCGGGCAATAACGTCAACGCCCTTATCATCAGCACCGCCGGTCACCTCGGTACTAAAACCAAGAGCCGTAAAAATATCGGCAACAATCTGCTCAAAATATTCTGGCGTCACCGCGTGAACATGCTGAATTAAATCCTGCGTAAAGCGCTCAGCGAATTCCGCCTGAGCATGAATGACTGGCGAATCACTGGCGCGCAAAATAATATCCAAAGGGGACTGACCCGCAGGCCACGCCCCCGCAATGCCCTCAGAATTCACAGCACCTGCAGAATTGAACGCATGTTGAAGGTGCTCTGCGCCGGTTGCTTCGTGCGCGGGGGTAGCTTCCTCGGTATCGGTGGCAGGGAGGATCGGCTCCACGCCGGTGACCGCATCACCATCGGAAGAACCAAAAATGAGCCGATGTTCCGCCTCTGCAGTCTCCAGTAGTGCGTTCGCCTGCTTCTTCAGCTTCTTCGTAGTCCTAGCCGTCAAGCTCTGAGCGCATAGCGCCTGCACCTGCTTCACCACACGCGGCGGTACTGAACCGTGCAGATGCGGGGTGCAGGTCAGCTCGGCGCCCAGGGGAGTGAGCAGGTACTTCCTCTTCTCCCACGGGGTCAGGCGAGGCATAAGCTGGGCATAACGAAGCGCCACCAGGATTTTCAAGGTGGTGCGCACAGCCACCGCAAAATCGGTGGATTCAAGATCAGGTAGATTCTTCTTCGACCCCAACGCCTTAGTCTGCTGCCGCAACTGCTCACTAACATAGGCGGCGGTGCGGGGCACAGTCTTCGACAAGCGCCGTAGCGTCGGCAACAGAAGCGCGACGTAGACATCAGGTGGGGGCCTATGATTTTTATTCAGCATCTTTGCCATGGTCCCTGCCAATTATTAATACTTATGTGATGGTATATACATCGTAGCATCAAGGCGTATCATCGTCGCTTTATCGTTTCTAATATGACAAAACCGCAAGAATCAGTGCATTAGATGTTCAATAGCGCAATATAAATCTTGAATTTGAGGCAAAACAATATATTCCCGCCACACCAGCCAGTGTGACGGGAATAAGCGTGACGGGAATATAAGAAACAGAGTAATCAGCCCACGCTACATGGGGCGAGCGCGCCTCCACGAACCGGGACCGGGACGCAACGAAGCGCCCAGGCGCTGACCGCGGTTCAGGATGCGCGAAGCAGCACCCACCAGCAGGTTCTGCTCCTGCTTCGCGGCGTTCGCCTGCATCATTGCCACCACAGCGGTGAGGGCGGCAATCTCCTCCGGAGTGGGGGAGCCCTTAACCACCTTCAGCAGAGGCTCCTGCTCAGCGTCAGTATCTACCGAAGACTGAGCAGAGTCCTTCGCTGCGCTGGATGCGGTATCCGCGCGCGCAGAAGAGCGCGCAGAAGAATGTGCGGAGCTACGCTCAAGCTGCTCGGCGCTCTCAGCTGCCTCCGAACTATCCTTCTTTTTGCCGAATGAGAAATAACTCAGCGGATTGTAGCCTGCCAAAGGCACGCCTCCTTAGAAAACCTAAAAGCCTGGGAATGCCTGCGCCACAGGCGGCGCGGGCACAACGGAAGCCTACAGCGGGATGTTGCCGTGCTTCTTCGCCGGGGTAGCCGCACGCTTATCGTGCAGGGCGCGCAGCGAAGAAATAATGCGCACGCGAGTCTCACTCGGGGCAATAACCTCGTCAATGTAACCCAGCTCAGCAGCCTGGTACGGGTTCAGCAGCTCTTCCTCGTACTTGGCGATCAGCTCAGCGCGGCGAGCCTCAACATCGCCACCCTCAGCCGCCAGCGCGGCCAGCTCACGACGGTACAGAATATTCACCGCACCCTGAGCACCCATCACACCAATCTGAGCGGTGGGCCACGCCAGGTTAATGTCGGCGCCCAGCTTCTTCGAGCCCATCACAATGTACGCACCGCCGTACGCCTTGCGGGTAATGACGGTGACCAGCGGAACGGTCGCCTCCGCGTAAGCGTAGAGCAGCTTAGCGCCGCGGCGAATAATGCCGTTGAACTCCTGATCGGTGCCGGGCAGGAATCCGGGAACATCCACAAAAGTCAGAATCGGAATGTTGAACGCATCGCAGTGACGCACAAAACGGGCAGCCTTCTCGGACGCAGAAATGTCCAGACAGCCGGCGAACTGCATCGGCTGGTTTGCCACAATGCCGACCGTGCGGCCCTCAACGCGGGCGTAACCAATCATCACGTTCGGGGCGTACAGTGCCTGCATCTCCAGGAAGTGGCCGTCATCCACTACGGACTCAATGACCGCGCGCATATCGTAGGGCTGGTTCGCCGAATCCGGAATCAGGGTATCCAAATCCAGATCGTCCACGGTTACCACGGGCTCCTGGTCATGCTCCAGGGGCAGGGGTTCAGCAAGGTTGTTCGAGGGCAGGAACTCCAGAAGCTCACGCACAAAGTCGAACGCGTCTTCCTCATCCTCAGCCAGGTAGGTGCTGGTACCGGTCACAGCGTTATGCTGACGCGCACCACCGAGGGTTTCCATATCCACGTCCTCGCCGGTCACGGTCTTAATGACGTCCGGGCCGGTAATGAACATGTGCGAAGTCTTATCCACCATGATGATGTAGTCCGTCAGGGCGGGGGAGTACGCTGCGCCGCCAGCGCAGGGGCCCATAATGACCGAAATCTGCGGAACCACACCGGAGGCGCGCACGTTCATACGGAAAATATCGGCAAACATCGCCAGGGAAGCCACGCCCTCCTGAATGCGGGCGCCACCACCGTCGTTAATGCCGATGACCGGGCAGCCGTTCTTCAGAGCGAACTTCTGCACCTTCACAATCTTCTCGCCGTTCACCTGCGAGAGGGAACCGCCGTACACGGTGAAATCCTGCGAATACACGGCAACCAGGCGACCATCCACGGTGCCGTAACCAGAAACCAGGCCGTCACCCAGAGGCTTCTTCGCCTCCATACCGAATGCGGCGGTGCGGTGGCGGGCAAGGGCATCAAACTCTACGAAAGAGCCCTCGTCCAGAAGCATCTCGATGCGCTCGCGGGCGGTGTTCTTGCCGCGTGCGTGCTGCTTCTCAATAGCTGCCTCACCGCTGGGCGCGAAGCTACGCTCTCGACGTGCATAAAAATCAGCGAGCTTACCGGCGGTGGTGCTCAAATCAAATTCCTGCTGGAGGTTCTCGGACATTATTCCTCGTTCCTGCTCCACCCGATTGTCGGGAGCCAGTGGTTGCGGTGATAGGGTGCTCAGGTGCCCCGAAGAGCGCACTTGAACAATGTGCATATCCTTCAACTATAGTGCGAACTAGCGCACATATGCCAGGTGAGAAGCCAGAATATCAACACTAGATACACTTTTATGCACGCACCTCCCGCGATGATGCGCGAAGAGTGCAGAAGAGGTATCTAGGGTGCAAAGACAAGAGGTAGAAAACCCCCTCTCGCACCGGCAAACCTTGCCGGTGCGAGAGGGGGTTTACGTTCAAGCTTTTTCAGTGTGAAATGACGTTTAGATGGTGCCCAGAACCGGGTTCCACTCGGTGATGGTGTGAGACAGAACCGCGCCACCAACGTTCATCGGGTCGCCAGCAACCAGCTTCTCAGCTGCCTCAACGGAATCGACCTTTGCAATCAGCAGGGCGCCGGCGGGGGTCTCACCATCCAGCAGGGGACCGGAAACAATCAGGTTGCCCGCCTCAATCTGCGAACCAAGGTACTCACGGTGAGCCGGACGGTACTTCGCCTGCTCCTCGGGAGCAGCGTAAACGTAAGTAATTGCGTAATAAGCCATAGCGGTCTTCTTTCGAGCAGGGCGGAGGAACCTCCGCAGCCGGTCGGTGCTTCATGCACCCTCACTGTCTAATGTACCGTCTTAGGCGCCGGGTGGGCATCACCGGCGGCAAGAAATTGATATGGTGAGAAACCAGCGCGACTCGACAGAAACCGGCAGGTTTTGGTGGTGAGCTAAAAGCGGGTCGGCATATAGCAGGGTAGTTTCGGGCAGGACAGAAAGGCGCAGGCCATGGAAGAGAATATGCATACCGAGAGCGGTCATTCGGTTTTGGATGCGCCGCGCATCCGCACCATCGCAATGGAAACCGGCTACTCCAGCGTCAACCTCTACGATGAAGTCGACTCCACCACCACCCGCGCCCGCGAACTACTCATGGACGGCACAGACCCCGAACGCGAACAGCTCGGCGAGCTGTCCGTCTACGCCAGCCTCTACCAAAGCGCCGGACGCGGCCGCCTCGCCCGATCCTGGACCGCCCCTCCCGGAGCCTGCCTCGCCGCAAGCATTGTGGTGCGCCCGCACGCCTCCGCAGACCCGCTCGCCCGAGAACTACCCGAGGATAGCTACCACTGGCTGACCCTCATCGCCGGGCTCAGCGTGGTCGATATTTGGCGCGGCTACGGGGTAGATGCCGCCCTCAAATGGCCCAACGACGTGATCGCGCAGGGCGCTAAAGGCTGCGGAATTCTCGCCCAGCTCGTTCCCGAAAGCGGCTCCACCGAGGGGCAGCGCAGCATTATTGTGGGCATCGGCCAGAACACGAACATGTCCGCCGAACAGCTGCCCGTACCCACCGCAACCAGCCTGAGCCTGTGTACCGGACGGCTCATCGACTCCTCCGAGGTGCTCACTCGACTGCTGAGCATCTTCGCCCGCCGCTACCGCGCCTTCGTGCGCGTCGGCGGCGACCCCGAACGCCCCGACCCCCTCAACTCCAACCCCCTCAATCCCGAGAGCATCAGCCTGCTCAATCAGGCGCGCGCCGCCACCGCAACCCTCGGAGCCAGCGTGCGCATGAGCCTGCCCGACGGAAGCACCGTAGAAGGCGTTGCCGAAGACCTCGACGCGCAGGGACGCATCCTCATTCGCCGCGAGGACGGAACCCTAGAGCCCTACGCGGTGGGCGATATTGAGCACCTTCGCCCCGCCAACGGTAGCTACGGAGATTTTCAGCAGGCACACTAGAACCAACCTATAAAGTTTCTGCCCCTAAAATTTCTGCTCATAAAACTTCAGCCCAGCACGGCAAACCCATCAACCCACACCACCTCAACCGGCGCCTCCAGCCGGAACACAACAATCTGCACAGCTAAGGAACACCATGCGTTTGCGCGGAAAACTCAACCCCGGTGAGCATGTCATCATTGCGACCCGACAGCACTACGGTGCCCTGCTGCCCACGCTTGCCTACCTGCTGGTTGCTATCGCCGCATCGACCTTCGCCTCCACGGCGCGGTCCTCACCGATTCTGTGGACTCTCGGCATGATCTGTGCGGTAGGTGCCCTGATTAGCGCCGTGCGCACCGGCTGGCGTTGGGCAACCACCTACTACCTGCTGACCACCCACCGGCTCGTAGTGCGCCGCGGCGTGATGACCCGCAGCGGAGATGAATCCCTCTACCTGGATTCCATGGGGGAGCGCTGGGCAAAACAGCGTGGCCCGGGCGCCTGGCTGGGCTACGGTTCGGTGTATGTGGTTTGCCATGGAGTGCACCACCGCCTGACCTATGTGCCTGACCCCAAGCGTTTCGAGAAAGAAATTAAATCCGCTCGACGCGACTACTACGCCCTGCGCGCTCGCTATATTTAGGGCTTCTTCGCCCCGCCGCAGACTCAGGCGGGCATCGTAGGGTTGGCTCAGAGCCTAAACCCGCCGGTTAATCTGCCGAAAAAATGCGGACTAGAGTATTCTTAAATGTGAATTACTCCACTAAACTATCCTGGGGTGCGGGCGCTTTTGTGACCCAAACACCACAGCGGAGGGGTATATTAACAAGGCGCTATACCGTGAAGCAGTGCACAATCGACGCGCGGCACACGCCAGCGCACCCGCACGACAGAACAGATAATCCGGCAGATATGAAAGGAGCGGCAGCGGCAATGAGCACGGCAGACCCCCAGAAAACTGCACACTCTCCGCAGGGCACCGGCGCCACCATGGGCCCCGAAACCCAAATGCTGAACCTCAAAATTCTGCAGAACCTCGCCCAGAACAACATCTACCGAGACGAGGAATCCAAAGCAGGAATCCGAGCCCTCGAAAAGTCACTCCTGGGACAGAGCCGCCGCTACACCCCCGTAGAAGCCGCAGAATGCGCCGGACTTCCCCTCGAAACCGCCCAGCGTATCTGGCACAACATGGGCTTCCCAACGATTGCCAACCATTCGCCCTACTTCACTGAAACAGACGTGCAGATGCTTGCCGACCTGCAAAAATTGGACGCAGAAGGCGACATCCGCATGGAATATGTGGCATCCCTCGTGCGCGCCGAAGGTCAACTGACCGACCGCACCGTCGCCTGGCAGATTGAGGCGCTCGTGCACAACATCATGGTCACCGAAAACCTCAGTGATAACGATGCCCGCCGTAAGCTCCTCAAAGACTTCCCGCGCTATCTTGAGGTTCTCGAGCGTCTGGCGCTGTACGCATACCGTCGCCAGATGTACGCCGGTATCCTACGCTTGGGATTGCGCGAAAACAATGTGACCACCTCCGGACTTTCCCGCCTGCCCCTGGTACGCGGTGTAGGGTTCGTTGATCTGGTTTCCTACACCTCCCTGGTGCGTAACCTGGACGCCGCGGCTCTCTCTCAGCTCATCAACCACTTCGAGCAGAGCTGCCTGGACGTTATCGCGCCCCTGGGCGGTCGCATTATTAAGACTCTCGGTGACGAAGTCTTCTTCCTCACCGAAACCCCGGACGCTATCGCAGAAATTAGCCTGCAGCTCTCCGAAACGATTGGTGCCGACCCGCAGCTACCGGAAGCCCGAGTCGCCTTCATTTGGGGCGAGGTTTTGGCTAACCGCGGCGACGTGTACGGCTCCAGCGTGAACCTGGCTGCGCGCCTGGTCTCCCTGGCTGAACCGGGTACCGTGCTGACCGATAATGAGACAGCAAACACGCTCCGACAGGTGGGAAATCGCTATACTCTCACCTCTCAAGGAACGCGAAACGTTAGAAGCTTTGGTAACGTAGACCCCGTGGCGGTGACTCGTCGCGTGAACTACACAATGGAGATAGACCTCTCATGACTGAACTGAAACTACGTACCGGTGGTGCAACGCACCGCGGCGCACATCGAGAAAATAACGAAGATTCGATGGTCGTCGCCGGTTCCCTTTGCGTGGTCGCGGACGGCATGGGAGGCCACGAAGCAGGCGAAGTAGCATCGCGCCTGTGCGTGCGTCAGCTCGCCTACTCGCCCTTCTTCACCATGCCCGGCGGACGTAGCGAAGAGGAACAGCAGGCCTATATTGAGCGCCTCGCAGCTATTAACGAGGCAGATCCCGCCAAGCGCCGCCGCCGCGCAAACACCCTGCTGAACAATGAAATCGTGGGCGCCCTGAACCGCCTGCACGATATCCTCGGCGAAACCAACGAGGAAATTAAGCAGGCGCTCTCCCGTGCCGGCGGCACGACCGTGACCGGTGCCTGGCTGACCAGCATCGGTGACCGTAACCTGTGGGTTATTTTCAACGTGGGTGACTCCCGCACCTACCGTCTGCTGCGTGAGGATGAAGGTATTCACCACTCCGCCATGGAGAAGCTACCCGGCGCTGAGGGCTCTGCCTCACTGGAGCAGGTCACTAGCGACCACTCCGAGGTGCAGTACCTGGTTGATGAGGGCCAGATTACCGCTCTGGAGGCGCTGACCCACCCGCGCCGCAACGTGATTACCCGCGCGCTGGGTACCGGCAACTACTGGGAACCGGACTTCTGGGTTCTGCCCGCCCGCGCCGGTGACCGCCTGATGCTCTGCTCCGACGGTCTTTCCGGTGAGCTTTCGCACGAATACATGGCGCGCGTACTCACCTCGATTCGCCACCCGCAGGACGCCGCTGACGTGCTCCAGCACGAGGCGCTACGATCGGGCGGCCGCGACAACATTACCGTGATTGTTGCCGACGCTATCGAAGCCTAAACTTTATACCCTGTGATTCACCCCCGTTTTCTGCCGGCGTTCGATTGAGCGCCTGCAGGAGGCGGGGGTGAACTGTATCCGAAGTCAGCATGACTGAGCGTAGAGACTGAGCATAGAGACTGAGCGTAGAGGCAGTGAATATGCGCCTGCGGAACCCGGCAATATGACGAGCGATAGGGGAGAGACCCGGCAAAAACGCTAGACTGGACGGGTGACTGAGAACAACACCCCCCAGCAGACTGCCCCCGCCGAGACTCGAGCAAAGAGCCCCGCAGAAAACTCCGCAGAAAACCCCGCGGAGATTACCGAGGCCCTGCGCACCGAGTACGCGGAACTGACCGATAAGATTCGTGCCGCCCGCCGCGCCTACTACAACGAGGACGCACCCTTCCTCTCAGATGCCGAGTACGATGCGCTGTACCGCCGCCTCGAAATCATTGAGGCGGAGCACCCGCACCTGATTGCTAACGACTCGCCCACCCAGGAAGTCGGCGGCGAAGCCATCGAAGCTTTCGCGCCCGTCACCCACCTACAGCGCATGTACTCCCTCGAGGACGTCTTCTCCTTCGAGGAGCTGCGCACCTGGCTGACCAAAACCGAGGAGAGCGTCCGAACCCTCACCGGTAGCGCACTGCAGTGGCTGACCGAGCTGAAAATTGATGGCCTGGCGGTAAACCTGCTCTACCGCAACGGCACCCTCGTACGCGCGGCAACCCGCGGCGACGGCACCACCGGTGAAGACGTCACCCACAATGTGCGCACCATTGCGAGCATCCCGCCGCAGCTGACCGGCGAGAACCATCCCGAAGAAATTGAAATCCGCGGTGAAGTGTTCATCTCCTCCGCTGATTTTGAGAAGCTCAACGAGTCCATGATTGCCGCCGGCAAGAATCCCTTCGCGAACCCGCGTAACGCTGCGGCAGGCTCGCTGCGCCAGAAGGATGCGGCGGTGACCGCCTCGCGCCCGCTGAGCATGTACGTGCACGGCATCGGTTCGCGCACCGGCCTGGATCTTGCCACTCAGTATGAGACCTACGACCTGCTCGCCTCCTGGGGCCTGCCCGTGAGCCCCTACAGCGAAATCGCCGATAACACCGAGGCGGTGTTCGACTTCATCAACAAGTACGGCGAGCAGCGCCACTCCCTGGTGCACGAAATCGACGGCATCGTCATTAAGGTCAACGACTTCGCGACCCAGGCACAGCTGGGCTACACCTCCCGCGTGCCGCGCTGGGCGGTGGCGTACAAGTACCCGCCCGAGGAGGTGCACACCAAGCTGCTGGACATCCGCGTGGATGTGGGACGCACCGGCCGCGTGACCCCCTACGGCGTCATGGAGCCCGTGTTTGTCTCCGGCTCGACCGTGGAACGCGCCACCCTGCACAACCAGGACGTGGTCAAGGCTAAGGGCGTGCTCATCGGCGACACCGTGGTGCTGCGCAAGGCAGGCGACGTAATCCCCGAAATCGTCGCCCCCGTGGTCGCCCTACGTGACGGCACCGAACGCGAGTTCGTCATGCCCAGCGAATGCCCCTCCTGCGGTTCGCCCCTTGCCCCCGGCAAGGAAGGCGACGTGGACCTGCGCTGCACGAACCCGCGCTCCTGCCCTGCACAGCTGACCGAGCGCGTGTACTATGCGGCAAGCCGCGGCGCCTTCGACATTGAAGCGCTCGGCTACGAAGCAGCAAAGGCACTCACCAGCCCCGCAACTCCGGACACCCCTCCGCTCACGACCGAGGCGCACCTCTTCGACCTGACCCCCGAGGACCTGCGCGAGGTGACCATCGAACGTGAGAAGAAGGTCAAGGGCGTGGGCACCGGAAAGATGGAGCGCGTTCCCTACTTCTACACCAAGCCGACCAAGGCACGCCCCGAGCCGAAGCCCACGAAGAATACGCTGAACCTCTTCGCCGAGCTGGAGAAGGCAAAACAGCAGCCGCTGTGGCGCGTGCTGGTTGCTCTCTCGATTCGCCACGTGGGCCCGACCGCCGCCCGTGCGCTTGCGACCGAGTTCGGTTCGATGCAGGCGATCCGTGAGGCTGACCGTGAACGCCTTGCCGCTGTGGACGGTGTGGGCACCACGATCGCCGACTCGATTATTGAGTGGTTCGCCGAGGACTGGCACGCCGAGGTGGTTGACTCCTGGGCTGCCGCCGGTGTGCGCATGGAAGATACTCGTGACGAGTCCGTGGAACGCACCCTGGAGGGTCTGACCGTGGTCGTGACCGGTACGCTGAACGGTTACACCCGTGACGGCGCGAAGGAAGCCATTATTTCTCGCGGCGGCAAGGCATCCGGTTCGGTGTCTAAGAAGACCCACTTTGTGGTCGCAGGCGCGAATGCCGGCTCGAAGCTGGATAAGGCTCAGCAGCTGGGTCTGAAGGTGCTGGATGAGGAGGGCTTCACCGCCCTGCTCGAGGGTGGCCCGGAGGCTGTTGAGGCTACCGCAGAGTAGCCGCCACAGAGTAGGCCCGGTATAGCGGGGTCGTCTGAATCTGACCCCTGCAATATATAGAGCATTCAGGCTCTGGAGCGCGTGCTCCAGAGCCTGAATGCCAATTTTTGGCATTTATAATTACCACAGCTTTTAAGGGGGAAGCGCCTTAAAACACTCCCAAAGCGAAGAAATATTTAAAAAATATTTACACGCTGTTCAAAACCCTTAAAGGCGGGGCTCATCAGCCCCGAATTGGAAAGCGCAACGGGGGAGCGCATCCGGGTTAAACCCCTAGAAAACCCCGAAATTCCGGGGGGAAACCCATAAGAGATGCGGGGTTCAAGGTCTTAATTAATGTTTCCTGCACTTTTAACCTGAAAGAACCCTGGGAGAACCTGGGACGTTCGCTGTGAACTTGAAATCGGGTTGGAATCATAAAAAACCTCGGTTATCTTTGAGACCAGACAGATTCTCGCAAGGGAATCGCCTGTGTGGTTTCAAGCTTGGAATGCTTGAAACGATGCCCGGTTCTACCGCACGTCCCCATCGAGGAAGTGCCACCCGGATTCCGCACACAAGTGCAGAATCGCTCACGGTGACATGAAATCGGTGGAGAGCCGCTCACATGGTAGAGCCAGAACATGAGTAACCTACTTCGTTATCAAAGGGTGAGCGGCGGCGCGCTAGAGTTCCGGGGACGGAACGAGCGGGGACGGCCCCAAGGAGCATTATGAAGAACACTTCCATTCGTCGTACCGCAGCAGCTCTCGCCATCGGTGGCGTTGCAGCAGCTACCATGTCGATGCCCGCTGCAAACGCAGTAGACAGCGCTACCTGGGACGCACTGGCACAGTGCGAGTCCGGTGGTAACTGGTCCATCAACACCGGTAACGGCTTCTACGGCGGCCTGCAGTTCACCCAGCAGTCCTGGAACGGCGTCGGCATGTCCGGCTCCCCCGCGACCGCAACCCGTGAGCAGCAGATCGAGGCAGGCGAGCGTCTGCTCGCTATCCAGGGCTGGGGCGCATGGCCCGCATGCTCCGCTAAGCTTGGCCTCTACGGCAAGACCGGCGCAGCTCCCACCTACACCGAGCCCACCACCTCGACCGCCGCAACCACCACCACCGTGGCTGCACAGTCGCAGACCCAGCAGACCTACACCGCTCCCGCGGCACAGGCTGCACCCGCAGCTCAGGCAGCTCCCGCAACCCAGGAAGCAGTAGCACCGGCAGCTCAGGCAGCTCCCGCAGCAGTTGAGGCACCCGCAGCAGCTCCTGCAGCAGCTGAGGCTCCCGCAGCAGCACCCGTTGCAGCTCCCAAGGCAGCAGCAGGCACCTACACCGTGGTTCCCGGTGACTCCCTCTCGCTGATCGCTGCAAAGCTCGGCGTTGCAGGCGGCTACCAGGCAATCGCAGCTGCGAACACCGACATCATCTACAACGTTGACCTGATCTTCCCCGGCCAGGTTCTGACCATCCCCGCCTAAGGATTAACCCTTAAGCGTAACGTGGACACGTTGTAGCCCAACGCCCCGCACCTTACACGAGGAGCGGGGCGTTGAGCATTTAACCCCGAAATAGGGGAGAGGAACACCGCCAGGAACGCCGCCTCAACACACAAACCAGCAGGTAAACCCTCCAACCCTCAATGAGACGGAAAACGCAACCTCCACTACACTAGAGAAGAGACAAGAAAACAAACTACGGGAGAACCATGTCTGCCATCACCTTTGAACAGGTAAAGCACCTGGCATCGCTGGCACTCATTGAGATGACCGATGAAGAACTCACCGCGATGGCGTCTGAGCTGGACGTCATCGTCGCATCCGTTGAGACCATGTCGCAGAAAGCAACTGCCGACATCCCCGCGACCAGCCACCCCATCCCCCTCGAGAACGTCTTCCGCGAAGACGTGCCCGTCACCACCCTCACCCAGGAAGAGGCGCTCTCCGGCGCCCCCGACGCACAGGACGGCAAGTTCCGCGTGCCGGCAATCCTCGACGAAGACTAAGAGGAGAACAACCAAGTGAACGAACTGATCCAGCTCACCGCCGCAGAAGCAGCAGAAAAGCTCGCATCCGGCGAAATCACCTCCGTCGAGCTCACCCAGGCACACCTGGACCGCATCGCAGCCACCGACGGCGCACCCCTGAGCGACAACCGAGCAGACGGCAAGAGCGGCCTCAACGCCTTCCTGCACATCAACGCCGAAGAAGCACTCGCCACCGCAGCAGCAGTGGACGCAGACCGCGCAGCAGGCAAGGAACTGCCCCCGCTCGCCGGCGTACCCATCGCCGTCAAGGACCTCATCGTCACCAAGGACCAGCCCACCACTGCAGCATCCCGCATGCTCGAAGGCTGGATGAGCCCCTACGACGGCACCGTCACCCGCAAGGTCCGCGAAGCACGCATGCCCATCCTCGGCAAGACCAACCTCGACGAATTCGCAATGGGCTCCTCCAACGAGCACTCCGCATTCGGCGTAGTGCGCAACCCCTGGGCACTCGACCGCGCACCCGGCGGCTCCGGCGGCGGCTCCGCAGCAGCCGTCACCGCCTTCCAGGCACCCCTGGCACTGGGCACCGACACCGGCGGCTCCATCCGCCAGCCCGCAGCACTGACCGGCAGCGTCGGCGTCAAGCCCACCTACGGCTCCGTCTCCCGTTACGGCGTCATCGCCATGGCATCCTCCCTCGACCAGGTAGGCCCCGTCGCCCGCACCGTCCTGGACACCGCACTACTCCACGAAGCAATCGCAGGCCACGACCCGCTCGACGCAACCTCCCTGCCCGATGAGCCCGGCAACTTCGTTGAAGAAGCCAAGGCAGGTGCAGAAGCTGCACGCAAGCGCGACCTGTCCGGCCTGCGCATCGGCGTCATCAAGGAACTCGGCGGCGGCGACGGCGAAGGCTTCGAAGCAGGCGTCCTCGCACGCTTCCGCGAGTCTGTTGAGGAGCTGCGTGCCGCAGGCGCAGAGATCATCGAGGTCTCCCTGCCCTCCGTCACCGAAGCCATCAGCGCCTACTACATGATCATGTCCTCCGAGGTGTCCTCCAACCTGGCACGCTACGACGGCGTCCGCTACGGCCTGCGCGTCGTACCCGAAGACGGCCCCGTCACCATCGAACGCGTCATGTCCGCAACCCGCTCCGCAGGTTTCGGCCACGAGGTCAAGCGCCGCATCATCCTCGGCACCTACGCGCTGTCCGCAGGTAACTTCGACGCCTACTACGGTGCAGCACTGCGCGTACGCACCCTCATCCAGCGTGACTACGCAGCAGCCTTCGAAAAGTGCGACGTGCTCATCTCCCCGACCGCGCCCTCCACCGCGTTCAAGCTCGGCGAGAAGACCGAAGGCGACCCCATGGCAATGTACCTGGGCGACGTCGCAACCGTGCCCGTCAACCTGGCAGGCGTCCCGGCGCTCTCCCTGCCCGGCGGCCTCTCCGAAGAGAACAACCTGCCCGTCGGCATCCAGTTCACCGCACCCGCACGCGAAGACGCACGCCTCTACCGCGTCGGCGCAGCACTGGAAGAACTGCTCACCGCAAAATGGGGCGCACCGCTCTACAAGAGCCTGCCCGACACCGAAACTCTGATCCGCGACTTTGACTTTGGGGGAACCAAGTAATGAGTGAAGAAGTCCTCAGCTTCGAAGAAGCCATCGAAAAGTACGACCCGGTCCTCGGCTTCGAGGTGCACGTCGAACTCAACACCAAGACCAAGATGTTCGACTCCGCACCCAACGAGTTCGGCGACGAACCCAACACCAACGTCACCCCCGTATCGCTCGGCCTGCCCGGCGCGCTGCCCATGGTGAACAAGACCGCTGTTGAGTCCGCCATCAAGCTCGGCCTGGCACTGGGCTGCGAGATTGCAGACAAGTCCTACTTCGCCCGCAAGAACTACTTCTACCCGGACTCCCCGAAGAACTTCCAGACCTCCCAGGCTGGCGGCCCCATCGCGGAAAACGGCTCCCTGGACGTCGAGCTCGAAGACGGCACCATCTTCACCGTCGAAATTGAGCGCGCCCACATGGAAGAAGACGCAGGCAAGCTCACCCACGTCGGCGGCGCAGACGGCCGAATCCAGGGCGCAACCTCTTCCCTGGTCGACTACAACCGCGCAGGCGTGCCCCTGATCGAGATCGTCACCCGACCCATCGTCGGCGCCGGCGAACGCGCACCCGAACTGGCACGCGCCTACGTTGCCGCAATCCGCGACATCGTACGCTCCCTCGGCATCTCCGACGCCCGCATGGAACGCGGTAACGTCCGTTGCGACGCCAACGTCTCCCTCATGCCCAAGGGCGCAGAGAAGTTCGGCACCCGCTCCGAAACCAAGAACGTGAACTCCCTGCGTTCGGTTGAGCGCGCCGTCCGCTACGAGATTCGCCGCCACGCAGCGATCCTCGAACGCGGCGAAAAGGTCACCCAGGAGACCCGCCACTGGCACGAAGACACCCGTGAAACCTCCTCGGGTCGCCCCAAGTCTGACGCTGACGACTACCGCTACTTCCCCGAACCGGACCTCGTGCCGGTCGTCACCAACAGCGAATGGATTGAGCGTCTGCGTGCCGAACTGCCCGAACCCCCGGCAGAACGCCGCCGCCGCCTCAAGGGCGAATGGGGCTACTCCGACGAAGAGTTCCGCGACGTAGTCAACGCTGGCGCACTCGACGTCATCGAAGAGACCGTCGCCGCAGGCGCAACCGCAGCAGCAGCCCGCAAGTGGTGGATGGGCGAAATCGCCCGCCGCGCAAAGCAGGCTGAAGTTGAGCTCACCGCCCTCGGTGTGGAGCCCGCAACCGTGGTCGCCCTCGAAGCGCTCATCTCCGAAGGCAAGATCAACGACAAGATCGCCCGCCAGGTGCTCGAGTTCGTCCTCGCCGGTGAAGGCACCCCCGCCGAAATCGTTGAGGCACGCGGCCTCGCCGTGGTCTCTGACGACGGCGCGCTCACCGCAGCCGTTCAGGAAGCACTGGCAGCAATGCCCGACGTTGCCGACAAGATCCGTGCCGGTAAGGTTCAGGCTGCTGGCGCTATCGTCGGTCAGGTCATGAAGGCTACCCGCGGTCAGGCTGATGCCGCCCGCGTGCGTGAGCTGATTCTGGCTGAGTGCGGCGTGGAAGGCTAAGCTTTTCCGCTGACCCGGCTCTAACGAAAGAGGTGCTGTCTCCCATGTGGGAGGCGGCGCCTCTTTCGTGCTTTCTTGTTCTGCACGAGATGCGCGGTTCCGCTTGGAAAAGCTGGGTCGCATGGATTCCGCACGGAAAGCGGTTATCGTCCTCGTTCCTACAGGGGCACCCGCCCTCGCTTCGCTTCGGGCACCCTGATGTCACTTTCGGACGATACCGCCTTTCCGCGCTGGGCATAGCAAGGGTTACCGAGCGGGTGCGGCCGCGTTTTCCGGATGCGCCCTCAGGGTGTCACCCGGACGCTCTCCGATGCGGAGCGAGGAGGGGCGGAGCGTCCGGGTGACGGGTGCCCCTGCGTAGGCGCGGAGGAAATATGCGGCGTGACTCCCCATAATTGATAAAACGTTGCCGTTAGTTCTGAATAAAATTACCCTTACGAGAAAAAAGCTATTGACTTGGGTGTTTAAAACTATCTATAATCCAAGAACAGTGTTCAGCAAGTTATTGTTGCTGAAGTTCTGTATCTTCGAATTTCCATGCTAAATGGATTATCTAACAAGGAGGACTATGATGTCTCTGAAGAAGGTTTTGGCAAGTGCTGCTGTGCTTGCCGCGAGTGCTGGCAGCATCGTTGCTGTTGCCCCGGCAGCTCAGGCTACTGACTATCCGGGTGTTTGGAATTGCCCTGCTAGCCATGTCTGCATCTGGGAGCATTCCGATTTTCATGGTGTCAAGGACACTATTAGCGGTTACTACTCGTACGCCAATGTTTCTGAGTATATGCATGACCGCGGTTCCTCGTGGATGAATGCGAATAACTACCGTGCTGAATGGCTCGGTGAATGGTCTAACGGACGTCTGGTACGTGGTTCTTACCTTCCTCCTCAGTATCGCGGTACCGACTTGACCCACGATAACTTCAACGATCGTGTTGACTTCGTTATGTGGGGATAAGAATGAAAAAGCTATGGGCCCCCGGCGTTTTCCTTTCTATCGGATTCCTTCTTGCAGGTTGCGCTGGGGGCACTAGCTCAACGCAAGCAACTCCGTCTTCAAATGCTCAACAAAATATTTCTGCTGCTGCCAGTGTTGACACACAGGCTACTGAAAAAGTGGATTCAATGATTTCCACTTCTGATAATGTTGAGCGCGCTTATCAGCGTCTTGCATCAGAATGTATGGTATCCAAGGGTTACCCTGACAGGAAGACCTATTACATGGTTGAAACGTTTCCTGTAAGGAACTTGCTTTCTCCGCAGCCTCTAAGCGTGGAATATGCTAGAAATTCTGGCTATCCCAGCCCTACCCCTCCGTCTCGTTATGCTTCTTTGGAAGGCTCGATAAACATGACAGAGCAAGAAGGAAAAGCATATTACGGAGATAACGGAAAGGGCGGCTGTCGGGAAGAAGCTGAGCTGAAACTATATGGCTCTGAAACTTTGGCAGGGACGCAGGAAGAAGTTACCAAGAAACTACTGCCCTATATTCGTGCTTCTGTATCTAACGGAGCATACTCGTCACTGGACGAGGAATGGGCACGTTGTATGGCTGAACGTGGGTATACCTATTCAAGTTCAGATATTGCATATGACGCTGTTCGGGGAACGCCCACTGAACAGCAAACTGCGATTGATGATGCAACGTGTCGCGAAAAAATTAACTTCGAGGAAAAAACTGGCCAGGTACTAGATGCCTATATGACCACGTTCCTCGAAAAGGAGCAGGGCCTCATCGAGCAGGTGACCACCGCCAAGAAAACTGCTGAAGAGAACGCCCGAAAGATTCTGGGCTAATCCTCCGGACTAATCAGACCGGACTAACCACGAACAGGCGTATAGAGTAGCTACAACAGCTACACCTCGTCACAGCGTATTGTGCCCGGCACGTATCCCCGTGCCGGGCACAAACTAACCCCAAACGGCATCGCCGCCTAAGCCCAAACGGCACAGACAATATCGTTCCCGTACGCGCACCCAAAGAAGGGACACCATGAGCGCCACCCCCAACCGTCAGAAGAAAACGCTCTGGCTCTACGGCATTATCGCCCTGCTTCTCATCATCACCGTGGGTACGCTCATCAGCGCCCAAAACATCAAAACCACTGCCCAAAAAGATGCGGAAGCGGCACCCCCGGACCCCTCCACCATCACCGCCACGGTCACCCGCGAGAAACTGCGCACCACCGTGCCCCTGACCTGCACCGCGAACTACGCCACCTCAACCCCGCTACGCTACAGCGGCGAAGGACAGTACACCGCAATCACCATCAAACACGGTGACACCGTCGGCAACGGTACCCTCATCGCGGAAGTCAACGGTGAACCTCTTATCACCCTCACCGGCGGCTTCGCGCTCTACCGCGACCTCAAACTCGACGACAGCGGCCCCGACGCCGCACTCCTCAACGAGGCACTGACCGCCATGGGACGTCAGGGCCCGCAGCCCGCGCGCATCACCGAAGACACCTACGAGGCTCTCAACAACCTCCTCGACAGCCTCGGCTACGCGCACGTGAAAACTGACCAGCCCATTCCCGCCCGCTACTTCCTCATCATCAACCGTGCCGGGCTCGTCACCGGCAACCCCCGCGCAACCGGCGCCATCGCAGACGGCCCCGTAGCCACCATTGCAGAAGGTAGCAAGACCCTCAGCTGCACCGGAACCACCGGCAGGCTCACCCCCGAAGCCCGTAGCGGCCAGAAGGTAACCGTGCCCTCCCTCGGTGATACTGAGTACATTGCAACCCTCGGTTACAAGAACACCTCCGAAGCCGCCGGTGCCGCAGGCAACAGCCAGGCCGGTCGCCAGGCCAATGGCGCAGAAGGCGCGGCTGGCTCCAATCTCAACGGCGCAGCCGGTGCGGCAGGAAGCACGGAAGGGGAACGCATCCTCACCCTCGACGTAGGGGATAAGGCGGACAGCCTCCGAGGCGCCGTCAATGCGGAACTCACCCTCGAAGAAACCCCCGAAGCGCATCTGGTCGTGCCCTCATCGGCGCTCTACACCCGTGACGGACAGACCCGAGTCATCGTGCTCGGCCCCGAAAGCTCCAACGGATCGAAGGCACGTGAAGAACGCGAGGTAACCGTTACCGTCATCAGCAACGCCAACGGCAAGAACGCCGTCACCGGTGACCTGCACGAAGGTGACAGCGTCAAAATCATGCGCGAGAAAAAGTAGGGAGTAGCCATGACTGACTCCCGCGCCGCTCACGCGCACCCACCAGCCTATAGCGTCGATATTCAGGGAGTGTCCCAGCACTTTATGCAGGGTGACACTCGAATTGACGTGCTCAAAAATATTGACCTGAAAGTCCGCTACGGAGAAGTCGTCGCCATCCTGGGACCGTCCGGCAGCGGCAAATCAACCCTGCTGAACATCCTCGGCCTGCTCAGCACGCCCGCTTCCGGCAGCTACCTGCTGGACGGTACAGACACCGCAACCTTCAACGCGGCACAGCGAGCTGAAGCGCGCCTAGACAGCATCGGTTTCGTCTTCCAGGCGTTCCACCTCATCGAACATAAGAACGTGTACCGCAACGTTGAGCTACCGCTCATCTACCGTGGTGTTCCCAAAGCGGAACGAACGCAACGTGTTGAAGATACTCTCGCCCTGCTGGGGTTGAGCCACCGCACGGATGCACCCATCACCACTCTCTCCGGCGGCGAAAAACAGCGTGTGGCTATTGCTCGTGCGCTCATTGGAGAACCCGCCTTGCTGCTCTGTGACGAGCCGACCGGCTCGCTGGATGAAGAGCTCACCCGCGAAGTGATTGACCTGCTCCGTGAATGTACAGGGGAGCAGCAAAGCACGATCGTGATTACCCACGACCCGCTCGTGGCGGAGCACTGCGACCGGGTGCTACGCATGCACGAGGGGCAGCTCATCGAGCAGAAGGCACCGAGTCAGGAAGAAACGACCGTTCGAGCGTCTCTGAATCAGCTTAGCTTTGCTGAGGGACAAGCATCTAAGCCGCAGGGGCGTGGTCGTGCGCCCTGGGCACTCGCGTCCCTCAAGGAAGCCTGGGACGCTACCGTCCACCGGGTGAGGCGTAATATCTTCACCATGCTTGGCGTGGTTCTGGGTATCGCCTCGCTCGTGCTGACCGTTGGTCTGACCGCCACCATTTCTGGGCAGCTGGCTGACAGCTTCGACATTTTTAGGGCTAAGTACCTGACGGTAAGCTCGACCCGAACTGAGCCCATGAGCCGGGCTGAACTATTGAGCCTGGCGGCAAGTGAGAACTACCGGCGTGTTAGCCAACTGAACGGAGTGACCGGTACCGCGCTGGTGGATCAGCTGTATGAATCCGCCGATGTTCAGCGCGGCCCAGACAATTTTGGCGAGCGCGGCGCTAACGTGACGGCTGCCGTCCTTGCGGCAACCCCCAGCATCTTTAGCGTGCAGGGTCACGAGCTGGTGTGGGGTCGCACCTTCGATGAGGGGCACGTGGAGCGGAACGATAAGGTTGTGGTGCTCAGTGAAAGCGTGATGCGTCAGCTCGCGCTACCCTACAGCCCCGGAGTTACGGTCTATATTCGCGATGAGCCGTACACCGTCATCGGTGTGGTGCGGGAGAACCCCTCGCTGACTTTGTCGTACGGTTCGGTCTACTTGCCTCTTGGAGCGAAGCCCGGTGCCGATGCTGAAGAAGCACAGCCCGCTGCCGGTGGCGGTGCCGCGGCGGCACAGACGGGTAAGCGTTCCACTCAGATTGTGGTGAGTACTGTTGCCGGTGCCGCAAACCAGATTGCGGAGGAAGCACCGTACGCGCTCTCGCCGGAACGTCCCACCCTGTATAGCGTGAGCATTCCGCCGGAGCCGAAAACTCTTCGTGAGGCAGTCGACCAGCAGCAACGCACCATGCTTCTAGCCATGAGCGTTATTACCCTCGTGATTGGCGCGATGGGCATTATGAACACGTTCCTGGTTGCGGTGATGGAGCGTCGCCGTGAGGTTGGTTTGCGTCTGGCTATTGGTATGCGCCCTTCGGGTATTCTGCTGCAGTTCTCGGCGGAAGCGCTGCTGACCGGCATCCTGGGCGCTGTGGCTGGTATTGTGCTGGCGGTTAACGGCATCTCGATTGTGTCTTTGATGAACCGTTGGACGCCGATTATTAGTGCCGACACTATTCTGCTGGGTCTCGGTGCTGGTGCGCTGGTTGGTGTGTTGGCTGGTCTGTACCCGGCGGCGAAGGCTTCGCGTATTGATCCGGCACAGACCCTGGCGGCAGGCTAGTCGCGTTGAGTAGGTGTTGAGGGGCGGTGTCGTCCGAAAGTGACATCAGGGTGCCCGAAGCGAAGCGAGGGCGGGTTCCCTGTAGGAACGAGGACGAGCACTGTCCCTCGAGTAATGCAACGTACTTAAACGAGAAATGCTCCTTCCATATCTTCGAGATACAGAAGGAGCATTCTCTATTGCCGGGTGTTACTCAGTGACGCCGAGGTTGCTCATAAGGAACGCGTAATCCCACGCAATCTCACGCCAACGCGTATACCGGCCCGAACCACCACCGTGACCGCCCGACATGTCAATCTTCAGCAGCGGCACCGGCGACGACGGGTCAATCTGCTCACGCAGCGCCGCAACCCACTTCGCAGGCTCCACGTAGAGCACGCGGGTGTCGTGCAGGCTCGTCACCGCAGCAACCGCCGGGTAGCGGACCGGGCGGATGTTCTCGTACGGGGTGTACGACTTCATGTAGGCGTACACTTCCGGGTCCTCAATCGGGTTGCCCCACTCTTCCCACTCCATCGCCGACAGCGGCAGCTCCGGGTCGAGGATGGTGGTCAGCGCGTCCACGAACGGTACGGCTGCCAGGCAGGCTGCGTACTTTTCGGGGGCGAGGTTCAGCACGGCGCCCATGAGCAGGCCGCCGGCGCTACCGCCGTAGCAGCCGATACGCGCCTCATCAGCCCACGGCTTTGCCGCAATGTAGCTGGTGACGTCCACGAAGTCGGTGAAGGTGTTCTTCTTCGCGAGCTTCTTGCCGTTCTGGTACCAGGAGCGGCCCATCTCGCCGCCGCCGCGAATATGCGCGATGACGTAGATAACGCCGCGGTCCAGGATCGACAGCATCGGGATGGAGAACATCGGGTCCATGGACGACTCGTACGAGCCGTAACCGTACTGGATGACCGGGTGCGGCTTGCTCATGTCCAGGTCGGCGCGGTGAATCACCGAAATAGGGATGAGCGTGCCATCCGCCGCAGGAGCCCAGTCGCGGTAGGCGCGGTAGTCCTCGCGGTTGTAGCCGCCGAGCACCGGGGTTTCACGGCGCAACAGCAGGGTCTGCGACATGGGGAAGTAGTCGTAGACGCGGCGCGGCGTCAGGAACGAGGTGTAGGCGATGCGCAGCACGGGGGAGTAGTTTTCCGCGCGCAGCACGGATGCGGTGTACAGCTCCTCGTCGAAGCCGGCCGGTTCCATGAAGGTCACGCCCGCGGGTCGGCGGCGGCGCCACTGGATGGGCAGCTGCTCGCGCGGTGCGAGGAAGATGCGGGTGGTGGTGTCCGCACGGGCGGTGACGACCAGGTGCGTTGCGGTGAAGGTGAAGCCCTCCAGTCGCACGTGCTCGCTGTGGCGGATGACCGGAACCCAGCGGGCCGCGTACTCGTCGAGGCTTTCACCGTCGCGCGGCATGTCTGCGAGGACCAGCTCGGAGTTCAGTGCATTGTAGTCGTGCTGAATCAGCAGGTGCTGCTCGCCGGCGATGTTGAGCGGCTCGGCGTAGTATTCGATGCCTGCGCTCTTGGGGATGAGCAGGGTCGGCTCGCCCTTGGGTTCGCGGGTGGGGATGAGGCGCACCTCCGTGTATTCGGAGTTGGAGCTGGTAATGACCACGGAGGAACGGTCGGAGCTCATGGCTGCGCTGAGCCACATGGTGTTGTCCGGTTCCTCGTAGATCAGGTGGTCTTCGGTGCCCTGCCCGACGTCGTGCACGTAGACACGCCAGGGGCGCCACGACTCGTCGGGGACGAGGTAGATGAGCTGCTCGGCGTGGTTGATGAAGAAGGAGCCCGCCGCAATGTTGGGGATGGTGTCGTCGAGGAAAGTGCCGGTTTCCATGTTGAGGAAGCGCTGCTCGTAGCGTTCGTCGCCCTTCTCGTCCACGGAGATGCTCAGCAGCTTGCCGTTACGTGCGGGCTGGAAGCTGCCGAGGGAGAAGAACTCCATGTCCTTGGCGTATTCGTTGCAGTCGAGGATGACGACTTCACCCTCGAGTACTTCGCCGGGGGTGACGGTCGGCGGGGTGTAGCGCACCACCTCGTCGCCTTCGTGCAGGGCGGGGTAGCGGTAGAAAACGGGGTACTGGCCGCCGGGCACCATGCGGCTGTAGTACCACCAGTCACCGATACGGTTCGGGACGGTCAGATCCGACAGCAGGGTGCGGTCCTTGATTTCGTTGAAGATGGATTCGCGGAGGGGCTGCTGGTCTGCGGTGACAGCTTCGGTGTATTCGGCTTCTGCCTTGAGGTAGTTGAGGACCTCTTCGCTTTCCTTGTCGCGGAGCCATTCGTAGGGGTCGATGAAGACGTCGCCGTGGTGTTCGCGGCGGTGCTCGACCTTCTTCGGTACGGGCGGGGTGAGGTTCTGTTCAGCCATGCTGCCACCTCTTTCATTGAGTTATGGGTTTGTGAATGGTGTGTGCCGCCTGCGCCCGCGTTCCTGTGCCGCCTGATGGCGGTAAGGGTGTGCGGGGGACTGCGGGCACGCCTAGTTCTAGTGTATCGAAGAGTGAGGCAGGCTACTATATTGCTGTCTGTGCGGGATTGCCCGGCTCAGCTTGTGGAAGCCTCTCTGAAGCCCCGCCGAATCCTCACCGGAACGTGCGCGTCCGGCGGCTAGTTGGCGCGCCCCTTAATGGACATGAGGGTGCGGCGGCCCGCCTTATTCGCCTTCGTGAAGGCACGGTTGCTCTGCCGGTACTCGCGTTCCTGGGAGCGCAGGCGCAGGCGCGCGGATTCGGCCATCATCCTGCGGTAGCGTTCGAAGCGTTCGGGGTCAAGGGTGCCGTCGGCGAGGGCCTGCTGCACCGCGCATCCGGGTTCGGAGCTGTGGGAGCAGTCGCTGTACCGGCAGGCGGCGGCGTAGCTGGAGACGTCGTCGAAGGTTTCGTCGATTGCGGCGCTATCGCTCGTGGCGGCTAGCGCTCGCACGCCCGGGGTATCAATCAGCACCGTACCGACTGAGGATTCTGCGCCGGAGCCTTCTGCACCGGGCAGAACAATCATTTGGCGGCTGGTGGTGGTGTGCCGCCCCTTGCCGTCGGCATCGCGAACCGCGGAGGTCGCCTGCACCCGGTTTTCTGCGGCGTCTTCGCGGGGGTCGGTTCCGGGGTTGAGCAGGGCGTTGACGAGGGTGGATTTACCGGCGCCGCTGCGGCCCAGGAATACGGCAGTACGTCCAGCGACAAGCTCAGCAACCGGGGCGGGGTCGTAGCCGTGATTCGTGCAGACGGTGAGCACCGCATCCATACCGCTACCCAGAGAATCCCGATACCCGGCGAGCTGTTCCGCGGTGACCAGGTCACCCTTGGTGAGAATCAGCGCGACCTGCACCCCGGAAGCGTGCGCGAGGGCGGTGTAGCGTTCGATTCGCCCGATGGACGGCTCGGGGAAGCACGGCTCAACGATGCAGAGCATATCCACGTTAGCCGCGACGGGCTGATCCGCAGATTCCCGGGTGGCGCTGGGGCGGGTGAGGTAGCTTCGGCGGGGCAGAATCGCGAGGGGTTTATGCTCCGCAGGCTGGGCATCACCACCGGTTCCCGGGATGGGCTGGGCGAGCACCCAGTCGCCGACGACGGGGTACTCTTCTTCACCGTAGTCGTTCTCGACCGGGCGCAGGGGAGCGGAAAGTTTCACGAGCTCGCCCCGCTCGCAGGTCAGTAGCTCGCAGCGGGTGCGGTGTACGGCGCTCACACGGGCGAGGGAGAAATCCTCGAGAGTACCGTCGAGGGTGAACGCGGCGCGGATTGCCGCGCCCTGCCAGGAGGGGTCGAAACCGAGGGTCTCTAGCGTGTACGCGGTGGGAGGGATGGGCACAGGAGGTTCTTTCTTGGTCGCGGTGCCTAGTTGAATATGACACCTGGGTAGCGGGCACTTAAAAGGTTCGTTCTTTTTGGGTTTCACGCCCTATAGCAGTGAGGCGCGGGCGCCGGCACGGATGCGGCGGGCAGCAAGATACGTCAGCCCCAACCCGATAGCGGCGTAGAGCATCCCCAAGGCAGTGTCTGCAGCCAGGAGCGCGAAAATATTCGAGGTAGTGCTGCCCGCAATACTGCCGGAGGTGTCCAAAGCCTGCACCAGCCGGGACCCCGGAACCCACGAACACAGCCACGCAAGCCATGCGGGGTAGGTGCTCACCGGAACGATGACGCCCGCGCTGACCGGCAGAATAATCGACAGAAAATTAGACCCCGTGTACGGATCCGAAAGGTATAGCCCCAGGCCGGCGGCAAAAATGCCCAGGCAGACCCCGCCCAGAACCGCAACCGGCATCAGCGCGATGGCGCCGAGCAGAAGCCCAGAACCCGCTCCGGTAGAGGGCGCAGTGAGGGACAGCAACCACACGATGCCCACATTGCTCAGACCCGTCACGGACGCCAACAGCGCGGGCACAGCCGCCGCACCCAGCCAATAGCCCGCATCCACCGCTCGTGCCGTGCACACGTACTCGAAGACGCCAATCCAACGATCAGTGGCGACGCGCGCGACAATACCGGCTGCCACCGAGCTGAGGGTGGCAATCAGCGCGGTCGCGCAGCCGATGCGCACCGTATCGTTCGCGGCGAGGTCGGCGCCCAGAAGCACCGTAAAAAGCACGTTGAGGCCCGGCACGAGCACCAGGGTCGTAATAGCCGTTCCGAGGGTCGCGAAGGTAATCGATGACGACCAGCCGATAGAGGCGGTAGACAGAGCCCGGCGCACCACCCCGGGTAGGGAATCAGTAGAGAGAACACGCACGCTACATCGCCCCCAGGGTGCCGCGACGACGGGCGGAGGCGAGAGCCTTCCGGGCAAAGAGAAAAGCACACAACGCCCAGATGAAGCTCACGACCAGGGTCTGAATTACTGGCAGGAGCGCATCCGCCGGGGTAGTGATGGCGGTACGCCCAAGCAGCAGGTGCACCGGTGCCTGTAGGGGAATGAGCACGCCTGCGGCATCCAGCCAGGCGGGCGCCTCAACGGTCGTGAAGAGAACCCCGGAGAGAATAAACACCGGCACGAGGAGTAGCTCCTCGTAGGCGATAGCGTTCGGCGTCGCCACGAAGAATACCGCAATCATGAACGTGACCGACAGGCAAGCAACCCACAGCAGGGGAACGCCCAGAATGTAGCGCGGCCAGAGGGCGGAAAAGTCGGTGACCTGCGGATTGAGCGTCACAAGAGCCCAAACTAGCCACGACAGGGGCAAAGCCGCCAGACCCACAATGGAGGCGCTCGAAACGATAGCCGCCAGCACCCGCACCGGAGAAATCGACCCCGAACACAGGTACACGAGGGTCCCGCGGAAACGCTCAAAATTGATGATGCCCGCAGACACGATGCAGACCGACCACATGCCCACAAT
>FLSD01223735.1_pt1 | contig 44515 bp, 36 predicted proteins | sample 1497351 | NCBI WGS metagenome assembly FLSD01 (sample SAMEA4031770, study PRJEB14383) | metagenome | biome: human; feature: oral; material: saliva | place: Philippines | collected 2014 | reverse complement strand
TTTGGTGTGTGAGGCTCCTTATAGATGATGAGGTTGATAGGCCGGGTATGGAAGCGGGGACTGAAGACTCGTGGAGTTGACTGGTACTAATAGGCCGAAGGCTTACTTTTTCGAGATGTTTGTGTTGTTTGCGTTCACTGTATGGTTTTTGGATAACAATCCAATAGGCAATAAAAAGAGCCCGCTTAGGCGGGCTCTTTTGCTTTAACAGCTAAAGATAGAAAGGGGCAGACCCATGCGGGTCTGCCCCTTTTTGTGCGCTCAGACCCTTCCTAGAAGCTTTGCATACAAGGAAGAATGCTCTCCACAGACACACTGGGATAGAGTAGAACCATGCACTACCCCATGTTTTCCCACGCACCAGAGCCAGTCGATCAGCAGCACCAACACAACGGTGAAGAACGAATGGCAGCCCTCTACGTGGAGAGCACACTGGAGCCTCACGAAGCCTGGGCAGCACTGACCGAATACATTCACCTCTGGTGGCCCAGACAGCTCCTACAGAGCGAGGAAAGCCATATCGACCTCTCCACTGAGCTGCTGCTCGAAGAGACCGCAGACGGGGATATCATTCCTGCAGCACGCATTATCCAATGCGAGAACGAAGACGTCCTCACCATCGCACCCTACCCGGGTACACACCTGGGGCGCCTCCTGGGAGTAGCTGAAGAATCAGAAGAAAGCCTGAGCTTCATCCTGGATGCTCTAGCCCCGGAGACCGCAGAAGGACCGTTATCCCTGCTCGAAATCAGTAGCGGCACCTACACCGGTCGTGAAGATGAAGAACTGGGTATCTACGCGGGACAGGAAGAAGCAGCTGCGCTACTCATGGGTGCCTACAGCCGCTTCATTGGAGCCGAACTCCGGCGAGAAGAACTATAGGGGCTCGCGGGTAAGAGAGGGGTCTCAACCCTGTAGAGTGGTATGTCATGAGCACACAGGATCAGAACATCCCGCAGCAGAAAGACGCACGCCCCACCTGGGCGCGGCTGCGCGCTAAAGCCACTGCAGAAGCGGTGCAATATCAGCACTACACCACTCAGCACTACACTAGGGCTGACATGCTGAAGCAGAGCAACATCTGGTTCCGTAAACAGGGTGCGCCCCTCATCATTCCCGCACGTCAACGTGCTCTCGATGCGTTCCCGCGCTCCGTACCCTGGATCCTATGGGCGAGCATCATGCACATCTGCTACATCTTCCTACGCGACATCCTCATTCTCGTAGTTGAAGACGCAAACGGCTCCCTCCCGGAATACATCAAAGACATCACGACCAACACAGCACTCAGTGATGAAGTGCTACCCATGCTCATGCTCGGTGGCATCTTCCTCGTGATGCCAATAATCTCTGGCGTGCTCATTACTCTTGCCCACATGCTGATGGTCCGCACCCCGCAGTGGGTTCAAATCACCGCGGGTATTCTTACCGTACTTTTTGCCGGAATGCTCTTCACCACCGGTGTCTTTGCATCCAGCAACCTTGACGGCCTCGACTTCGTCTACAACGGCGGCCAAGTATTCCCTCTCGTCGTTATCGGAATCTACCTCGCCATCTTCCTGGGTGTAGATACCGTACTCGGCTGGTCGCTCAAGCACTCCATCCACCAGCTCGCCTCCCTACCGCCCATGATTGCGAAAGTCCTGCCCGTACTCATGGTGTCTGTGCTCTTCATCTTCGTGAACGCAGACCTCTGGAAGCTCGCCAACGGGCTCGGCTTCCCGCGCACCTGGGCTGTTCTGGGCCTCATGGGGCTACTCGCCGTGTTCGTGGTCGTCACCACCTCCCTAGAACGCACAGCGCGCCTGCTGGGACGATACAGAGGCGATGACATCGCACGCTTTACCGACAACGACTATGAGCATGCAGCAGCCCTCGAAGGCGGAATCTGGAACACCGCCCAAGACTGGGTCGAAGAGAAGGAAATCCTCGAACACCGACCCCTCAAAGTCGCGTCCTGGAGCAACCTCATCATCATCCCCATGATCGGGCAGATTATTCAGGCGACCCTCTTCATGCTGCTCGTCTTTGGATTCTTCATGGGATTCGCATCCATCGCCATTAGCGACACCATCATCGAATCCTGGATGAGCATCAAACCCGAACACCTCAAAATCCTCGGCGTGGACACCAACATCAACGCCGTCGTCATCAAGGTGTCCATGATCGTTGCCGTGTTCTCCGGGCTCAGCTTCGTTGCAACCACCAGTAGCGACGAAAAGTACGCCCGAAGCTTCCTCAAACCCATGATTGAGCGGATCAAGCACATCCTGATCATTCGCGATATCTACCTGGGTCTGCTCACCATGCCCAAAAACGAAGTGCTCATACCCCTCGAAGAGGAAAAGAGCACCGAAAAAGAGCCTGACAAAGCATAAAGAGCCGGGTCAGGGCGGTAAAAGCGTCAGGGGGTAAAAGCTAATGGGTAGACAGGTTTATCGTCAGCAGGTTAAACACCAGGTACGCCATCAGAAGAGCCGTCGCACCATCCAAAACACGCCACGCTGAAGGGCGCGCAAAGAGCGGACGCAACAGGCGCGAACCATACCCCAGCACCAAAAACCAGATTAGGCTACCGCAACAGCACCCCAGGTAGTACCACCAGCGGCCAGGATCACCCTGGGCATTCGCCAGCGAACCCAAAAGAATAGTCGTATCCAACCATGCCAGCGGATTCAAATAGGTCACCGCCGCCGTGGTTAGCAGCGCCGCCTTCAACGACTGAGAATCACCCTCCGCATCATCAACCACGATGGAATGCGGAGTAAACACGCGGCGGCCCGCCTCAAAACCAAACCACGCCAAAAACGCCGCACCCACATAACGGAACACCTCAATAAACCACGGCGCCGCATCCAGCAGAGCGCCCAGACCCACAACACCCAAGCCAATCATCAGAGCATCCGACAGAATGCAGAAAATAATAATCGGGGTAATATGCCGACCCAAAATACCCTGACGCAACACAAAAGTTCCCTGGGCACCAATAGCCGCCACCAAAGAAACCGTGGTGGTAGCACCCAGAAACAGCAGGGACAGGGAGGTGGACATCGTGAAACTTTCTATGTGGACCAAACGGGGTACGGGCTTTGCAGATATTGCGGGTGGTGGCTCTCTTACTACCAGCTTCCCGGGCAAAAGCATACGACGCAGGGATATAGCCCCGCGAGCTGAAGCGTGAAGCGCCAGAGACGAGAATACGGGAAAAAGGACCCTAAATCTATCTAAATATTTTCACACTGCGTAAGATATTCTTATGACACGTTTCAGCACCGACCAGCTCACCACCTTCGCCACCGTCATCGAATACGGCACCTTCGACGCAGCGGCAGATATCCTGCGAGTGAGCCCCTCCGCCATCTCCCAGCGCATCAAAGCCATGGAGCAAATCGCCGGAAAGGTCCTGCTACGCCGAAGCAACCCCGTCACCCCCACCGATGCCGGACAAAGCGTGCTACGCATCGCCCGACAGAGCGAATTCCTGCAGCAAGAAATGGAACGTGAACTCATGGGTGCAGGCGGCTTCCAGAGTGTCTCCGTTGCCGTCAACGCCGACTCACTCGCCACCTGGTTCCTCGATGCTGTAGGAACCCTCAGCCGCGAAGACAGTATCTTCTGCGACCTGCGACGAGAAGGCGAATTCCACTCCTCCGCCATGCTCCGATCCGGAGAAGTCATGGCAGTCATCACCTCCAAGCCTGAAAAAATCCCCGGCTGCTCCGTCGAAACCCTCGGCGTGGCGCGCTACTGGTGCGTTGCCACCCCCAACTACGTACAGCGATACCTACCCGGCTGGCCCAAGCGCGTAAGTCGTGAAGAGCTCAACCGTGCCCCCGTCGTCGAGTACGACCGCAAAGACTTCGTGCAGGACGTGGCGCGAGCCCTCATTGAAAAAGAAGTAGGTCTGGAGGCTGAAGAAACCTTCACCCAAAGCCCCACCATCTACATTCCCTCTTCTCCAGACTATGCGCGTGCTGTCAGCTCCGGTATTGCCTGGGGCCTCATTCCCGAGGCACAATGCGCCGAAGAACTCGAAAGCGGGCACCTCATGAAGCTCGCCGCAACCCCCGTAGAATTCCCCCTCTACTGGCAACGCTGGAACATTAACTCACCCGTCATGGAGACCGTAACCCGCCGCGTCCACGAAGCGGCACGAGGCGACCTAATCTACTAGATCTACTAGAAGAGGACGGACTTTCCATGAGTTTTATGGAACGCCACCAGGTGGCTCTCTACCTCGGCTCCATGATTGTGGGAGTTGCCTGCGCCGGTTTGGGCGTATGGAGTCACGCTTCTGAACAACTCGTGCCTTATGTGCTTGGCGCACTACTGTGGACCAACTTCGCCCTCATGCCTCTAACCGGCATGAGGGTCGGTCAGCATAAGAGGCTCACTTTTGTGGTCGTGCTGGCGGCTACCCTTGGAACCCCGATTCTCGTTGCGCCCCTGGTCTCCATCTTTATTCCTGAGGGTGGTCCCGTTGCTCTAGCTGCAGTGATTGTTCTGCTGGCTCCATGCGTGGATTACGTTGTGGTTTTTACGCGTATTGCTGGAGGGGAATATCGAGGTTTGCTGGCGGCAACCCCCTATCTACTTGGCGCCCAACTTATTTTTATTCCTATCTGGACTAGTATATATGCATATATAGGAATATTAGATATGGGGGTGGTGGGAGAACTATTCCCCATCCCCACTGAAAGCTACCTCAGCCTCACGCCGCTCATCGTGCCCCTAGTAGCCGCCTACCTCGCGCAACGCTGGTCAACCCGCTCACCGCAGCGCCAACAAGCCTACGAACGCGTACGTAGTATGAGCGATACCGCGATGATTCCCCTCATGTGCCTGCTCCTTGCGCTCATGTGCTCCGCCTACACCCCGGCGGTACTGAACGAAACACAACTCATTCCCCAACTTGCCGGACTCTACCTTACCTACGCCATCCTCGCAGGAGTCGCTACATGGTTCCTGAGCAGAGTTATGACCCGACCGGAACGCATCTCCGTAACCTTCAGCGCCGTCACCCGCAACGCCCTCATCATCTACCCCGTCGTCGCGCTCTGCGCACAACGCCTGGCACACAACGGGAACCCCGAAGCCAAGCTCATGAGCGCTACCGTACTCACCCAAACCCTCACCGAACTGCTCAGCATGGTCGCCATGACCGCGATCTTCCGGACAGCGTTTCAGAACAGAAAAAATACCGCGGAGGCTCCCTAACTCCCGGTACCCCCAAACAGAGAGAGGCGACCGCCCCACACGGGACGGCCGCCTCTACATAAGCTCTAACGCCTAAACTCTAGCGCCAGCGAGTCATCATCAGCATGCTCACCATCATGGCGCCCACACCAATACTCACATTCCACATACCCAAATCAGGAATCGGGAACAGGCCCTGCGTAATGTAGAAAACAATAATCCACAGAATGCCCACCGCCAACAGCGAGAACATAATGACGCGGTACCACAACGGAGTCTGCTCCTTCAGCTGCGTGCCGCTCTCCATCTCACGAGCAATCTCACGCAGACGCAGCTCGCTCGCATCCTCCACCTCAGACTTAGCAGACTTCTGAGACTTCTTCTTGGACGATGCCTTAGCCGAGTTGGTTGACATACTTCCTCCGCTTATTGTTGTATGGGTAACCTAAAAATATATGTTCACACCTATCTTTGCAGACTTACGGGATGATTTCACCTTCTCCGCGCGTTGAAAGATAAGGAACGCCACCCGGCGCCCAAGAACATACACAACCCAAAGGACAAAGGAGAACGGATGAGTCAAGGAACGGCACCCACCGCAGAGCGCCGACCCCGCACCGTGCTGCACTGGATCATCCAGATTACAGGCGAACTCCTTATCACTGTCGGCCTTCTGCTACTGCTCTTCGTCGCATGGCAGCTCTGGTGGACCAACATTGACGCCGACCGCACCCAATCCCAAGCCGTCAGCACCCTCGTCCAGGAATTCGACTCCAACCCCGCCGAACCCCTCCCCGACTGGGACCCCAACAACCCACCCGCCGGCCTGAGCGAACCCGGCCATGGTGAAGTCTTCGGCGTCGTCTACATCCCCAAGTTCGGATCCGACTACCAGCGCCCCGCCACCCAAGGCACCAGCTCCGATGTGCTCGACTCCCTCGGACTCGGCCACTATGACGGGACGGCCATGCCCGGGCAGGTCGGCAACTTCGCCCTCGCAGGCCACCGCCAAACCCGCGGTAAAGTCCTCAACGACATCGACCTGCTCACCGAAGGCGACCACATCTACGTGCGCACCAAAGACGGCTACTACACCTACACCGTCTACAGCCACGAAATCGTGCAGCCCGACCAGGTAGAAGTCATCGAACCCGTCCCCGGACAGCCCGGCGTAGCACCCACCGAGCGCCTCCTGACGCTCACCACCTGCCACCCGCGCTACGGCGACACCGAACGATACATTGTCCACGCCCGCTTCGAATCCTGGCGGCCCGCCGCAGCCGGAGCGCCCGCAGAAATTGCCGCATCCGTAGCAGGATCCTAAATCTGAGAGGAAAAGCAGATGTACGCATGGATTTTCCGCCATCTCCCCGGCCCCCTGTGGGTTCGTATCATCATCGCCATCGTGCTGATACTCGCCGTAGTCTACCTGCTCATGGAATTCGTCTTCCCCCACTTCGCAGAGTACGGCCCCTTCAACCTGAACGTCACCATCAACCATTAGCGCTAAGGACGTGCCATGACCCGCATCCTTGTCATCGACAACTACGACAGCTTCGTCTTCACCCTCGTCGGCTACATCCAGCAGCTCGGCGCTGAAACCACCGTCATCCGTAACGACGAATACGACCTCGACACCGTCATCAAGCTCGCAGAAGAACACGACGGCGTGCTCGTCTCCCCGGGCCCCGGCGCCCCCGCAGAAGCAGGCGTCATCATTGACACCATCCGCTGGGCTGCCGAAGCAAAGAAGCCGCTACTGGGCGTCTGCCTCGGCCACCAGGCCATCGCGGAGGCATTCGGCGGCACCGTCACCCACGCCCCCGAACTCATGCACGGCAAGACCTCCCGCCTCGTGCACGAGAACGTCTCCGTGTTCAAGGACGTACCCAACCCCTTCACCGCGACCCGCTACCACTCCCTGGCAGTCGTACCCGAAACCATGCCCGAGGTCCTGGAAACCACCTCCACCACCGACAACGGCATCATTATGGGCCTGCGCCACCGCGAAGCCCCCATGCACGGCGTGCAGTTCCACCCCGAATCGGTCCTGACCGAAAGCGGATACCTCATGCTCGGCAACTGGCTCGAAGAAACCGGCCTGCAGGGAGCCGCAGAGCGCGCTAAGAGCCTCTCACCCCTCATGGCTTAGTAACTTTAGCCTGAGACACCATCAGCGGCTTATATCGCCTCCAGAAGCCCCGTAGCAGACACGCTACAGGGAAACTGGAGGCGATAACTCTACCCCCTGCACACATCCTCACCCGAACCCAGCTACACAAAAGGGGGCGGCGCCCCACACCAAACGGTGTGGAGCGCCGCCCCTTCTGCTAGACGCTAGAACCCCTTAGCGGGTGTTAGCGTTCGCGTTATTAGCGTTGTTCGCATTGGCATTCGAGTTAGTACCCTGAATCGTACGGGTACCCGCAGTAGCGGACGCAGCCGGTGCCGGAGTAGCCGTAGCGGTAGAACGCTGCTGGTTATTCGCTGCCGCAGTCGGCTGAGTAGTAGCTGCCGCGGTCGGCGCGGTTGTCTGAGTCGGAGTAGCAGCCACGCGAATCGTCACGGTGCTGTTCTGAGCCACCAGAGTACCTGCCGCAGAGCTCTGCGAAATCACAGTGCCCGCAGGACGCTCGTTAGTCTGAACGGTCTCAATGTTGGTGTTTAGCAGAACATCCTGAGCAGTCAGAGCAGCAATCGCCTGATCCTTGGTCAGACCCACCAGCGAGGGGACCTTCACCTTACCGGAGGACAGGACGATGTTCACGGTGCTACCAGCCTCAACGGTCTGAACACCCTTATCATCGGTCGAGCCCTTCTCCGGGGAAAGCTCCACAACCATACCCGCAGGAACAGAAGCGCTCTCCACAGTGGAGACGCGGCCATCGACCAGACCCAAATCCTTCAGAGCGTTACGGACATACGCCTCACTCTGCCCCTGCAGGTTGTCCGGCAGCTTGACCTTCTCCGGACCATTCGAAACAGTCACAACAACGGTCGAGCCCTTATCAACCGTAGAACCAACACCCGGATCAACGCTGATAACGTCGCCCTTCTTGATGTTGTCGGAGTAGCCCTGACGGTACTCCACCACGAAGCCCCGGTTACGCAACTGGTTATCGGCATCATCGCGGGAAGTATTCACCACAGCCGGAACCTGAACCTGCGGAACCTCATTGAGCTTGTTCTGGTAGTACAGCACCGAGCCGACACTGAAAACCAGCAGAGCCGCAATCAGAGTACCCACGAGGAAACGAACCCACGCACGCTTACGCGGCGAAGACTCATCGTACTCCGCGTACTCCTCATCCTCGTACAGATCCTCATCGTCTTCATACTCGAAGAAGCCGTTGAGGCCACCGTCCTCCACCGAAGCCTCAGTAATCGAGGTGGTGTACGGGGCGTAATCCTCACCCAGGGAAGCAGTAGTCGCCGAAGGCACAAACGCAGTGGTCATCGCTGCATCCTGAACCACGGTCTCTTCACCCGGGCGAACAACCGACACCAGAGCCTGAGCGAACTCAGCAGCACTCTGATAACGCTCGTCCGGGTTCTTCGCCAGACCCTTCAGAATCACAGCATCCAGACCCGCCGGAACCTCAAGCGGGGTGAACTTGCTCGGAGGCTCAGGAGTGTCAGAGAGGTGTTTAGCCGCCAAATCAACGTTCGACTCAGCGTCAAACGGAGAACGACCAGCAATCATCTCATAAATCACGCACGCAGCAGAGTACAGGTCACTACGGGCGTCAACATCCTTGCCGCTGACCTGCTCCGGAGACATGTAGCGTGCACTACCCATCACCACGTTAGCCTTGGTCAGCGCCTCGCCAGCTTCCTCAATGGCACGGGAAATACCGAAATCCATGACCTTAATCTGGCCGGGTTGACCCTTAGCGATGTCCTCGCTGGTGCGGTCCAGCACCATAATATTCGCCGGCTTAATGTCGCGGTGAATAATGCCCATCGAGTGGCTGTACTGCAAAGCACCCAGCAGCTGCTCGGAATAACCCAAAGCATCACGGACCGGCAGGTGGCCGCCACGAGACAGGATGGAACGTAGAGTATGACCCTCCACGTACTCCATCACGATATAAGGAATAGCGGTGCCCTCTTCCGAAGAAGCAGACTCCTCACCATCCTGCGAGGGGTTATACGAACCGGTGTCATAGACAGCAACAATCGCAGGATTGTTCAGAGACGCCACAGCCTCCGCCTCACGCTTAAAGCGTGCGCGGAACGTATCGTCCTGGGCCTGCTCCGGGCGCAGAATCTTAAGCGCAACCTTGCGGCCGAGGCGAGTATCCTCAGCAGCATAAACGGTTGCCATTGCACCGGTACCGATTACCTCGAGCACCTTGTAACGGTTATCAACCGTGTCGGGAACCGACAGGTCCATAAGTTCTCCTGGATCACTAAGACTAAAACTAAATCAAAACGTAGGGGCTAACGCGCCGACGCAGAAGCGGAAGCCGACGCAGACGGTGTAGCAGAAGCGCTCGCACTCGAACCCCTACCCGAACTGGAAGAGGCCACATACATGTCTACATTACTACCAACCGTGACCTTGGTGCCAGATGACGGGGTAGTACGAAGCACCGTACCGGGGGCCGCAGTGTCCGAATTCTCATAATGCAGAGAAACATTCACACCCAGCGCGGCAACAGCCTTCGATGCCTCATCAACGTTCTTACCCTCAAGGTTCGACGGCAAAGTCACCGACTTCGGACCGGTCGAATAGCGAACAGTCACGCTATTACCCTGCTCCAAAGTACCCGTCGGAGAAACCGAAATCACCGTGTTCTCCGGCTGAGTCGACTCAACACCCTCAGTCTTGGGGGACAAACCAAGGTTCTTCAGCTCATTCACCACATCCTGCAGCTCACGACCCTCATAGTTAATCGCGTTGACGGTCACCTTCTGCTTTGTGGCATGGGCAGAAGCAGACTCAGTCGGCTCCACCGTAGAAACAGTACCCGTATTCGTCGGAACAGCAGAAGCCGAAGTGCTCGGAACCGGATCAGTTGCACCTCCACTATTAGAGGAAAGAACCGTCCAAATACCGCCAGCAATCAGAACGATAGCCAGAAGCAGAGCAACCCACATCCACACGTTCGGGCCACGCTTCGCCGCAGGAGCAGGAGTAGACTTCACACGGCCTGAAACCGGACGCATCGTCTGCTCACTCGTGCGAGGAATCGGCGCCGTCGTCGGCTCCGGCGAGAAACGACCACCAGAACCAAAACGCGGAGCAGCAGAAGCACTAATCGGCTCAGCCGCAACATCCATCGCGGTCATCGCAACGGTCGCATCGTCAGCGTTCTCCTCAGCCAAGAACTGAGCCAGAGAAGGAACAGCCTTCACCGCAGCCTTCAGGTCGCGGCGACGAATCGCATCCACAGCAGACGCCAGAGCGGTCGCATCCTTCGGACGCTGAGCCGGGTCCTTCGCCAACAGGCACATAATCAGCGCACGAGCCGGAGCCGGAATGGTCTCCGGAAGCGGCGGCGGCGGATCATTCACCTGAGCCAACGCAATCGCAATCTGCGACTCACCCGTAAACGGACGACGACCCACCAGACACTCATAACCAATAATGCCCAACGAGTACATATCCGAAGACGCGGTAGCCGCCTGACCGGTCGCCTGCTCCGGCGCCAAATACTGGGCGGTACCCATCACCTGGCCGGTAGCCGTCAACGGCACCTGATTAGCCAGACGGGCAATACCAAAATCGGTCACCTTCACACGATCATCCGGAGTGATGATGAGGTTACCCGGCTTCACGTCACGATGCACCAGACCCTGCGAATGAGCCGCAGCCAATGCACGAGCGGTCTGAGCAATGAAGTTCAGAATACGATCGGGCGGCAGAGTAGTCTCATGCTCAATGATGCTAGAGAGCGGGTTACCCGGCACCAGTTCCATCACCAGGTACGCGGAGTTGTCCTCCTCACCGTAGTCGAAAACATTCGCTACGCCGGGGTGGTTCAACAGCGCCGTATTGCGGGCTTCAGCGCGGAAACGCTCCAAGAAGCCCGGGTCACCGGTGTACTCCTCTTTGAGGATCTTGACCGCAACGATGCGCCCAAGCACCTTGTCGCGAGCTTTCCACACCTCGCCCATACCGCCAATCGCGATACGTTCGGTCAGGGTGTAGCGCCCGCCCAAAGTGATATCAGCCGCAGGCCTCACTTGTTCAACACCGCCTCAAAGAGTTGCTTACCAGTACTGGTTGCCAACTGGGAACCGGTCGCCACATCAATATCCTCATAAACCACAGCAATCGCAATCTGAGGATCATCAGCCGGCGCGAAACCGGTAAACCAAGAATTATTCAAACCTGCCGTGGTCTCCGCGGTACCGGTCTTACCCGCCACCTTCACACCGGAGACACCAGCATTGTGTGCAATACCATTATCAACCGCATTCACCATCCACTGCTTCACCTGGTTAGCAATTTCAGGGCTAGTGGACGTACGCAGCTTCTCAGGAGAGAACTCCTGCAAAGTGCTCAGGTTGCTGGTCTTCACCGAACGAATCAGGTTCGGCTTCATCTGCACGCCGCCATTTGCAATCGCCGCAGAAGTCATCGCCACCTGCAGCGGAGTGGTCTTCACGTCGTACTGACCAATCGCCGCCTGAGCCAGCTGGCTCTGCGTCAGATTCGACGGGAAATACGACTTAGAAACCGTCAAAGGAATCTTCAACTCCTGGCCGTAACCAAAATTCTCAGCGGTCTTCGCGATACGCTCCTGACCCAAATCCATCGCAATTTGCGCAAACGGCGTATTACAGGACTGAGCCAAAGCCCACTCAATCGTCGCCTGAGTGCGGGTTCCACACTGGCCGCCCGTATAGTTCGGCAGGCTAATGTTCGTGCCCGGCAGCGGCAACTGCGCGGGGTTCGCAATGACCGAAGATGCGTTGTACTTGCCGGACTCCAGCGCTGCCACCGCATCAATAATCTTGAAGGTCGAACCCGGCGAATAGGTGTTACCCGCAATCGCACGGTTAAACAGAGGGTTGTCCTCGTCAGAAGTCAGCGCCTGATAATTCGCCAAAACCGAAGAGCTCGTATGAGACGCCAGAAGATTCGGATCAAAGGACGGCGAGGAAGCCATCGCCAAAATCTCACCGGTCTTCGGGTTCAACGCCACCACAGCACCCTTACGGCCCTGCAATGCGTTGTAGGCAATATCCTGAAGCTTCGAATTGATCGTCAGCTCCACGCTAGCGCCCTGTGCGGAAGAGCCACTGAACAGCTGTGCCACACGGTCGTAGAACTGGCTATCACTCGTGCCGGAAAGCTCCTTATCCATAGCAGCTTCCAAACCGGTTGCGCCATAAATCGTGGAGAAGTAACCCGTCAGAGCCGCATACTTCAGCGGGTGGTGATACACGCGCTGGTAGTTGTACTCATCATCGGACCTCACCGACGAAACAATCTCCGTACCATCAACCACGATTGAACCACGCGCCGAACCGTAATTATCGTAGAGAGCTCGGGAATTCCACTGATTATTCATCAGCGTCTTCGAATCGAAGAACTGAATATAGCTGAGGGTACCCATCAGCAGGACAAACACGCACGCGGCAGACATCCACATGCGGCGAATAGCCCTATCCATTCTTCTCACCTCCAGAATCTTTAGCCGTAATACGCGCCAGAACGCTAGTAGCACCCTCCGGCTCGTAGCTAGTGTCCGCATGGTCAATACCCTGCGGAGCATCATAACCAGCCACCAGGTGAGGTGCACGGGCACTATGAGAAATAGACAACCACAGTGCCACAATAATCCAGTTAGCTACCAACGAGGAGCCACCGGCAGACATGAAAGGAGTCGTCAGACCAGTCAGCGGAATCAGACGAGTCACGCCGCCAATCACCACGAACAGCTGCAGAACCATGACCGTAGACAGGCCGGCAGCCAGCAGCTTACCGAAACCATCACGAGTACCCAACGCCGCGCGGTAACCACGCGAAACCAGGAGCATGAACATCATCAAGATGGCACCCAGACCCACCAGGCCCAGTTCCTCACCCAACGAGGAAATGATCATATCCGAATTAGCGTACGGGACGAGGTTCGCGCGACCCTGACCCCAACCGCGGCCAAAAAGACCGCCATAAGCCAGACCGAAAACACCCTGCAAAATCTGACCCGAACCACCAGGAGACGCCTGGTAAACCTCCGGGTCAAAAGCATGCACCCACGCATAGATACGGGCATGCACGTGCGAGACATAGTGGTACGCGAAATAGCCACCCACAGCCATGCCGATACCCGCAATTACCAGCCACGAAATACGACCGGTCGACAGGTAGAGCATCGCCATGAACAGACCAAAGAACATGATTGCCGAACCAAGGTCCTTCTGGAACACCAGAACACCCAGGCTCACAATCCACGCCAAGAACACCGGCGCCAAATCACGCAGACGCGGCAGATTAATAGGACCGATGCGGCGGCCAGCCACCAGAATCAGGTCACGGTGCGTCGCCAAATAGCCGGCGAAGAAAATCGCCAAAGTAATCTTCGCGACCTCACCCGGCTGGAACGTGCGGTTACCGATATGAATCCAAATACGAGCACCATTGAGCTCCATACCCAGACCCGGAACCAGCGGCATGATGAGCAGAATCATCGACAGCACCAAGGAGGTGTACGTGACCTTACGCAGCAGACGGTAATCCCTGAGCACGAACACAATAATCGCGCACAGCACCATAGACACGCCGGTCCACATCAGCTGACCATCACCCACCGGAGCCGCAATCTGCGGATCCAAACGATAAATCATGGTCAAACCAATACCGTTCAGAGCCACCACCAGCGGCAAAATAAACGGATCAGCGTAACGGGCGCGGAACTGCAAGACCAAGTGAATCAGAAGAGCACCGGCACCCAACACTACCGTGCACGGAAGCCACTGGCTCTTCGACGTATCAAAAGCGTTCTCCGGATCAATCAGGTACATGCCGAAGGAGCTGATGCCTACCGCCAAAACCAGCAGGAAAAGCTCCGTGAAACGGCGTGCACGAGGCGCATCCGACTCACGACGGAACGAGAACTTAGCCATTATTCTCACCGCCCTCTGCAGCAGGCACGGAGGAAGCCGTAGCCAGCTCAGGAGCCGGAGATGCCGAATCAGAACCCGGCGCCTCAGAGCTTGGAGCCTCAGAGGTTGGTGCCTCACTGGGCGCTCCAGTGCTCGGTGACGCAGAAGCCGAAGCCGAGGCGGAAGCAGCAGCCTGCTCAGCCTTCTCACGCGTCTGATCTGCCTGAGTCTTCAAACGAGACACAATCTGGCGCGCATCATCCAGGTCCTTCGCCGTAATCGCATTACGCAACAAAGAACGAGTATGATCGCTCAGGTCACTCGTAGAAATATCGGTATTCTCCACCACATGAGAAAGATGAATCGGGCCCAATGCATGTGGAATGCCGTTGTACACCGCAACCGTGCCATTACTCTCACCCACGTAGTAGCTATGCTCCACATAGCGCAGACCGGTCCACGCAGCCAGCGTCAAAATAGCCGCAACCAGCAGAGTAATGAACAGGCGAATCGACCAAGACCGCGGACGCGAACGCTCCACAGTGTCCTCAGCGATCAGCTCCTCCAACTCAGCCGGCAGGGCCGCCTCATCAGACTCAACCTTCAACGGCACACGCTGAGCCACCGTCGCACGGTGCTCCAGGGTACGAGAAGTCACCGCCGGAATCATGCCGGTCTCAGTAGCCACCGAAGCGGCACCAACCAGCTGATGCGGGCGGGAACCCAACTCGCTACGCAAAATCGCGGCATTCGTAAGAGCCGCATCCACGGCATTATCATACTTACCGATATGGTGACGCACCGCCCCAGAACCGCTATGCAGCAGCGTTCCAGAGAAGTCACGAGCACGACGGAAACGGCGCAACGACCGACGATACTCCTCAGAGTCCTCATCATGGTGCGCACCCAAAAGAGCCTCAGCAGCCTCAGCCGTGGCAGCAACCTCGGGAAGCTTCTGAGTATTCGTGCTGACCTCCTGCTCCGCCACAATCGAATCAGGCAGAGCGGACTCAGGCAGGCTCGAAGGACCCACCGGCTCATCCACCGGCAGAACCTCACGGTCAATCACCTGCAGGGACACAACCGTCACGTTATCCGGAGCACCACGCTCCAACGTCATCGCAATCAGAGTGTCAGCAATCTCAGATAGGTCATCGGTAGAACGCATCACCTGCTCAATCTCCGCCAGGGACACCACGGCATCCAAACCGTCCGAAGAGAGCACCCAGCGCTCGCCGGGAACAGCGTCCAGAGTCTTCAACTCCAGCTCGGGGGATGCGTCAACATCACCCAGAACACGCATAATCACGTTCTTATGCGGGTGGTTCTCCGCCTCCTGCGGGGTAATACGCCCCTCATTGAGCAGGCGCTGCACAAACGTATGGTCAGTAGAAATCTGCTCAAACTCACCATCAGCACCCGGACGCAGGCGATACGCACGCGAATCACCAATATGGGCGAGCTCAATGCAATCACCGTCAATCAGCAGGGCAGTACAGGTCGTACCCATACCCGCCAACTGCGGATCATTCGCCGCCAGCTCATTAATAATCAGGTTCGCGCTCTGAATCTCATCAGCCAGATAAACGCTACCGGTACCATCCTCAAAATCGGGGTGGTCAAGCGGAGTCAGATTCAGAACCGTCGTAGCTGACGCGACATCGCCGCCCACGTGACCGCCCATGCCGTCAGCAACGACAGCAAGGAAACGGCCACCGTAGCCGGAGTCATCATTCTTCGAGCGTTTCAGACCCGTATCAGAGCGGGCCTCAAAACGAAAAGCAATCTTCATACACTAGCCCCTCAACTGCATGGTGGTACCGCCAACGCGGAAATCATCACCGGGCTCAATCGGGGTCGCACGAGTCAGACGCTCGCCATTGACGAACGTACCATTAGTAGAATTCAAATCCTCCAGGAACCAACGGGAACCCTGGGGGAACAGGCGCGCATGACGGCCCGAGGCGTAATCATCCTGCAGAGACACCTCAATGTCATTAGCGCGACCAATAGTAATCGGGTGATCACCCAGCTGCATCATCGCGCCAGCCTGCGCGCCCGCAGTAATCACAAGCTGCGAAGGGCGAGTCGGCGGAGGCGCAATATGGGTAGCCTCCGGAGCCGCTTCAACCGGTGCCGCACGATAATTCTTACCCAAACCAAGGTCGCGGCGAGCAGCCGAAACCACCAGGAAAACAAAGAACCAGATGAGCGCCAGAAAAGCGTAACGAAGGATAGTAACAGTCAGTTCGGACGCCATTAACGGGCACCTCCGGTCGAACTATGGAAAATGATGCGGGTATTACCCATGCGAAGCAGCGAACCGTTCGCCAGCACCACGGGTGCACGCAGAGGCACCCCATTAATCAGCGTGCCATTAGTAGAACCCATATCCGAGGCGACCACCGCACCGCCCTGCATCGAAAGCTGCAGGTGACGGCGCGAAATGCCCTTATCATCCAGACGGAAATCAGCATCAGAACCGCGGCCCAGCACAAACGGCAGATGATTCACCGGATGCATTCGACCCTCAATCTCCAAGAAGAAACGGGGAGCACCCGTCGCGGGGGACGGCATGTTCAGGCGAGGCGCAGGAGCCTGCTGAGGCGCAGGCTGGACGGGCTGAACCGGCTGGGCTGCAGGCTTCGTAATGCGAGTCGGCAAAGAAGACTCACGCGGAGGACGCACCGGCGCATAGTTAGCGGCGCCACGCAGGGACGGAGACGCCGGAGCCTCCGGCACAGAGAACGGCTCGAAGGTCGCAACAACCTCGAACTCGCCCTCAGAGAGAGAATCAAGAACGTTAAAGGTCACGCGAACCGCACCGATTAGGGTGTACCCCTGCGCGCGGGCGTGCGAAATCGCCAAATCGCACAGCTCAACAGCGAACGGGTTGCCCCACTCGCGCACGCGAGGGAAATCAACCGGCGCAAAACGGAGAGTATAGACATTAGGAGCCATAGTGCGGCCACTGCCGTCCACGTAGGACTCGTCATCCATCATGATGCGGACGCGGTTAGCGACATCCGCCTTCGCAAAGGTGCCGAAGCCCTTGGAAAGGCCGACAGTGCGACCGATGCCTTGCTCCAGCTTGCCCAGCTTGTCGAAAAACTTCATGCCGCCTCCTTCTCAACGACCATTCCGAGTAACAGACCGCGCAAACGGTCTTCATCCGAAAGGCTCAGTTTAACGAGCGTGTCTGTGCGTTAGCTGTGTGTCCTGTGAATGAACACACCCGATTCTATTTTAGGTGATGCACTCGCCATCGCTCTGGAACCCCGTCATTTAGCAGGGAATTGGTTATGGATATGAAAAAATCCCCGGTTCTTTCGAACCGGGGATCGTTGGTGCGCGAGGGGGGAGTTGAACCCCCACGCCCTCACGGGCACACGGACCTGAACCGTGCGCGTCTGCCTATTCCGCCACTCGCGCATGTGTCTTACGGTGTATCACCGCAGGCAACACATAAAACTATACGGACTGCATGTGGTGCTGTCCAATTGAGAGAGTGTGACCTTCGTTACTTGCCTTGTTGATTGCTTCGCTACTTGGAGGTGGTGGAGGTTTCAGAAAGAGCCTCCGAGACACTATGAGGCGCTATTAGACACCCCACCGGAAGTAGCCGCATCGGAAGCAGTCGCATCAGAAGCAGCCGCGGAACCCCGCTCCCGCGCCATACGCTCCCGGTCAGCACGTTCCCGGTCAATACGCTCCAAACGTGCCCGCATCAACCACGTCACCGGACCTACATACGGCAGGCACAACACCAGCAGAAGCCACTTCAACTTCTGCACCTCAGAAAAATACGGATTCCGATGAATCGTCACCAAGCACAGTAGCGCCAACGCAATACCAGCCAGAAACACGACCGTAACCACCAGCTCCAGTACGGCATTCCAATCCATAAGCCCTCCTAACATCCTCCCTAAGCATACAGACCTGAAGGCACCCACAGGACCTCAGAGCAGTCCGAGGAGGCGTTCAGAGCCTACCCGTGGACAGACATCCCCGCACGCGCCTCAGGTATGCAAAAGGGCCCGCCCCGCACACAGCAGGACAGACCCTCCACAAAGCCTTATACGGCACTCTTGCGCCAGGCTCACAAACTAGAGCTTAGCCTTCTTGGCCTTCTTCGCAGCACGACGCTCAGCAGCCTTCGCATCATACTTAGCCCAGAACTCACGGGTAGTCACCTCATCGGTGCCATCCCACGCCGCAAGATTCTTCAACTCAGGCATATCCGAAGCCTTGAAAATCGGCTCCAAACCAGCCTTACGCTGAGCCTCATAGTTCTTCAACACCGCAACAACCTGCGGAGTCATCAACAGAACCGCCGTCAAGTTCACAATCACCATGCCGGCATTCAACATATCCGCGGTAGTCCACACCAGATCCAGCGAAGAAATCGCGCCGAAGAACACAAACACCAGAACCAGCGCACGGAAAATAGTCATCGGCAACTTACGCTCAGTCACGAAACGCATATTCGACTCGCCGTAGTAGTAGTTACCAATCACAGTCGAGAACGCAAACATGAAAATAGCGATAGTCAGGAAGTGAACCGCCCAATCGCCCAGCTGCATAGCCAAAGCCGACTGAGTCAGCGATGCGCCACGCGAACGATCGCCATAGGTCGGGTTCGAAAGTAGAACAATAAACGCGGTCACAGTACACGCCATCATCGTGTCAAAGTAAACACCCAGAGTCTGCACATAACCCTGCTTAGCCGGGTGAGAAATAGTAGCGGTCGCGCCAGCATTCGGAGCAGTACCCATACCCGCCTCGTTAGTCAGCAGGCCACGCTTCATACCCCAAATCACGGCACCCATGGTACCGCCGGTCACGAACTCCTTAATGCCGAAAGCACCCTGGAAAATCATCAGCAGCATATTAGGAACCTCAGTGATGTTCAGCAGAACAACCAGCAGACCCAGCAGCAGATACAGCACCGCCATAATCGGCACCAGCCACTCAGTCACCGAAGAAATCGCGCGAATACCACCGAAAATAATAGCCGCAGTCAGCGCCACCATAATCAGACCAATAGTGATGCGGAAGCCCATCGAGTTAGTACCTGAAACATCAATATTGAACGAGTTCGCCGCAGCATCCACCACAGCATTCGTCTGAACCGCCACAAACACAAACGCATAAGTGACCACAATGAACGCCACAAAGATGTAACCCATCCAACGAGCATTCAAACCGCGCTTCATGTAGTACGCCGGACCACCAATATAGGAATCCTTACCGCGCTCCTTATACAGCTGACCCAGAAGGGACTCCGCGAAGGCGCTCGCCGCACCAACAGCAGCAATAACCCACATCCAGAACACCGCACCCGGGCCACCCATGGCAATAGCCAAAGCAACACCCGCAACAGTACCGGTACCCACACGAGAAGCCGCCGACACAGTAAACGCACGGAACGAAGAAATACCCTTCTTGCCGTCAGCCTCACGAGCAACCGGGTCACCCAGGACGCGAATCATTTCCTTAATGGAACGCCACTGCACGCCGCGAGTACGAATCGTAATGTACAGACCAGCCGCAATCAGAGCGTAGTAGAGGAAATTACTCCACATCCAGTTCTGCACAGCATCCACGAAGGAGGTCAGTCCCGCAGTATGCGTATTAATGTCCCCGATGATATTCAGAAGAAAATCCACTCGGTACTCCAATCTTGAAAGCAAAAAGCCCCGCACGCTCAAACCTGAAAGACAGATAACGTGTGGGCTACATCGCTGGGTGGTGCGGACTCATGCCGCGCAACGGAGCCAAATACACTCCGCATGATTAGTCACCCCATTGTGTCGGGTGCACCCCCCGCTAGGCAACTTAAAAAGGGGCGTAATCCAAAATGTAACGAATACTTAATATATGGGCAGAGTAAATATAGACCCCACGAAGGTGTCATCTGTCCCATAAAAATACCCGGCATAAGGTTGAATACCTCGCACCGGGTATAGCAAATAAGCGGGAGTATCGGTGAGGTTATGAACGCTCAGGCTTCACAAACGGGAACGACAACACCCCACGAATCTGCGTCTGAGCCAACAGCATCACCAAACGGTCCACACCCAGACCCAAACCGCCCGTCGGCGGCATACCCGTCTCCAAGGCGTAGAGGAAATCCTCATCCACCTCCATCGCCTCCAAGTCACCCGAAGCCGCCTTCAACGACTGCTCCGTCAGGCGCTCACGCTGCACCAACGGATCCGCCAATTCGGAATACGCACAGCCCATCTCCATGCCATTGATCACCAAATCCCAACGCTCCGCCAAACCCGGAACACTACGATGCGGTGCCGCAAGCGGACTCGTCTCCGCAGGGAAATCCGTATAGAACGTCGGCTCCACTGTATGCGCCTCAACCAGCTCACCGTACAGCTCCTCAACGATGGCTCCCGGGCCCATACCCTCATGAACACGCACACCGTGCTGCTGCGCCAGAGACAGCAACTCCTCAAAATCCGTCTGCAGGTCCACGCGGCGACCCAGCGCCTCCGACAGAGCATCACACACCGACACCACACGCCACGGACCCGACACATCAGATACCGTGCGCTCGCTCGACGCCTTATGCCCCAGCGGCAAAGACACCGAACCAAACACCGCCTGCGCAGCATCCTTAATCAGGCGCTCCGTCAACTCGCGCATCTGCACATAATCCGCGTACGGACGATACGCCTCAAGCACCGTAAACTCCGGATTATGGGTCGCATCAGCGCCCTCATTACGGAAATCACGACCCAGCTCATACACCGGACCGCTACCGCCCACCACCAGGCGCTTCAGGTATAGCTCCGGTGCAATACGCAACGTCAAATCCTCACCATAGGCGTTGATATACGTGCGGAACGGACGCGCGCTCGCGCCACCGTGCACCGTATGCAGAATCGGGGTCTCCACCTCAAGGAAACCCTCCGCATCCAGGCGGGCACGCAACGCCTTAATGACCGCGGTGCGCAGACGCAGATTCTGCATCTGATCCGGATGCACCAATAGGTCCGTGGAACGGCGACGCAGGCGCGCCTCCGGATCAGTAAAGGAGTCGAAGGGGATAGGATGCAGGCTCTTCGACGCCATGCTCCAGGAGGAAGCAATCAGTGAGCGGGTGCCGGTGCGGCTCGCCCCGTAGGTGCCCTGCACAGTGATGATGTCACCGGTGTCCAGGTTGCGGGATGCGAGGCTCAGCAGAGGCTCGCCCACCAGGCTGCGCTCCATGACGACCTGCAGGGTTTTGCCACCTTCAGTGAGGGTCACAAAGAGGACTCCACCATGGTTGCGAAGTGCACGAATACGCCCCGAAACCATAAATTCTGAATCTGGAATATTTTCATAAGAGAATATACGCAGAGCATCCTTAACACCCAGCACAGAGATGCCATGACCGGCCTTTTCACCGCCCAGAGGATACGGCTCCATACCCGCCGCACGCAGCGCCTCCAGATGGCGCAGACGATGCTGAGTCTGATCGCTACGCGACACCTCAGGAAGCTCTTCCACAGTAGCGAGCTGCATCTGGCGCAGAGCCTCCAACTCACCTGCAGAAAGAACCTGCTCCTGATCCCGCAAACGGCGTGCCGACAGATTCGGTAAAAAGCCCTCCGCCATGCCCGCAGCAAACACAACATTCACCATCGCCAACGTCGGCTCCGTCGCCAAAAAACGAGGAACCCACAGCGGGGCAAACTTCAGATTGAAACGATACAGGCGGCGCAACTGCAGAAAACGATCCAGCACACCCAAAGAACGAGAAGCGAAACGGTTCCACGCCGACGCACCCACCTGATCCGCAGCCTCAAAAATATGGCCAAACATCGCAAAATTCAGCGACACCCGACGCACACCCAGCGACGCCGCCTGCTCCATGAGCGAGGCCACCATAAACTCCACCACACCATTAGGTGCATCAGGGGAGCGGCGCATAATATCCAGCGACAGGCCGGTAGGACCCCACGGGACGAACGACAGCAGAGCCACCATCCGACCGGCCTCATCATGCGTAGAAACCAGTAGAGAGGAAGAATCCGCCGGATCATTCACACGATTCAGAGCCATCGAAAAACCGCGCTCCACACGCCCATGACGCCACGCAGAAATATTCTCCGCAACCTGCTGACGCTGCTGCTCGTTCAACTCTGAAAAACGGCGAATCTGCACCGTATACCCGCCGCGACGCACACGCTGAACCGCCTGACGCACCGGTAGCATCGACGTGTCATTGAGCGTGAAACGGTCCGCCTCAAGGACCGCCTCCTCACCCATCTGAATAATCGACAGACCCGCACGGTTATAGGCGCGAGCACCCGCCTCACTCACACTCAACGCCGCAGGAACCCAACCGTAACTACGCGCCTGGAGCATCCACTGCTCGATCGCGGCATCCCACGAATCAGGGTCACCCACCGGGTCACTCGACGCCAAACACACCGAACCCACCGAACGGTACGTAATCGCCGCCCTCTGATCCGGAGAGAAAATCACCTGCTTATCGCGACGCGTCGCAAAATAGGAGAGCGAATCATTGGCGCCATACTGTTGCAGCAGAGCGCGAATCTTCAGCTCCTTCTCACCGGTCCACGCATCCGGGGCACGGTAACCGCGCGCCAACAGGTACAGCGCCGCAACCAGTGAAGCGCCGTAACCGAAAGAGGCAAAGAAAGCCACCACGTCGGCAGCCCACACACCGGGATGCGTACGCTCAATACCCATGCCGTGCATGAGTAGCTCCCACGGGGTGATGGAACGCAATGGCTCCCACACACCAATACGGCAGAGGTACCAGAGCACCAGGGTAGTCAGCAGAATACCGCCAGCCGCCGTAGCAGCCGCACCCGCCCACGAGAGGCGACCAATGCGTGCTGGGAATGCTGAACGAATCGAGAAAAGGAACGGCACCAGCACACACGCAAACACGATGGAGAGAGTATCGACCGTCGAGGAGAAAATACGGTCCTTCGGCATAATCCCCGCGGGGAACGCCAGCGTGAAAGCGCTATGGGTTGCAATCAGTGCGCCCAGCACCTGAAATACGATAGCTGCAATGAGGGCAGCGCGCTTACGCACAATCAGTCCGGAAACCAGCACAATCATCGTAATGGCGCTGGGCAGAGTATGCGTGGAGGGAATATTCAGCAGGTCCGCGGTAACTTCCCACCAGGTGAAGCCGCGGCCGCGCCGCAGAGGAGAGATAATCCACGCAAACGTGGTCAGAAGCGCGGCAAAAGAATACACCCCGATGACCACGCGTGCTGACGTCTCTGCATACCTAGAAGGAGGCGCGGGTGCCTGCCTTGCTCGTGCTGTACGGCGACGTGAGGTAGTGCGGTGAGACATCATGATCAGCGAGGAATCGGGGTGTAGAGAAGGTACTGACCTTAGAGGTTTTGGCGGCTAGGCTTCAGCCTTCGGGTTACGGTAGGTGCCTTCGAAGACGTCGGGGATGCCGTTGTCGTCAGCATCCACGCTTTCCTTCTCAGCCAGGGCACGATAGTGCTTGTTGCGGCGAGACAGGATGGTTGCACCCACAATGGCTGCCAGAATAGAGCCGACGAGAATCCCAATTTTTGCGTCCTTGGCGTGCGCCGAGCCGTACGGGAAGGACAGCTCGGCCACCAGCAGGGACACGGTGAAACCGATACCAGCGGTTGCAGCCAGGCCGACCACGTCAATCCAGGCGATGTCCGGGTCGAGGTTAGCGTTCTTGAAGCGGGTGACGAGCCAGGTGGTACCGAAAATACCTATAGTCTTACCGACAACCAGTGCCGCAATAATGCCGACCGCCACGGAGTCGGTGAGGGCGCGTCCGAGACCTTCAAAACCGCCCACAGCCACACCCGCGCTGAAGAACGCGAAGATCGGCACGCAGATGCCGGTAGAGAGGGGGCGGAAGCGGTGCTCTAGCACCTCTGCAAGTCCGTGTTCAGCCTGTGCCGCCTCGGAGCGAGCGGACATCTTCACGGGCACCAGGAAGCCGAGAATCACGCCAGAAATGGTGGCGTGAATACCGGACTCTAGGAAAAATGCCCAGGTGATAATGCCCAGGGGCAGCAGTAGAACCCAAGCGGCCAGGGGCTTCAGATGGAGCATGGTCTCACCGCGGTAGGCGATCAACGCGAAAAGGGCGAGGGGAATCAGATCGAAGAGCAGGTACTCGCCGTGGAAGTTATCGGTGTAGAAGATCGCGATAATGCAGATTGCGATCAGGTCGTCGACTACTGCCAGGGTCAGTAGGAAGACACGCATTGCCGAGGGGAGGAAAGTACCCACGGCGGCGAGAACAGACACCGCAAACGCAATATCGGTTGCGGTGGGGATAGCCCAACCATGTAGGGCGGTGGGGCTACCAAGGTTAATGGCCGTGTAGATAATAGCGGGCACTGCCACACCACCGAAGGCAGCCGCAATCGGCACGATCGCGGTGGCGGGCGACTTGAGGTCACCGAGCACGAATTCCTTCTTCAGCTCCAGACCGGTGAGGAAGAAGAAAACGACGAGTAGACCGTCTGCCGCCCAGGTACCGATGCTCATCTGCAGGTGGCTGAAGCCGGGGATGACCGGGCCGACCACGGTGTCTCGCAGACCAAAGTAGAAGGTGGAGGCAGGGGTGTTGGCGAGTACTAGTGCCAGCACCGTAGCAATCAACAGCATGGTACCGCCGACGGTTTCTGCACGCAGAATATCGGCTACGCGGCGTGAGTTGCTATAGGAGCCGCGGCTGAGGGTATCTGGATTGGTGTGTGTCATTCTCTCCTCTTTCTGCCACGGTATTATGTGGCATCTAAGGCTTTTAAGTTTACTCTGCACTGAATGAGTATTCGAGCACCCGCTGGCGGCTTTTAGCTCCTGGACGGTGCGATGCAATGATTTTTCGTGGTTTACATGCATAAACGTTCCGCCCTCTCCGCGTGGTGCGATGAGGGCGGAACGTTTAATATTTCTGCAGCTATTCTGCGCGGTTGACTAGTACTCTAGTCGCGCGAATGCGAGATTATTCGCCTGCGATTGCGGGTGCGCCGGACTCCTGGCCGTGGTCGTCTGCCAGCTCGCGTGCAACGTAGTTCTCCAGATCGAAGAGGTTGCCGTTTGCGCGCTTCACGATGGTCACCAGGGTCTCCATGGTGGCAACTTCCTCGACCTGCTCCTTCAGGAACCAGAGGATGAACTGCTCGCCCAGTGCGTAGTTCTCAGCGCGTGCTGCGGAGAACAGTGCCTCGATCTGACCGGTGACGACCTTCTCCTGTGCCAGGGACAGGTCAACGATTTCCTGAACGTTCTCGAAGTCGTTCTTCACGGCGGGAACAGCGGGAATCTCGACCTTGTGGCCGCGGTCCAGCTTGTACTGAACCATCATGAGTGCGTGCTCGCGCTCTTCGAGGGACTGGCGGTAGAAGAACTTAGCCAGCTGGGGCAGGTCCTCACCGTCGAGCCAGATAGCCATGGACAGGTACTGGTGGGATGCTGCGAACTCGTGGCCGATCTGTTCGTTCAGAAGGTCGTAGAAAGACTTAGACATATGGTTTCTCCTTATATGGTGATTGCTTTTGGGCGCCGGGATGGCGCGGTGCAACCTGTTGATATTTATCGTACGGGGTGCTGCGGGGCGTGTACAGAGAGAAAAGGCTAATCGGTGAGGCAGATGAGGTGCCCCTGACATATTGTCACCACTACCCTTAGTGTGGGTGACCTGAATACCACCTTTGGGATGGGTGGTATTGGGTGTGTTTCCTTGAGATTTCGCGGTTGAGGGAGGCGCTAGATACCTCAACCTCCCACGCTTTGACACGATGCGGCGGTACTCGGCAGCATGTCATCCGGCGTTTCAAAGCGGTACATGATACTGCAAAAATTTTTTAAAATTCTTCGCATGTGGCGGTGGCTGGGGCTACTTGAGGCAGTTTTGGGGTCCCACGTGCCGTAGCGCTCGCGACTGCAAGAGGCTGTTAAGGAAATCTGTTAAAGAGATAAGGCACGTTCCCGGTGGGGAATGTGCCTTATCTCTGATTCTCTCAACTCTCACCCGGGGTGGAGGAGGTTATTGTGCGGGGTATTCGCCGCGTTTTAGCGCATCAATGGAGATGACATTTGAGGGGGTGTTGCCCAGGACTGCCTCGCCGATTTCTGCGAGGTGGTCAACCTGTTCGGTTGTGAGGTGATCGAAAATCTGGCGGCGTACTTCGTTCACGTGGCCGGGTGCGACCTCCTGCACCTTCTGCTCGCCTGCGGGGAGCAGGTGGCAGATGCTGACTCGGCGGTCTTCGGCGCTGAGGGAGCGGCGGACATATCCGTCCTTCTCAAGGCGTGCCACGACGCGGGAGAGGCGTGCGGGTAGGGTGTTGGTGGTGATTGCAAGCTCGGTCATGGTGAGGGAATGATCCTTAGACTCGGAGAGCATTGCGAGCACCATGTATTCAACGAAGCTGATGCCGGCTTCGGTCTGCAGCTGGTTTTCCAGCTTGCGGGTGAGAGTGAAAATGATGGAGCTAATAAAGAGCCAGCCTTCTCGCTCCTGCGGGGAGAGCCACTGGATGGATTCGCTGTCTGCGGTATTGTCAGGCCGCTGTGCAGGCGTGGTTGGTGTGGACACGGGATTGGTTCCTCTTTTATCGGATATGGAGCTCCCTTTTTAAGGGGAGATGCGGTGTGTTGGCACCCATTGTAGCGAAAGGTCTTACTAGGTGACCTGAAATTGGTACGGTCAAGTAGTGGTTGACACTTCGGTGCTAATTTTTTGGAGGGTGCTAGGGTTATCTTTTTGCACGCAGTGACTGCAAAAACCCTAGGTAAGCAAGTGGCGTACAACACATTTAAAAAGATTTCCGATACAAGTATAGACGAGAACGTACCAGGAAGCACGCTCGTGCATCGGGCTAAGTTCCGCGGAATATCAAGGGTTTTAGGGGTGTGGGTGAAAATTCTGAGAGGTGCAAAGAGGTTGCCAGGGGTGAAAAATAACGAAACGATAACAAAAATTTTAAAAAAATCTCGGTTTTGGGTTTGCAACCGTAATGAAACCGTGTACACTAATTACATAACGGGGTCGAAGGAAGCCTCCGAGGCGAGACCGGAAGCTCGCTTCGATAGGTTCGACTCTCTATTTATCGGTGATTGTCGTCGGTGTACGAGTAACTCGTATTTCTACCGACGGATGTGCGGTGCGGATGCAGTTCGTGGTTGGGCTGCATTCCGTACCGTATCTTTTTAACTCAAATCTCTATCAACTCACTCTAAGAGCATCCAATGGTCGGGTGCTCTTTTTCTTTGCCCTCATATCGGCGCCGGCGAGTCCCGTACGATCCGGGGGAGGGACGTACAGAGAGGCACGGGCACCTGCGCTGCTTGGGCTGTACTGTGTGGCTGCGCTGTGTGGGTGCGATATGCGGCCGTGCCGCGTACGTGGGGAATTGTGGTGCGCCGTATTGTGTCGGGTGTGTTATCCACAGGGGTTATCCACAGTGTGGAGAACTTACACTCATGTGATTTGGCGGAGCAGCCTCGAGGCTTGCCGCGGATGCAATTTAAGGGCTCTGCAGAAAAATTCTTGTAATTACAGGCTTTCACAGCCATTAAAACCGAGGGTGAGTTCTTAAACAGAAGGCCTTTTCACCTTTAAATCCGCGGAACACCAGAGTTTCCACACCTGTGGATAACCCTGTGCACTTAATCCACCGCCTCCGGCGTTAAGAGGTGTGTAAGACGGCTTGGTGCCCCTGCCGACATCCAATATTTTGGCTCATAGAAGGAAAAACGCCCCGAACGAGGGCGAAAATTCGGAAGTTTATCCCCCGCGCATCCCCAAAATGGGGTGTTATCCACAGGGGTTATCCACAGTGTGGAGAACTTACAGCACTGTTATTCACACGAGTGTATACCCTGTTATTTCAAGGCAGAATAGGGCACCGGGTCTGAGAAACCTGTTGATACACAGGGTTATCCACAAGTGCGGGGAAAAGTACCCGCCTAAAATCCACAGGCCCGCGCGGATTGGTACGCATATGTGACGCTCCCCAACTCATGAAAAGTAAAGTAAACGCTACGCTGGTAATCTTTAATACAGGCCAAGCATTCTAATGAAAGGCATCATCATGGCTGAAAAGTACACCCTCCCCGAGCTCCCCTACGACTACGCGGCGCTCGAGCCCCACATCTCCGCAAAGATCATGGAGCTGCACCACGACAAGCACCACGCAGCATACGTTGCAGGAGCTAACGCAGCTCTCGAGCAGCTTGAAGAGGCACGCGAGAACGGTGCATACGGCAACGTCTCCAAGCTCTCCAAGGACCTGGCATTCAACCTGGGTGGACACACCAACCACTCCATCTTCTGGAACAACCTGTCCCCCGAGGGTGGCGACAAGCCCACCGGCGAGCTGGCAGCAGCAATCGACGAGTTCTTCGGCTCCTTCGACAAGTTCCGCGAGCACTTCACCAACGTTGCACTGACCATTCAGGGCTCCGGCTGGGCAATCCTCGCATGGGACACCGTTGGCAAGCGCCTCATCATTGAGCAGCTCTACGATCAGCAGGGCAACATCTCCGTTGCACTGATTCCCGTTCTGCAGCTGGACATGTGGGAGCACGCATTCTACCTGGACTACCAGAACGTTAAGGGTGACTACGTCAAGGCATTCTGGAACATTGTGAACTGGGCTGACGTTCAGGCTCGCTTCGAGCGCGCAGTGTCCCAGACCAAGGGCCTGGTCCTCTAATCTAAGTTTTGTCAGCGCGGTGAAGTGACCGCGGTGAGATAACTGAAACGGGTGCCCGGCGCCTCCACATTCGGAGGTGCTGGGCACTTGTTTTATCTGCGATTGACTGCGAGTTACATGTTGTAACTCCGAGAGTGACAATGTGGACGTCTGACTGGGCTGAAAGTTACAAATCTGGTGGTTTTGGGTGACAAAATGTAACTTTCAGACGGGTTTTTGTCACTTTGGCATGAAAAACGCGAGTGAATGTGACAAAAATGTAACTCTCGATGGCAATTGTGTAACTTTCACCGAGGAGTCAACGGGAGCCCTTTGAACTTTGCGGATTTCCGAAGAGTACACATAACTCGCGGGATGCTCTCGAAAGCGTAAAAGCGGGTAAAACTGGGGCGGATCGATGTTCGCTAGGCCGCGCCGAGTTCTTGGGCGAGAAGCACCATTTTGCGGCCGCGACCCCAACGGTAATCCCCAATCACGCCGCTCTCACGAATCACTCGGTGGCAGGGAATAATCATGGCAACCGGATTATGCCCCACAGCGGTTCCCACGGCACGCGCGGCACGGGGACGGCCAATACTGTCAGCCACAGACCCATAACTTTGCACGGACCCGGAATATTCAAAAGTGCACGCCATACCTGCACCTGAAACGGCGTACCCTTCAAATGCAGGGGGATGCGCTCGGCGCCTCCACCGAAAATACTCAACGCCTGCTCGTGAAAAGGATGCTCGCCCTCATGCAGCTGTGCATTCGGGTATTCGGCGCGCAGATTCTTAAGAGCCGCATCCGGGTTATCGGCGAAGGCCATATGACATATGCCTTTATCCGTTGCGGCGATCAGCACCGTGCCGAAAGGGGACGCGGCGTAACGCCAGACGATGTGCAGGCTCGCCCCGCCGTTTTTGTACTCACCGGGGGTCATGCCCTCAATGGTGACGAACGCATCGTGCAAGCGCCCCGTGCCGCTGAACCCGCTCGACCAGGCCGCATCGAGCGTGCTCTGCTGCCCAGCGAGCGCCGCCTTCGCCCGCTCAAGGCTGGTATTCTGCAGCATTTTCTTGGGGCTCACCCCCGCCCACTGCTGGAACTGCCGCTGCAGGTACTCGGGGCTCACATGAACCGCCTGGGATACCTGCGTGAGCGTGGGCTGATCTGTGGCATGGTCATACAGATACTCGATAGCGGCGGCTATGCGCCTGAACTGGACGGTCTGCTCAATCAGGTCTGTGTTCACTGCGGAACGGTCTGTGATACTCAAAGATTCTCCTAGTTCAAGGTCTTAACACTAGAGAATACGGATGTTCCGGGTGGAAAACGACCCGATTCTTGACCTTGTGTGCGGGAGGCGTAGAAGCGGGAGCAGAACCTAGGTGACGAGGTACCTGCAAGGTTCAGGTAAAGACTATGTATGATAAAGATGTTTGTATATCACACTCACTGATGGGAGCACCATGTCTTCTGTATTTAAGCGACCTGACTACTATGACCGGCAGAAAGCAATTGCCCATCTGCGAGACTTTGCAAGGTTCTGGACCCAAGAACGTATTCAGCAATGGCGCGATGACAATATTAAGAACCAAGAAAAGCAGTACGCACAGCAGTTTTGGTCAGATCTTCTCAGCAGTTTTGGGATTATTCCTGAACGAATTAGCTTGTTCGAACGCAACGCGGAGCGCACCAGCACTGGACGAAATGGATATATCGATTTCTTTATGTCTGGTATCGCTATTGGCGAGGCAAAGAGCCTTGGTGAAAATCTTGACGCGGCAGAGGATCAGCTTTTCGACTATCTTGATTCCATTAGCCAGAATGAGTACCCGAAATATGGCATGGTTTCTGATTTTGAGCGTATTCGTATTATTCGCCTAGACGGTTCCGAGCCAAAAGTTGAGCTTCTTACCCGTGATATTGCAGACTATTACGACTCATTTGTTTTTCTAATTGGTAAGGAAAGCGTATCAAGGCAGGAGCAGGAAGAAGCTTCGATTGTTGCGGCTAATCTTATGGCGGAGCTCTATACCTCGTTTCTAGGCGATGACACCGATATACCAGTGGGAGAGGATGCTCCGAAGGACCCTGAAGAAGAAGATGAGCGTGTACAGCAGACGTCGATTCTGATGACTCGCTTGCTTTTCCTGCTCTACGGTGATGATGCGGGTTTGTGGCCTGCTGATCTTTTTTATCGCTGGGTAGAGCAGGAGACGACGTCATCATCACTAGGGCCACAGTTAAACCAGCTTTTTCAGGTGTTAAATACTCCGCCAGCTCGCCGTTCTCATCGCATGAGTGATTTAATGGCGCAATTCCCATACGTTAATGGCGGTATTTTCAAAGATTCGTTGGATGCTGAGTTCTTCACAGAAGAGAGCCGTGAAGCTCTTTTGGATGCATGCCGTTTTCAATGGAACCGAATTTCGGTTGCTATCTTTGGTGCTATGTTTCAGCTGGTCAAATCTAAAGAAGCACGTCGTGCTGCAGGCGAGCATTACACCAGCGAGAAGAATATCCTAAAGACTCTTGAACCGCTGTTCTTGGGCGAGTTCCGTGAAGAGGCAGACCGTCTGATTCGTAATAAGTCCACATCGTTGAAGGATTTCGATAATTTCCTCAACGATCTTTCAACCCATGTGTTCTGCGACCCAGCCTGTGGAGGCGGTAACTTCCTGAACCTTGCGTATGCGAAACTACGTGAGATTGAGACCGACGTGTTGATTGAGAAGCGTAACCGTAGCGGTGAGTTTACAGCTTCACTGGATATTTCTATTGACCAGCGTCTTTCTATCAATCAGTTCTATGGTTTTGAGATTAACTGGTGGGCGGCAAAGATTGCTGAAACTGCAATGTTCTTGGTAGACCACCAGGCGAACCTGCGTCTTGCACAGGCCCTTGGGGACGCCCCGAATCGCCTGCCGATTGAGATTGCTGCCCATATTATTCACGACAACGCGCTTCGTCTGGATTGGAAGAAAGCGATTCCTGAACCGAAGGGGAAGACCTATATTTTTGGTAATCCTCCTTTCATTGGCGCTCGCTTAATGAGTAAGGCCCAGAAAGCAGAGCTTACTGAGGCTTGGGGTAATGCAAAGGGAGTCAAGAATCTTGACTATGTTACTGGTTGGCACATTAAGACGTTAGATTTACTGCGGGATCGGGTTGGAGAATTTGCGTTTGTAACCACTAACTCTATTGCCCAAGGACAGAGTGTTCCCTTACTCTTCGGCACAATTTTTCATGAAGGGTGGCATATTAAATATGCTCACCAGACTTTTGCGTGGGACTCCGAGGCACCGGGCCAAGCTGCTGTTCACTGTGTGATTGTTGGATTTACGCGTAAGAGAAGTACAAAGCCTCAGCTATTCTCGTACGAGACGCCTAAAGGCGAGCCTCAAGAAAAAATTGTGTCGCAGATTAATGCTTACCTTGTGGAAGGCCCTAACGTACTCATACGTGAACAGAAAACTCCACTTTCTCCAGTAATTACTCCAGCTATATTCGGTAGTATGGCAAATGATGGTGGGCATCTTGTTGTCAAGAAACAGGACTATGCGGTGGTTGCGGCCGACCCAATCGCCGCAAAATACTTGCGACCGTTCTACGGTAGTGAAGAGCTTCTTCACGATAAAGAACGGTGGTGTCTGTGGCTTGAAGATCTCTCAGCTAGTGAGTTGACAAAGTCATCAATACTGAAAGAGCGAGTCAATGCGTGTCAAACGCATCGCTCTTCAAGTACTCGTGCTGCTACACGAAAACTGGCAGAGTATCCAACACTATTCGGGGAACCTCGTCAACCTAGGAACGATTATCTAGGAGTTCCAAAAGTAGTAAGTGAAAATCGTAAATACTTCATAGCACAACCTATGTCATCCAATGTGATTGCCAGTGATCTATTATTTACAGTTGATGACCAATCTGGGGTTGCTTTTGCTTTAATATCGTCGTCTATGTTTATCACATGGCAGAAGACTGTAGGAGGCCGTTTAGAATCGCGTATTCGGTTTGCTAACACGGTTACATGGAATACTTTTCCTGTACCTAACTTAGATGAGAAAACCCGCCAGAAAATTATTGCCGCCGGTCAAAAAATTTTGGAAGCGCGAGCGCTCCAACCTGGTGTGTCGCTCGCAGATCAGTACAATCCTCGCGTTATGAAACGTGAGCTTCGTAAGGCTCACGATGCTTTAGATAGCGTGGTGGATAAAGCTTTTGGAGCATCGCGGAAACTCACTACTGAATCACAGCGTCTAGAGTTTTTGTTCCGGCACTACCTAGAGTTAACGCAAAAGCAAGGATAATAAGTTGTAGCGGGAGCGGGGAACACGCTCCCGCTACAAATTACCGCTCCCGCTTCGGTAGGGTTGGCTGAAGTGGCTGAGTAATTACCCCGTCTGTGAGGAGAAAAGCCGGGCGAAATAGGAGTCGCGTGCCATCAGCTCGGCGTAGGTGCCGGATTCGACGATTGCGCCCGCATCCATCACGTAAATACTGTCGGCATGGCGGAGGGTCCAGGTGCGATGCGAGACCAGAACCGTCATGTGATCCGCCGCAATCTCGCGCAGAGAAGCGAAAATTTCCTCCTCCGTTTCGGCATCAATCGCGCTGGTGGGTTCGTCCGGAATCCATAGGGCAGTGTTACGCAGAATCAGACGCGCCAATGCTAAACGCTGCCATTGCCCGCCCGATAGCCCGACCCCGCCCCACTGTTCATCCAGTTGAGTGTCTAAACCGGCAGGCAGGGCCGTACAAACCGCGGCAAGGAATAGAACGGGCGCCGTGTGAAGGGTTATACGGAATGCCCACGGAATAGAACGAAGAATGTTTAGCACGGTGCCTCCCTGAGGGTTTTTGCCGAAAGGTTGAGTGTGCGGTCAATACGGATGCGGCGGCAGAAATCCTCATCGTGGCTCACCACGATGAGCGCGCCAGTATAGGCTTCGAGCGCCTGCACCAGCCAATCCACCGAGGAAATATCGAGGTTATTCGTCGGCTCATCCAGCATGAGCAGCTGTGGCACCGGATCAGCCAGAAGCACCTGCGCCACCGCGGCACGGAAACGCTCGCCGCCGGAGAGCTCACCTGTCTTATGGTGTACGCTCTCGCGACGGAAAAGTAGTCGCGCCAGCTGATCGCGAAGATGCTGTTCGCTCACGCCGGGGTTAGCCCGCTGCACGCTCTGCAGGAGAGTCAGCTCCGGGTCGAGGGTGATTCGCTGCGGAATATACGCCCCCTCGATGCAATAGTCGACGCGGTAGGCGGGCTGCACAGGGGAGAGGTAGTCCGCCTCGCCGGCGTGGGCAATTGCCTCAAGGAGGGTGGTCTTGCCACTACCGTTTGCGCCGGTGATGCGCAGGTGCTCGGGGCCGCTGAGAATCAGGTGTTCGGGGTGCTCCGCCGGGGTTCCCTGCTGGCTCTCGCTATTAGAGCCAGTGGGTGAAAAATGCAGAGAATCAACCGTGGTAGATTGCTGATTGGTTAATGTTTCACGTGAAACCTGGGCAGAATTAACCCTGCTCAGCTCCAACACCTTACGTCCCGCGGGCAGGGGCTGCTGGCTCAGCTCGGCATAGATTTTCTCCTGTGCCCGCACCTGCTCCTGAGCCTTCTGATACGCCTCCTGAGCCTGCTCCTGCTTGCCGACGCGCAGGCCACGAAGCTTCGCCGCCGCCTGCCGTGAGGCATCCTTCGCCAAATCAAGAATTGTGTCCGGCTGATCATCCTTCCACACATGGGACATATTCTTCGAGATAATCTCCTGAGCCTGCACCCACTCACGATGCGCCGCGCGCACCTGATTCTTCGCCTCACTCACGCGACGCTGAGCCGCCTGCTGTTCGGTGTCCAGTGCCTGCCGGTAGGTGCTGTAACTACCCTCAAAGAGGCGCAGATGCGCCAGTCCCTGACGGTCCGCATGAAGCTCCGCAATCACGTGCATACGCTCCAGCAGGTCGCGGTCGTGACTAATAATCAATGCCGGGCAGGGCAGCGCCTCCAGCGCGGTGAAGAGCTGAGCCTTCGCCGAGGAATCCAGATTGTTCGTCGGCTCATCGAGCAGAATAAACTCGGGGTCGGAAACCATGAGCGAGGCAAGCGCGGCGATGACCGCCTCGCCACCGGAGAAGCTAGGCATCTGGCGGGCAAAGAGTGCGCGAATGGCCTCCGGGTTGTCACGGTCAATCAGGGTCGCCGGAGTAAAACCGTAGGTTGCCAAAGCAGTCAGGGTGCGCTCCTCAACGTCCCAGTTGTCCCCGATGGTCTCGTAGAGTTCGGGGGAATACTCGCCGGATTCCACTGCCTGCAACGCCCGCAGAATCTCGGAGAATCCGCAGAGTCCGGCGAGGGTTTGTTCCCGATCCAGGCCCAAATTTTGAGGTAGATACGCCATGCGCTCCGGTGTCGCCAAAGAACCGGAATCCTGGGTCAAATCACCCAAAATCAACCTCATAAGGGTTGTTTTTCCGCAACCGTTGTCACCAATGAGTCCGGTCAGAGGCGCCGAAAACACCGCCGAAAGATCCGCAAAAAGCGGAGGCTGACTCGGGTGTGCAAAGTGCAGGTGGGCGATGCTAACGTGCGCTGCCGCATGGGCGTGTGAACGGGCATCGCGGGAAGAAGCAGAACGGGGAAAGGTCGCCTGCGGCTGAAGTACGTGTGTCATACGAGCTCCTTGAATCTTAGACGCGAATCATAGATGCGAATCATGGATGCTCGGGTGCCCTCATGCCCACCTGTCGGTATGGGTGTGTCCGTAGACTTTAGATGGCTTGAAGTGAGGCTTGCCCCAAAAAGGGCGCGAAAAAACCCGAGCATAACGGTGGATAAACCTATGCCCGGGTGTATGCGTGCTGACAGAAATACGCAGGAAAAGGCGTCTATATATCTGTGTCTATATAGCTGTGCCTATAAGCCTGCTGCGTGAGCGCACGAAAATTTTTCTGAGTCCGGGCTTATGCTCGGTGGGTCATTTCTTTGATGCCTCCTAGATTCCGAAGAGCACCCCGGCCATGCCTTGGGTGGCTTCGGTTCAACAATGCGTTCAGCTCCTTAGATGCCCCTACGGCGGGGCAGTACGGATAGAGAGCTGATGGCTCCAGCATAGGAGCTATGTGGGCGGCGGGTCAAGCATCCTCCTATAAAACCTTCTGATAAGTACCGATGCTCCCTAGAGAGCACTAGAGGACGCAAAAAGAGGGGCGACACCGCACGGTGCCGCCCCTTCTTGTTTTCAGGGTTCACGTGAAACATTTACCATTTAGCAACCTGATAAGGTTAATTCCCCGCATTTTCACCCGCCAGGACTATAGCGAGAACCGGCCAAGAACCCCGGCAGAGCGTGCAGCGCCGCTTAGAGCAAAGTTACTATGGCAATCATGCACGTACTCTGTGTGAACTTTACATTGTGAGTTACAAGATCTGCTGGAGAGTTACATTTTGTCACTCTAGCCGCAGAAATTTGTAACTCTATCCGAAAATGGAAGTTCAAAGTGACAAAGATGTCACTTTTGTAACTGACACACGTGCCCGGTGCCTCCGTATATGGTGGAGACACCGGGCACGTGTTTTGTGTGACGGGCTGCAAGTTACATGTTGCCACCTTCAGAGCGACAAAATCCGAGCTTGCAGTACTGCGTTAAGAGTGGGGCTCAACATAACTAGCAGAGCTCAACCCCGGCTCTCTCATCGCCCCACCACGACATACGGCTTGGGTGAAAACCGGTTTACTTCAAAAGCTTGAAGGTGCCTTCAAGGTTCAGGAACTGGTGATCCGGCAGGGTGATGTTGGTGAACACCTTGTCCTGGTTGAAATCTTCAACGTGTACGACGGTAGAGCCGTCAGGTTCCTTCCAGTACACCATGAATACGCCCGGAGCTACTTCCTTCGCCGTGTACTCAACGGTTACTACGGGCTGAGCGACGGCGTCGGCGGTACCGACGCTGGTGAATTCCATCGTCTTACCGTCGTTGCTGAAATTAAGGTGGTAGGCGAGGTCGCCGAAAGCTGCTTCGTAGACATGCCCCACTGCGGGGTAATTGGACTGAGTCATGATAAACCTCCTATAGAAAGTTACTTGATGGGGAACATAGTGTTGCCGTTGGCGGATTCGTTTGCAGGTACTTCTTCCTGCATGACGTCCCAGTGCTCCACTACCTTGCCGTTTTCAAGACGGAAGATGTCTGTAGCAATCATGGTTTTACCCGCCCAGTTATTGTACCGTCCATGCACCATCACCAGGTCGTTGTCCTGCATGATAACGCCGCGCTCGTAGCTCATAGCCTGCGCATCAGGGGACTGGATAAAGCCACGCAGCACATCCAAACCATTCGGCATGGTGGGATTGTGCTGAATCATGTTATCCGCCCAGAAAGTTTCAGCCTTCGCCAAATCCTTCTGATTGAATACTGCTTCCAGATAATCGGCAATAATCTTAGCGTTGCCGGTCAATTCAGCTGCCATAGCAAAACCTTTCAGTTACTTATGAAAAAGATGAAAATCATTCTAGCATAAGGGGGTACTTGCCTGAGAGGGGCATGAGCTAGGCGTCGGTGCCCGTTCTGCGCTTACTTCCTGAATATTTCCACTCGTAGCGGCGCTACAGTTATGGGTAAAAATGCAGGTAATCAACCTTATCAAGTTGCTGATTGGTAAATGTTTCACGTGAAACCTGAAAATAAGAAGGGGTGCCACCGCACGGTGTCACCCCTTCTTGCTTTCAGACTATGAGCGAACACTAGACCCGCGTGCAGTACGCGGCTAATGCCCGAGAATAAAAGCTATTACGCCTCGTGGCGCTCACGGTACATGCCCAGCGGGCCCGCATCCGCATACGCCTGAGCATCGTTGTAACGGTACAGTCGCGGCGGACGGTGACGGGTGCCCTCCACGCGGCGGCCGGTGTCAATAATCGACTTCGACGCCGCAATCTGGCGGCGGAAGTTCGCCGGATCCAAGGTACGACCCAGAATCGCCTCATACACCTCACGCAGCTGCGCCAGAGTGAACTCCTCACCCAAGAAAGAGTGCGCAATACGCGAATACTCGACCTTGTTCTGCAGGCGGTAGAGCGCGTACTCAATGATTTCGTTGTGGTCGAAGGCGAGCTCGGGTAGCTCATCCACCGGGAACCAGCGGATGTTCTCGTGCACGCGAGTGTTCGCAACCTCGGTGGCGGGAATCGACGCCCAGTACACCACAGAGACCACGCGCTCGTGATCAGTGCCGGGTGCCGGGTCAGGCTCGCCCACAACGCGGGCGGCACGCGCCTCGGGAGTGCGCAGAACGTCACCGAATGCGTAGAGCTGCTCCAGGTAGCCGGGCTGCAGGTTGGTTGCACGCTTCAGTGTCGAAGCCGCAGCCTCTTCGAGGGAAAGATTCGGGTTGAGCGGGCCGCCGGGCAGCGCCCACTGGCCCTTATAGGGCTCGCGGAGGCGGCGAACCAGCGGCAGCCACAGGGTCGGGTGGGTTTCGTTGTCCTTGGGACGCAAAGCTAGAATCACGGTCGAAACAGCGAGGGATACAGAGGTGTGGTCCACGTCGTGGTGCTCTTCAACGGCAACTGCGCCGGGAAGAGGCTGGGCTGCGATGCTCATTCAGGCCTCCTGTGCGAATGGGTATCGATAGGTGTGCATACCCTACCCATTTTAAGGGGTTAATAGGGTAAAAATGCACGCAAGGCACCCGCCGACCCGAAAACCGGTATCAACCGCGTCGTGTCAAGGGGAAAAGTTCAGGTACCGGACACGCCAAAGCGCCCCTCCTACCTGCCCATTAGAACAGAGAGGAGAGGCGCTCTAGCGTCTACTTATGCAGCGTCTACTTATGCAGTGTCTAACTATGCAATGTTAGGGTGCATATTAGGGGTGCAGACTAGTCAATCTGTAGCTCGCCCATTGCGTCCCAGTCGTCGCCGTCAATCAGACGAGAAATAATCTTCGGGGTTGCGGTCAGCAGCGGACGCATATCCTTCATTGCCTGCTGGAAGTGGTCAGAGTTCACGTGCGGGCCAGCTGCGTCGTCATTGAAAGCCTCAAGCAGAACGAACTCGTTCGGGTCCTCAATGCTGCGGGACCACTCGAAGAACTTGTTGCCTTCCTCGGCGCGGGTTGCCTCGGTGAAAGCGCGGGTCTTCTCAATCCACTGGTCAGCGTATTCGGGCTTGACGGGGAACTTTACAGCAATGAAAATCATCGGAACTCCTTGGTTGAAGAGCGGGTACGTACCCTCCCAGTTTAAGGCCTGGGTGCTCGCCGGTGCTGAAGAATACGGTGTGAGGCGACGGCTTTAGCTTGTGGCTTTAACTGCTGTGTCGAGTGGCTTGTGCGGTTTTAATGAGCCGCCGCCTTGAGAACCTGCAGGGCGCGTTCCAGCACCGCACGGTCTGCCGTGATGGCGGCTGCCCTCTGCGGGTTGGCGGAGTCGCCTCCGAACGCCGCGTTGTAGTACATGCCGTCACCCAGAAGCAGCACGGCGCGGGCAATCTGCTCGTCGCCAATCTCCGCGAGGACGAGCGCATGCCAGCCGTCCTGCACGCGGTTCATGGTCTGCTGGGCAAGCTCGTTATTGCTCTGCGCCAGGCGACTCAGGGCAATCAGGGAGCGGTCGAACGGTGAATTATCGGGCGTGGAGGAATTGATGTAGTAGGCGCTTGCACCCTCGGGTGCCTGCTTCATCGCCGCGAAGTCCTCTTCCGCCAGGGTGAGGATGCGTTCTGCGAGCGCCTCAAGCAGTGCCTTCTTGGAGGAGAAATGGTAGAGTAGCCCGCCCTTGGAAACCTTGGCGGCGGTGGCGACGGCGTCGAGGGTTGCGGCGCGTTCTCCCGAGCGAATCAGCAGGTCGACGTAGGTGTCGAGGATGTGTTTGCGGGAGTTGTTGGCGCGCTGTTTTCGGTGGTTGGGGGTGGTCATGGGTACCAGTCTAACCGCTTGAAACTATACCGTCCAGTTGGTATAGTTAATCTTCGTTTGTGGACCCGCCCGGACCCCTAAAACCTGCGGGCAAGCCCCGAAACCTCACTAAAAGACCTAGTCCAAAAGATATGCCGAGCTGATGCCGCCGCGTCTGCCGTATCAGCCGAAACCCCATGGACGCACGAAAAACAACCCATGACGAATCACAATCCGCACACCACGGCTCTGCCCATTCACGCCCCCGACCAGAAGACCAAACGCTGGGCGGCACTCGGCGTGCTCATGCTCCCGGTGCTCCTGGTCTCCATCGACAACACGGTGCTCGCCTTCGCGGTGCCCGCAATCGCTAAAGCGCTGAGCCCCTCCTCCGCGGAGCAGCTGTGGATCGTTGACTCATACCCCCTGGTGCTCTCCGCCCTGCTCGTGCCCATGGGTGCTATCGGTGACCGTATTGGCCGCCGCAAGATGCTGCTCATCGGCTCGACCGGCTTCGCGGCAATCTCTGCGCTCGCGGCATTCGCGCCCTCCGCGCTGATGCTCGTGGTTGCCCGTGCCCTGCTCGGTATTTTTGGTGCCATGCTCATGCCGGCAACCCTGTCGATTATTCGCAATATCTTTGTGGACGCGACCGAGCGCCGCATCGCTATTGCCGTGTGGGCTTCGGGCTTCTCCGCCGGTGCGGCGCTGGGCCCGATTGTGGGTGGCTTCCTGCTGGAGCACTTCGACTGGGGTTCGGTGTTCCTGCTCGCCGTGCCGATTCTGATTCCGCTGCTGATTCTTGCCCCGATTATGGTGCCCGAGTCGAAGGACCCGAACCCCAGCCCGGTGGATCCGCTGAGCATCCTGCTGATTATGGCCGGTATGACCGGCATTACCTTCGGCCTGACTCACACCTCCGAAACCGGTTTCGATGCGGTAGCTATTAGCACTATCCTTGCCGGCCTGTGCTTCATCACTCTGTTCGTGCTGCGTCAGCTCAACCGCGAGAAGAACGATATTCAGCCCATGCTGGATGTGCGCCTCTTCCGCAACACCGTGTTCACCGGTGCGATTACCGCAAACCTCATCTCCATGATGGTGGACGTTGGCTTCATCTACTTTGCCTCCCAGCACCTGCAGCTGGTCTCCGGCCTGCCTCCCATGTACGCCGGTATGCTGCTGATTCCCGGTACCCTGGCGACTATCATCGCCGGTCTGGTGATTGCGCGCGTGGCGGTGCACTTCCACCCGGCGCAGGTGGTGTCCTTCGGCCTGGCGCTCAATGCTGCCGCATTCGCGGTGCTCGCCTTCCTGGGCGCGCATAATGACGTGGTCATTATTCTGATCTTCATCGTGCTCGGTACCGGTATCGGTATTGCGCAGACCATTTCGAACGACCTGATGCTCTCCAGCGTGCCGCCGCGTAAGGCGGGTGCGGCATCCGCGATTTCTGAGACCTCCTACGAGATGGGTGCGGTGCTCGGCACCGTCATTATTGGCGGTATGCTCACCGCCATCTATCGCGCGAACGTCGTCATCCCCTCCGGTCTGGATGAGACCCTCGCCGACCACGCCCACGAAACCCTCGGCGGTGCCGTGACGGTCGCAAGCCACGTGGGTGGCGAGCAGGCAAACCAGCTGCTCTCCTCCGCGTTCGCTGCCTTCGACTCCGGCGTGGTGGTTAGCTCCGCGTTCAGCGCCGCGCTCATGGGTGTTATGGCTGTTATCAGCTACCTCATGATCCGCAAGGCACCGCGCGAAATGAAGCCTGCTGAGCACTAACCCGGCGCACTCATTTAGAGACATAACCCCCGCCTCCTGACGCTACCGTAGCGCCGGGAGGTGGGGCTTATTCTTACGCACCCACCTGCGCGTTTAAAGGTTCAGCACAGGTGCCGGTGGTACGGTAAAAATAGTGGGCTCACGCCCGAAAAAGACGCCCCGAAAAAGGCCGAGGAACCAGCGGCTCCACAAACTCAAGGAGGAACGCCACCATGGGACTTAAAGACTGGGTAGCACCCTTTATCACGCTACTCATCGGTGCCAGCACCATCTTCATCTCCTACAAGAACTATCAGGCGCAGGCGGCGGCAAAACCCTCCGAACTGGCACGCCTGGAGCTGTGGAGCAAGCTCCTCACCGAAGCCGGTATGGACATCAGCACGCTACCCGACCCGGAGAGCCTTACCTCCGACCAGCGCGTCATCTTGGAGAATTACCGGGTCTTCCTCAAACGTGCCTCCCTTGAATCGAAGCTGCGTAAAGTCGGCATCGACAGCAACCGCGTGTTCAGCCTGCTCATGAAGCGTGCGCACTCCTCCGTGAAACCCACGCCCATCCCCATTGGCGACTCGATTCGCTACTACCGCCTGATTCTGCGCGGTCTGCTGTACCTCTGGGTGCCTTTCGCGGTGGTCTTTATTGGCGTGCCGATTATTATTGCAACCATCGCCTACCTGGTGCGCATCTTCACCGGCCAGTCGGTGGACTGGACTAGCTACAGCCTGCCGCCCATCGCAGTGGTTCTGCTGCTGGTGGGTGCCGGTGCGGTGGGTGCCCTCGTGTACCTGCAGAACCGCATTATCTCCGCGATTATCGCGAATAACGTGTACTTCTACTTCTGGGATATTTACGGCTCCAAGAAGGGCGGCCGCGATTCGAAGAGCGCCTACAGTGAGCGCCTGGCGGCTAAAACCTACGCTGACCAGCTGTTCTTGGGTCAGCACGAGTTCGTGCACCAGTTCCGGCAGAACATGTATATGGCGGGTATTCAGGAGATTGACGAGTACCCGCGCGTGCTCAGTGACGCCGGGATGCTGCCGCGTAACTACCGGGTCGTGGAAACCACCGAGGGTGAGGACCGTATTGATCGTGCCGTGAACTGGGTGCGTTCCAAGATCGGTTTTGAGCGTCTGGAACCGCGCATCATCTACACGCTCGAACATAAGGACGCGCACAAGGATGAGCAGAAGAACTCCGCGCACGGTGTAGCTGCCGAGCAGCCTGTGGATGTTCAGGATAAGGACGCACAGGGTAAGGACGCACAGAAGGCCTCGGAAGAACCCATCGTCGCGGAAGTACCCGTTGAAGCACCCGCCGATCATCCTACTGACGTGCTTGCCGGGGATTTAGCTGATGCACCCACTGAGCCCGTCACCGGAAGCGCCGCCGAACCTTCCGTCGCATCCGGCGCGGACGACCCCACGGAGGCATTCAACCCCATCACGCAGAATGCCGCCAGTAATGAGAAGAACGGTGATGATAAAGCCGCCGGCGAGAAACCCAAAAACTAAATAGCCCGCTGGGATTATAGAAATCCTCAGGGCACCAAAAATCCGGGTATGAGAAGAGGGTCGCAGCTTACGAATCGCCATTGAATCGTAGGCGTGCGACCCTTTTCCTTTCCCTTCAAGGAGGAGCAGAATCGGAAGATACCGCCCGACCAAGAAGAGTCAAATGATGCGCCCCTCCGCCAGTAGAGGTTGCCTGGCAGAAGAACCCGCTCAAGCGGGTCGGCAGAGCGCCCGGCAGAGGGTGCATCACGCCTTAGGAGCCTGGCCCCTGTGTGCGGGGGGGGGAGTGATTCGCGCTCCGGGTGGGACCTACCCTTTCCCACCCGGAGGCGAATCGTGGGGATGTTCGCAGTGTCATGAAGACATCCCGCTGAAATCCCTAACGAACGTTCGGGGTTTCAGTATGAGCGGTATATGAGCCTACCGCAGTCTATGCCGCAACCTCGGGGTTGCGGGAGATAACAACCTTCACCACGTTGTGCTCAGCAGCGTGGGTGAACAGGTCGTATGCTTCCTCGAACTGGTCGAACGTGAAGCGGTGGGTTGCCATCGCCTTAGCGTTCAGGCGACCCGAGCGGACCATGTTCAGCAGGTTACCGACGGTGTTGCAGTTGACCAGACCCATGTTGATGCGGACGTTAGAAATCCACATGGTGTTCAGGGGTAGCTCAACGGGCTTGCCGTGCACGCCGGCGTTAGCGATGTTGCCGTAGGGGCGAACAATCTTGGTGCAGGTCTCGAAGGTCTGCGGAACACCCACAGCCTCGATTGCCACGTCCACGCCCAGGCCGTCGGGGGAGAGAGCCTTAATCTTCTCGATGAAGTCCGGGTCGCCCGCGTTGACCTTATCGGTTGCGCCCAGCTCCAGTGCCTTGTTCATGCGGTTCTCGTCGAAGTCGACGGTGATGACGCGGCCGGCACCGCAGAGGTTAGCGGTCATAATCGCGCCCAGACCCACGGGGCCCGCACCCACGACAGCGACGGTGTCGCCGGGCTTGGTGTTGCCGTTCAGAATACCGATCTCGAAGCCGGTGGGCAGTGCGTCGGTGAGGAAGAGGACGTCCTCATCGGTCAGGCCCTCCGGAACCAGGTGAACCGAGGTCTCTGCGTAGGGAACACGCACGTACTCTGCCTGGGTGCCGTCAATCATGTAACCGAAAATCCAGCCGACACCACCAACGGTCTGGCAGTGCGAAGGCTGGTTCGCCTTACAGTAGGAGCACTTGCCGCAGCTGGTCACGGCGGGGATGATGATGCGGTCACCGACCTTCAGGTCAGTCACCGCGGAGCCAACCTCGGTAATGGTACCGACAGCCTCGTGGCCGAGGATACGTCCGTGGTCCACCTCGGGGCAGTCACCCTTCAGGATGTGCA
>FLSD01223758.1_pt1 | contig 51298 bp, 47 predicted proteins | sample 1497351 | NCBI WGS metagenome assembly FLSD01 (sample SAMEA4031770, study PRJEB14383) | metagenome | biome: human; feature: oral; material: saliva | place: Philippines | collected 2014 | reverse complement strand
ATGCGCCGATACACGTACGCGGCCGGTTCATACTAAAGGGCTGCCGGTGTGAGCAGGCTGCGATAGAGCCCGATGCGTGGGCATCAAACAGAGTTGGGGGCGGTAAATTTCTACGTCTCTTCTGCTGGGGTTCTAAAGGCGAAAGGGTGGGGATACCAAACGGTATCCCCACCCTTTCTCATCCCCGGCTCACGACCGAGAGGGACTCACGTATTACTCAGCAGATTCCTGCTTCGCCTTCGAGCGGCCACGCAGGTACTCGATAAAGACCGGCACCACAGAAACCACCACAATAATCACAGCAATGTACTCAATGTTGTTATGCACGAACGGGATACCGCCCAGCAGCACACCCGCCAGACCAATCGAACCAATCCACGCAACCGCGCCAACAACGTTCCACAGGTGGAACTTCTTACGGTCATACGAAGAAATACCAGCCGCAACAGACACAAAAGTACGAACAATCGGCACGAAACGACCCAGAACCAGAGCCAAGCTACCGCGCTTCTGGAAGAACTCCTCGGTAGTGCGCAGGTTCTTGGTGCTCAGAATCTTCGCGTCATCCTTGAAAATCTTACGGCCGTAACGGGCACCAATCTGGTAGCCAACCTCAGCGCCAGCGATAGCAACCAGCACCAGCACCGGGAACGCAACCCACAGGGACAGACCCATTTGCTTATGCAACATACCCAAAGCAAAAATCAGGGAGTCACCCGGAAGAATCGGGAAAAGAACACCGGACTCAATAAATACGATAATTGCCGAAACAACCAGAACCCAGGGGCCGGTATCGAGCAGGAACTGCTCAAGATCGAAACCCAAGAGCGCAACCGGAAGATGCGCCAAAGCGGTGGCAAGAAAAGTCATGAAAAATCCTGAACTGTGAGTGGACCGCACGCACGGATTGGCGGCGGAGTGACACCAGCATAGAAAGCGTACCTATGGTGAATATTGTGCAAAACTATGCGGGGGCTGTGTATTACTGGCACAATTCTACCGGCATTTACGCCGGATGCACGGGTGAGCGAGGCGTAAATCTCCGCAGCGGCGGAACTGAAACCGCGCAAGGTGACGCGGAGCTCGCACACCTCCCCATGTAATGACCGTCCGTCAGGCTAGAGTATGCGGGGTGTGACATGATGGGAAGAGAGCACGGCGCGTCGCGGCGTAGCGAACGCCCCCACCCACCGTTGGAGAGAATATGAACCCCCAGCAGCCAGCTTCCAGCCCCACCAATTCCGTGCCCGCCGAAGCCCTGCATGCCGACTCCCTGCATGCTGAAGCCCGCGACGTGTTGCGCCGCCTCACCGGTGTTACTGATGCCGAGTTCCACGACGGACAGTACGAGGCGATTCGCGCCCTCGTAGCCGACCGAGCCCGCACCCTCGTCGTGCAGCGTACCGGCTGGGGTAAGTCCGCGGTCTACTTCATTTCATCCCTGCTGCTGCGTGCCCGCGGTATGGGCCCGGCGCTTATTGTCTCCCCGCTGCTCTCCCTCATGCGCGACCAGGTTGAGGCAGCATCTCGCGCGGGAGTGCGCGCCGCCATGGTGAACTCCGCAAACGTCACTGAATGGGATGAGATCCGTACCCGCCTCGAAGCTGACGAACTCGACGTGCTCCTGGTGGGCCCCGAACGCCTCAACAACCCGGCGTTCCGCGAGCAGTGGCTACCGTACCTGCTGCCGCGCCTGGGTCTGCTCGTTATTGATGAGGCGCACTGTATTTCTGACTGGGGCCATGACTTCCGCCCCGACTACCGCCGTATTGGTTCGCTCATTAAATCTCTGCCGGCGGGTGTTCCGGTGCTGGCGACCACCGCAACCGCGAATGACCGGGTGAGCCGCGATATTGCCGAACAGCTCAGCACCGATACCGCCGCACCCGTGCATGTACTACGCGGGCCGCTTTCCCGCGAGTCCCTGCGCCTGGGCGTTCTGACCCTGCCTGATGAGGCGCAACGTATCGGCTGGCTGCTCACGCACCTGAACAGCCTGCCCGGTTCGGGCATTATCTACACGCTGACTGTCTCGGCGGCAGAGGATACCGCAAACGCCCTGCGTGCCAGCGGCTACGAGGTACTCGCCTACACCGGTAAAACTGACCCGGATGAGCGGCTGGTTGCGGAGCAGGCACTCAAGGAAAACCGTGTGAAGGCTCTTGTTGCGACGAGTGCCCTCGGCATGGGTTTTGATAAGCCTGATTTGGGTTTTGTCGTGCACTTGGGCGCGCCGTCGTCTGCGGTGAGCTATTACCAGCAGATTGGCCGCGCCGGACGAGGCGCCGTCAACGCTGATGTTCTGCTCCTGCCCGGTCGTGAAGACCGCGCCATTTGGGAGTATTTTGCGACCGCCTCCATGCCTGATGAGGAGCAGGCACTGGCTGTTTTGGATGTCCTCGCCCAGGCTCCGGAGGGGCTGAGTATTACCGCGTTGGAGGCGCGCGTTCAGCTGCGCCGCTCCACCCTGGAGCTTCTACTGAAGGTACTGGACGTTGAGGGCGCAGTCATGAAGGAAGGCAACTATTGGCATCGTACCTCTTCGCCGTGGCAGTACGATAGCGCACGGTACGCGGCGGTGGCGCAGGTGCGTGTTGCGGAGCAGAACGCCATGCTGGAGTATGAACGCACTAGTCAGTGCCGTATGCTTTTCCTGGCTCAGCAGCTTGATGACGCTTCCGCTGTTGCGTGCGGTCGTTGCGATGTGTGCGCAGGCCCCTGGTACCCGGTTGACGTTCCCGCTGAGGCGCAGCAGGCGGCGCAGAGCAGCTTCAATACGGTGGGTGTGCCCCTGCAGCCGCGCCGCATGTGGCCGAGCGGGCTGGATCAGCTGATGGGTGCGGATGCGCCGCGCGGTCGTTTGTCCAAGGACGAGCAGGCGGAACCCGGTTACGCTTTGGCGCGTTTGAGCGATATGGGGTACGGTACTCGTCTGCGTGAGCTTCTGGCGACGAATGAGCTGGGTGAACCGGTTGATTCTGAGGTTCCTGCCGAGCTGGGTCGCGCTTGCGTGAAGGTGCTTGCTGCTTGGCAGTGGGGTGAGGCGGGTCGTCCGGTGGCGGTGTTGACTCTGCCTTCGCCGGTGCGTCCCCGTTTGGCTCAGTCTCTGGGTAGGGGGCTTGCATCGGTGGGTCGCCTGGTGGATTTGGGGCAGGTGTCCCTGGTGGGGGAGCCGCGTTTCTTTGGCGGTAATAGTGCGTTCCGTTGTGCGGATGTGCTGCGCTCGTACCGGGTGCCTGCAGAGGTTCTGGACTATGTGCGGGAGCATCGGTGCCCTGTTTTGCTGGTTTCTGATGTGGTGGATTCGCGGTGGGCGTTTACGGCTGTGGCGCGTGAGCTGCGGCTGGTGGGTGCTTCTGCGGTGTATCCTTTCTCTTTGGCCGCCACCCACTAGTCACGCCTATTTAGGTTTATTTATTCCCCTGACGAGGTTATATGTCATATTCGGAATATTCAAAATTGACGGTCACAGATGGCTCTTCCGCTGTGCTCAGCGATATTCCCGCTCGCCCCGAACACAGCGAGTGGATGGTGCGCGCTCTCGCCGAGGGTGCCGCTGCAGGTGAGCGTGGCGAGATTCCTATCGGTGCTGTGGTGGTGGACGAGCAGGGCGTCATTATTGGTTCGGCGGGCAATACTCGCGAGCGGGAGCATGATCCCAGTGCCCATGCGGAGGTGAACGCGATTCGTCAGGCGGCGGCGTATCGTGGTCAGTGGCGCCTGGACGGGTGCACGCTCGTGGTGACGGTTGAACCGTGCCTGATGTGTGCCGGCACGATTCTGGCGTCACGTGTTTCGACGGTGGTTTTTGGTGCCTGGGAGGAGAAGACGGGGGCTACTGGCAGTCGTTACGATGTGCTGCGTGACGGCAGGGTTGCTCCGGCTCCCGAGGTGTATGCGGGGGTGCGTGCTGATGAGTGCGCGCAGCTGATGGTGGATTTCTTTAAGGAGCGCCGTCCCTGACCCCCCCTAAGCTTCACCCCCTAGAAATGGTTTGTGTAACGCGAAAAGCCGCGCAGGGATTGCGTGGCTTTTCGCGTTATTTGTACGAAAAACCCCATTTCTTTGAAAAATACTTCAAAAATTTCAAAAATGACCCCTGTTTTTTCAAGAAAAGCCCACTACATCACACATATTCGGGTCTACGATATATAGGCATTGGAGCCTCCGCCTGCTCGCGCCTGATGGCCAAAAACACCGCGCGGTGCCCGCGGATGACTCCCAGAAACTCACCCGAACCATCCATTCTCTGAGGGGATTTAACCGTGTTAAGCGTTGACAATATTTGGGCAAAAGGGCGCCATGCTCCGCTGTTTGACCGCACCACCTTCTCAGTGGGCGAGGGTGAGGTCATTATTGTTCAGGCGGATAGCCAGTTGGAGCGTACCTCTCTCGCGTTGGCGCTGACTGGTCGCCTTCCCCTATCCGGCGGCACGATTCGCTGGAGCGAGGGCGACGATGAGCCCCGCCCTATTTCGATGAAGCGTCTGCGTGCTCTCAGTAGTGTGGTGGACTCTCCTGATGTGACCGCTCCCGAGCAGCATATGCGCGTACACGATTACGTGTCGGAGATGCTTTCTTATAACCTGCCGATTTTTGGTCGTTCCCGTGCGAGCCGCTGGCTGGCTGAACGCGGCCTGGAGGACCTTGACGGCCTGTGGATGGATGAGATTAGCGGCGAGATGAATATGGAGCTGATGGCTGCTTTGGCTCAGCATAGCCCGTCGGACCTGCTGGTTTTTGATACTCCTTCCCGCCACCTGAACCACACGTACATGTGGCTTCCATATCTGGAGGAGCTTGCCGCCGATGAGGACCGCCCGCGCACGGTTGTGGCGATTGTGCCCCATATTTCGGAGTCCTGGCATGGTGCGCGTGCTGTGGTTGGTCATGCCCCCGAGGAAGACGTGCCGGCTCCGGTTGAGGGCGAGATTGAACCCTCTAATGATTCCCCCGAACATGGCGAAAACGCTGAGAAGGAGTAAGAATGACTGTTCTGCGTGTTGCACTCGTTGAGCTGAAGCGCCTGACCAGCGGTGTTCTGCCGGTTCTGGTGCTGCTTGCGATGTCCTGCATTCCGCTGCTGTACGGCGCCCTGTACCTGTACGGTAACTGGGATGCGTACGGCAATGTGAATGGCATTGTGGGCGCCCTGGTAGTTGAGGATGAGGGCGCGACGGATTCTGAAGGTAAGCAGGTGAACACCGGTGCTGATGTGCGCCAGTCCCTGCTGGATGCTGGCACGTTTGATTGGCGTCAGGTGCAGACCCGCGCTGAGGCTGTTGAAGGCGTGGAGAACGGCACCTATGACTTTGCGATGGTGATTCCGAAAGATTTCTCCCGTGATCTGCAGAGTGCCGGTTCGTTCAAGCCTGATGCTGACGGCAAGACGGGCACTATTGATCCGCGTTCGGCGGGTATTGAGGTCATTACGAATGATGCCAATAACTATGTGCTGACGAGTATTGTCACGAAGGCGGGCACTGCGGTGCGTGATTCTGTGGCGGAGAAGGTCGGTGATTCTACGGCGAATTCGCTGTTGGCTAGCTTCACGACTATTCATTCGAAGATGAGTGAGGCTGCTGATGGTGCGGCGAAGGTGAATACCGGCACGGTGAAGCTGGCGGATGCGATTGTTCAGCTGAAGGATGGCACCGCCACGGTGAATGATGGTGCCGTGAAGTTGAAGGATGGCACCTCTTCCCTGGCTGATGGTCAGTCCCAGTTGTTGGATGGTCAGAAGCAGTTGGCGGAGGGTGCCGCGAAGCTCGCCGATGGCGCCTCGACTTTGGATTCGGGTGCTGCGAAGCTGGATTCTGGCGCTGCGAAGCTTGCTGATGGCGCTTCGAGTTTGAAGGATGGTTCGTCGACTTTGGCTTCGGCGGCTGCGTCTGCTTCTGATGGTGCGGCGAAGTTGAAGGACGGTTCCGCGACCCTGGCTGAGGGTACTGCGAGCTTGAAGAGCGGTTCGGCTGCGGTTGCGAAGGGCGCTAATGATTTGGCGTCGGGTATTCATCAGTTGCGTACCGGTATGGATCAGGCGGGTATTCGTGAGTTGCCGGCTGAGTTGAACGCGATGTGCATGCGCCTGCATGAGACGGATACGTCTGCCGGTAGTGGCGATTTTGGTCGTGACCTGTCGAATACTGTGGTGTCTGCGACTGCGCAGAAGGTGCGTGCTCAGGTGACTCCGCTGGTTGAGGCGGGTACGTTGACTCAGGAGCAGGCTGATCAGCTGGTGGCTGCTGTTGATTCTGAGGAGACGAAGAATGAGGTTGCTGAGCTGAATCAGAAGGCTCTGCAGTCGCATCTGGCTACTCGTGATGCTGCAGCTGCTGATGCTCTGTCGAAGCTGAGCGCGTTGAAGTCGAGCCATTGTATTTCTGATGGTTCGTCGTCGACTGCGGCAAAGATTCAGACTTTGGTGTCTGGCGTGGATTCGCTGGATTCTGGTGCTACGTCGTTGGCGAAGGGCGCTTCGTCGCTGGCTGAGGGTGCTGCTCGTGTGGATGCTGGTGCGTCTTCGTTGGCGTCGGGTTCGGCGACTTTGGCTGATGGTAATTCTCAGATTGCTTCGGGTGCTTCGAGCCTTGCGAGTGGTTCTGCGACTCTGTCGGGTGGTGCTTCTGAGCTGAAGGAGGGTACCGGTTCTTTGAAGAGCGGTACCGCCGAGCTGAAGGATGGTAGCGGTACTTTGGCGGAGAAGGAGCAGTCTGCGGTTGAGGGCCAGCAGAAGTTGGCTGATGGCGCTTCCGAGTTGAAGGATGGCGCGTCGAAGCTGTCTGATGGTACGGCGAAGCTGTCTGATGGTTCTTCGCAGCTGAATGATGGTGCTTCCGAGTTGAAGAATGGTACGTCGTCGCTGGAGAGCGGTCTGGCTTCTGGTGCTAAGCAGGTTCCGAGCCTTGCGCCGAGTGAGCAGGCGAAGGTTGCGGATACGATGTCGAACCCTGTGACTTTGTCTCATGATTCGTTGGCGTCGGGTCGTAATTACGGTGAGGGCATGGGCCCGTTCTTCATGTGTTTGGCGCTGTGGATTGGCGGCTTGATGCTGGTTCAGACGTTGCGCGTGATGAATAACCGTGCGTTGGCTTCGCATGCTCCGTCGATTCGTGTGATGCTCGGTAGCTGGATGCCGTTCGGTCTGGTGGGTATTGCTCAGGCGACTCTGATGTTCGCGGCAATTAAGTTCGGTTTGGGCTTTGAGATGGCTCATCCGTGGCTGGTGTGGCTGTTCCTCTGCTATGTGGCTTTGGTCTTTACCGGTTTCATCCATGGTTTGACGGTGATTTTGGGTGCGCCGGGCAAGCTTGTTGCTTTGGTGATTCTGATTCTGCAGCTGATTACCGCGGGCGGCACGATGCCGTATGAGACTTTGCCCGAGTCGATTCGTTGGATGCATGACTTCTTCCCGATGGGTTATGCGGTGGCGGGTACGCGTCGTTTGGCGTATGGCATTAATGAGTCGAGCCTGTGGGGCATCATGCTGGTGTTGACTCTGTGGGGTCTGGCTGGTCTGATGTTGGGTTACATTGGCACGCGTCGTGATCGTACGTGGTCGCTGAAGAAGCTTGCACCGGAGATTACGGTGTAACGCGCCATGTTTGGTCGCACCGGGGAAAACTGTCTAATAAAATAGAGATATATCTGCAAAAAGGGAGGGAGGACTGCTGATGTTGCAGCGCCCAGTCGCTGAAGCTTCAAGTCGTCGTCCCGGCCGTACAGGTAGAACTCAGTTGAAGTTGTTCAACGCCGCTATGGAAATCATGACCGAAAAGGGGCTTGAGTACGCCACTGTTGAAGAGGTGGCTGCTCGGGCGGGTGTCTCTAAGGGAACCGTGTATTACAACTTCGGTTCTAAGAAGACCATGGTGGATCAGCTGGTTCGGTACGGCACGCAGTTGCTGCTGAGCGATGCGCGTCGCGCGGCGTCGGTTCATTCTGATCCGCGTGAGGCGTTGCGGAGTGCTATTCGCGCCGCGTTCCAGTACCTTGAGGACCGTCCGGGTTTTACTCGGATGTGGCTTGCGGAGGCGTGGAAGGGCGCGGATGGTTGGACCGAGGCGATGAGTGATAACCGTCTGAATCTTCTGGATTATTTGGAGGAGATGACGGAGGCTGTGGCTCGCCGCTATACGGTTGATACCGCTCAGAATCCTCGTGCGATTGCGATCTCTATGTTCGGAGCGATTTATATGCTTGCTATGGATCGTGAAGTGCATCAGGCGGAGCGCAATGCTGAGGATGCAACGCGTGCTGTCATGCTGGTTGTAGATGGGTATATCCGTCATTAGGTGGACCTGTTGGGGTCTGCAGACGTAGCCGGGACTTTCGGGGCCGGGTGTCGAAAAGGGCACGGTTAAAGGGGCCGTGAAGAGGGCGACACCCGGTTGCCGTACGCGGTTTTTCTTGTCCTCCTGCCGGTCTTGCCCTCCTGTTGGGGGTGTGCTATAGTTTTCCACTGTTGGTGGTGTGTCCGAGCGGCCGAAGGTGCATCACTCGAAATGATGTTTGGTGTAAAAGCCAACGGGGGTTCAAATCCCTCCACCACCGCACCAACGAAAACCCGTCGAGATTCGTCTCGGCGGGTTTTTGCATGCCCGGATTGTTCCGGGCTGTTCCGGGGTGGTGCTGGCGGGTGCGTTGGTGGGTGCATCGGCGGGTATTTGTGCGGCGGTATGTGCTGTGTTTTATGGGGTGTGTGCCACTTCCAGGGCTTTACCGGTGCTTGCTGATTCGGGGGTGGGTAAAATCGTATTATGCGTATTAAGATTCTTGACCACCCGCTGGTCTCTCACAAGATTAGTGTTCTGCGTGATAAGAACACCCCGTCCCCGATTTTCCGTCAGCTGGTTGATGAGCTGGTGACCCTTCTTGCCTATGAGGCGACTCGCGAGATCCGCGTGGAAGAGGTTGAGGTTGTGACTCCGGTGGCGACCACTACCGGTGTTCGTATTGCTGATCCTAAGCCGCTGGTTGTTCCGATTCTGCGTGCTGGTCTGGGCATGCTGGAGGGTATGACTCGTCTGGTTCCGACCGCTGAGGTGGGCTTCCTGGGTATGGCTCGTAATGAGGAGACCCTGGATATTGTGACTTATGCTGAGCGTCTTCCGGAGGACCTGACTGGTCGTCAGGTGTACCTGCTGGATCCGATGCTGGCTACGGGTGGCACTCTGATTGAGGCTATTAAGTTCCTGCGTGAGCGTGGCGCTGAGTCTGTGACTTGTGTGTGTCTGATTGCTGCTCCTGAGGGCATTGCTGCCCTGGAGAAGGGTATTGAGGGTATGGAGAATGTTGACCTGTTCTTGGCTGCTCGTGATGAGCGTCTGAACGAGAAGGCGTACATTATTCCGGGTCTGGGCGATGCTGGTGACCGCCTGTACGGTCTGGCTGAGTAGTCTTTCAGTATTATTCACGTGATGTGATTGGGGCGCCTCTGCATATGTATGTGTGGGGGCGCTTCGCTGTGTCGTGCGGGTGTTTGGTGGGTTGCGTGCCGCAATGTGGCGGTACGTGTCTAACTCATCCGGGGCTTGGGTGGCGATGGTGCTGCTGGGCGTTGCCGTGGGTTTTTGAGACACGCGACCTATTGTGTGATGAGGAATACATATAGGTTGCTTGGGGTGCATAAAACTTCAAGCGTATTCACAGCTTCACATGAAAATGCAGGTTGTAACCCATACATAACAGAAACCGTGAATATTTATGTGATGAAAAAGCTGAAAGCCTCAGGTTCCGCATGAAACCTCCCAAAATGGGGGAAGGGTATTGTACTCCTCTCGGCGACAAAGGAGAATCCACTATGTCGAATCCGCTTGATTTATCCGTCAAATAGGAGAAATATTAAGTAAGAGGATTGAGACTCGAACAGGTATTGGGGACTGTTTGACTCGGCGTCACTTCCGGCGCACCCCACACCACGTACGACTGGGATCCCGTACACAGACTTTGAGAGAAGGTTGAACCATGTCAGGCGCTGTACCTGGATATGTCCACATCTCCCAGCGCGGCCGCGCTGCTAAGCGTCAGGTCGTGCAGCCTCAGCGTCCCGCTGCGCCGGCTGCAACGTTGCGTCCGATGACTTTCTCAGCCGGTGACTCTGCCCATAAGCAGGCTCAGGAAAATGAGGCACGTGGCTTCGTGCTCTATGTGGGTTTGAACGAGGAGCTTGCTGCCGCGAACGGCACCTCCCTGGTGCGTATCGTTCAGGATTTGCGTACTTATGCACACCATCTGGCTCCCGAGTCGGAGTCGTACGCCGCTGTGGCGTTGGCTCCGGTGAATGCTGAGGGTAGCGACCTTGAGGTGGTGCGTAATGCGCTCGGTGATCCGACCGCAATGTACATGCACCCGGAGGCGCATGCCGCCCGCGAGGCAGAGACCACGAATAGCCACTCTTCGGGTGTGCTGATTGACCTGGCACGCCGCGAGGTGTTCCTGGATGGTGAGCCGCTCATGCTGACGTTCAAGGAATTCGAGCTGCTGGCGCACCTGGTGGAGAATTCTTCCCGCACCGTGGGTCGTGAGGAGCTGCTGAAGGCCCTGTGGAGCTCCGGTGACGAGCATCCGCATGAGCGTACGATTGACGTGCATATTCGTCGTCTGCGTTCGAAGCTGGGTCGCCTGTCGGGTACCGTGCGTACGGTGCGCGGCCAGGGTTACCGCTTCTTTGAGCACCCCGAGGTTGTTGTCTGGGCTGCTCCGGAATACTCGATCTAGTACAGAATTTAGCTTCTGCAGAGTGCACCCCGGTGTGCTGGCGTGATGCCGGTGCGCCGGGGTTTACTTGTGCCCGCCTATGGACGTTAGTGTGCGTGTGGTGGCGGCGTGCGGGACGTTCTGGCGCCCTCTAGATAGAATGGGTATATGGCTGAAAATTCTTCCAACACTGCATCTGGCTCGCACCGCAGCGGGGTCAAGCGTCTGATTATTATGCGCCATGCGGAGGCTGATTGGGGTCTGAATGATTTTGATCGTCCGCTGACGAAGCGCGGTCATGAGCAGGCCGCTGCCGCTGGTGCCTGGCTGGCTTCGCGTGGTTATATTCCGGAGCAGATTATGTCGTCTGCGGCTTTGCGTACTCGCCAGACGACGACGTGGGTTTCGGATGGTTTGGGGGCGAAGGCACCTACCGCTCATCTGGATGAGGGCTTGTATGAGGTGTCTGCGTCCCGCATTATTGCGCGCATTAACAGCGTTTCGGAGAATGTTCATTCTCTGATGGTGGTGTCGCATCTGCCCGGTGTGCAGGATGCTGCGCAGCGTTTGATGAGCCCTGATTCTGACCCGAACGCGTCCATGGATGTGTATTACGGCTTCCCGCCCTCTTCTATTGCGGTGTTTGAGGTGCCGGGGGAGTGGGCTCTGCTTGATGGTGCGGACGCGCGCCTCGTGGACTTCAAGAGCTTTTAGACCGGGTACTTCTAGGCTTCGTGCCCGAATGAAATGGGTAATGTAAAAGCCCCGTACCAGCTGGTACGGGGCTTTTTGTGGCGGAGACGGGGGGATTTGAACCCCCGGTCGAGTTTAACCCCGACCCTTCATTAGCAGTGAAGTCCATTCGGCCGCTCTGGCACGTCTCCACGGTGCGCTCGTGAGCGCATCCCTATAAGAATATAGGCTGTTTTGCGCTTGGTCAATTCGACCCATGCTTGGGGGGGATACCTCTGAGCGTGTGTTGCTCTATAGGGTGGACTATGAATCGTAGGCTTTGAGGCTCATACGCATTTTCGATAGACTGCTACTGTCCGATCGATAAATAGAGGGCATCTCTGGCGTGTGATTTTTCCATGCAGCGTTGCCAGAGTTGTCATATTTACTCAACGAAATGAGAAATCATGTCTGAAAACCCCAACAACCCCCAGCCCCAGTTCAACCAGGACCCCCAGTTCAGCCAGCAGATGCCCCAGTATGGTCAGCAGGCTCCTTACGGTGCGCCTGTTCAGACCCCTGAGCAGCAGGCTCAGGCGAAGAAGGCAATGACCCTGTCGATTGTCTCTCTGGTGAGCGGTCTTGTGAGTTTCTTTGTCTTGGGTTACATCCTTGGTGCTGTGGCTATTGTGACCGGCCGCCTGGCTATGAACAACCCTGAGCTGAAGAACCGCGGTATGGCTATTGCCGGTACTATTCTGGGTGTCGTCAATATTATTTTGCTGGTTGCTCTGAGGATTCTTGTAAAGTCCTAGGGTTGAAGCTACTTGCAGTAGTCTCATGATTTGAGGAAGCCCGCGTGTACTCCGTGTGCACGCGGGCTTTTGCGCGCCTAATTAGTTTTCTAATTAGTGCATATATGGTGCGTATAGCTCCAGAATGACGAATTCGTTTGTGTCCACCTCAGTGATGGGTTAGGGTGGGTAATGTTTAATGCACACCATTCACACGAAAGAAGGACCACATGTCCCAGAACCCGCAGGACTCTAACTCCTACGACTACAACCCGGAATACGGCAACCTGAACGAGCAGAACACTCAGAACGCTCAGAACGCTCAGTACGGTCAGCAGCAGTACCAGCAGCCTGGTCAGTACGGTCAGCCCATGATGGTTCCCGTCGGCATTGTTCAGAAGACCCCCGAGCAGCTCGCGGGCGAGAAGGCTGCCCAGACCTCCATGGTGCTGGGCATTATCGGCCTGGTCTGCAACTTTATTGTCAGCTGGTGGTCGTTCGGTCTGCCCTCCCTGATCCTGGGCGTTATTGGTATCTTCAAGGCGAACGAGGCGGAGCGCTACGGCGCGGCTGCTTCGGCAGGTCGCATCATGAGCTGGATTAACGCAGTTATTGGTGGCCTGTACTTGCTTTTCCTTGGCGGTTTCCTGTTGCTGGGTCTTATCGGTATTGCAGGCGCTGCTTCTTCCTCTTCCAGCCACTTCACTGAGCTGGTCAGCACCCTGGCACTCTTCTAAGAGCTCTCACCCTCCCAGAGGGTACATAAGGGCCCCGTTCCTCAGTGCGAGGAGCGGGGCTTTCGCGTACCTGATAAGGCGCGTATCCAGTGCATTAAAGTGCATTGTGCGGGGTTGCATAACGGACTTAGTTGTACTCGTTCCATTCATGGGTTAGGGTGAATTAGGTTTTACACACACCAGCTGTACGAAAGTGAGATGCCATGTCTCAGAATCCTCGGGGTTCAGACCCCTACGACTACAACCCGGACTACAACCGTCTGAACGAGCAGTACAACCAGAACGGTCAGTATGGGCAGAACACTCAGTACGGTCAATATGGTCAGGGTTCATACGGCCAGTACGGGCAGAGCTCCTACGATCAGTATTCCTATGACCAGTACGGTCAGAATTCGTATGGTCAAGACTCGTACGGCCAGAATCAGTACGACCCGTACGGCCAGCAGTACCAGCAACAGTATCAGTACGGTCAGCCCATGATGGTTCCCGTCGGCATTGTTCAGAAGACCCCCGAGCAGCTTGCCGGTGAGAAGGCCGCTCAGACTTCTACGGTGCTGGGTATTATCAGCTTGGCGTGTATTGTGACTCTCAGCTGGTGGATGTTTGGTCTGCCTTCTCTGATTCTGGGTGTTATCGGCATTTTCAAGGCGAACGAGGCGGAGCGTTACGGCGTGGCGGCTTCGGCTGGCCGCATCCTGAACTGGATTAGCGTAGCCATTGGTGGCATGTTCCTGGTGCTTTTCGGTGGTAGTCTGCTGCTGGCGATTATGCTGGCTCTTTCTGATTCCGCAGCCAATTCCAGCCTGGTGGATGCCGTGCAGATGCTGGCACTTATCTAAACGCTTTCGCTCTCATTGGAGGGCACGAAAGAGCCCCGTTCCTCACTACGAGGAACGGGGCTCTTGCTGTGTATATGCCGTATGTTTCGTGAAATCGGCTCGACATGCTTGTTCCCCCGGTGGGGGAAGGTCTAGGGTGGGCTTAACACCCGGTATTGAAAGGTTGTGATGCAATGATGCAGAATCCAATCCTTGGCCCGTATTCCGACCCAGCAGCTGGTTCGCACTTGAAACCTCATCGCCACAAACAGGGCGCTGATATTGAAGAGCCCCCTATGATGCAGAGAGGTGGGAAAACAGCGCATGATTTAGGGGAGCGGGCCTCCCAACTTTCACTTACTTTTGGTGTGCTCAGCCTCATCAACATCATGGTGTCGGGTCCTTGGTTTTTCGGTATCCCCACCATCATATTGAGTGTCCTGGGTCTACGGAAGGCTAAGGAAGCGGATAGTTACGGCGCAGTTCCTCTTGCGGGTCGAATCCTGAGCTGGATAGCTATCGCCAAGCTTGCCCTTGTGTACGTACTGATTGTGTGGGCGTGGTTCAATGCCAAATAGGTTTTTGCGAAGCACTAGGCTGAGGTATTCAACTAACGCGTGTAGATTCTGAAAGGTCGTGGATGCGATGTCGCAGCTACCCCAAAACAATGAAGAGTTCGATTACAACCCCGAATACGCCAAGCTCTACCAGGCAGATGACAGTCTGCAGTCCGAAGCTGACGACACAGATGAATGGCAACAACCTGCGAGCGAGCTACCTCTCGACGTGCAAAGGGAACAGGCCGGTAAAAAAGCAGCGAACTTCTCCCTGCTTTTCGGCGTCCTCGGCCCGCTGTCTTTCATTCTAGGGTTCCGGATGGCTGCCCAGTATCCTGAAGGACCCGGTCTGCTGTTAGCTATCGTTGCGCCGGTGCTAAACATCCTGGGTATCTGGCAGGCGTTCGTGGCAAGGCGGCGCGGTGTGCGTGCCATCGGTGGTCTGGTTCTTAACGGGCTGGGGCTATGCTTTTTCATCGGTATCGTCATCCTCATCATGTTGATTCTGAACGCCTTGTCACACATCCACTAACAGCATCCCCAGTAACTCAAAATGGCATATGCGAAGAGCCCCGTTCCTCAGCGCGAGGAGCGGGGCTTTTGCTGTGTATATACCGTATGTTTCGTGGAATCGGCTCGACATGCTTGTTCCCCCGGCGGGTGAAGGACTAGGGTGGGCTTAACACCCGGTATTGAAAGGTCGTGGATACGATGTCGTCCTACTACCCGCAAGAGCCCAACCCCTTCGACCGGAATTTCGGCTACGAGGGGCTAAAACAGAATAAAAGCACGAGTGAACGCTATGACGACTACAACCCGAAGGAGCGCTACGACCCTGATAGCCGGCCCCCGCTGACACCGCTCCCGAACAAGAGAAGAGAGCCTTCTGAATGGGGTCTGGGGGAACGAGCCTCCCAACTCTCACTCGCCTTCGGCGTGCTCAGCCTTGTCAGCGTTGCGGTATGGGGCTGGTGGCTTTTCGGTATCCCTTCCGTTGTTCTGGGTGCTCTTGGTCTTTGGAAGGCTAAGGAGGCAGATCGCTACGGTGCGATTCCTGCTGCGGGTCGTGTGCTGAGTTGGGTGGCTATTGTCAGCTTTGTGCTCGTGAACGCCTGGACACTGTGGGCGTGGTTTAACACCAGCCGATAGGTGCATCGGTGAAAGCTCAAGCCGAGGTGATTAACTAGTGTGTGGAATGTGAAAGGTTGTGGATGCAATGTCGCAGCTACCCCAAAACAATGAAGCTTTTGATTACAATCCCGAATACGCAAAGCTCTACCAGGAAAATGACAGCCTGCCGTCCGGCTCTGACGATACGGACGATTGGCAGCAACCTGCGAGAGAGCTACCTCTCGGGGTGCAAGGGACACCAGACGGTAAAAGAGCAGCGAACCTCTCCCTGCTTTTCGGCTTCCTCGGCCCGCTGACTTTCATTCTGGGGTTCTGGTGGTTTGCTTATGGTCTTGCAGATAGTGGTCTGCTGATAGCTATCGGTGCGCCGTTGCCGAATGCCCTGGGTATCTGGCAGGCGTTCGTAGCAAGGCGGCGCGGCACGCGTGCCATCGGTGGCCTGGTTCTTAACGGGCTGGGGCTATGCATTTTCATTGGTATCGACGTCCTCATCATGTTGATTCTGAATGCCTTGTCACACATCCACTAACGGCGTCCCCGGTAACTCGAAACGGCATATGTGAAAAGCCCTGTTCCTCACTACGAGGAGCGGTGCTTTTGCTGTGTATATGCCGTATGTTTTGCGGATTGCTCCTGACATGCTTGTTCCCCCGGCGGGTGAAGGTCTAGGGTGGGTTTAGCATCTGTATCGGTACGTGAAAGGTTGTGGATGCGATGTCGCAGCTACCCCAAAACAATGAAGATTTCGATTACGAGCCCGAATACGCCAAACTCCACCCGGGAAATAACAACGGGCAGTCCAGCCCTGGTGCCCCGGGTAACCAGCTACTACCTACACGTCAGTTTTACCCGAGCTATCCCAGGAATATTGTCGGACCTGCGGGCATCCCGGAAGAAGGGCGCAGGTTGGCTCAACGGTCATTGACCTTTGGCATCATTAGCGTGGTGCTTATCCTCTTGACGTTCTTGGTGCCCTACACCTTCCTCGGATCTTTTATTCTGGGCATCCTGGGAATCTTGTCTGCGCAAGATGCGGAACGTCGCGGTGCACCGGCAAAGGCGGGGCGTATCCTCAGCTGGATTGGTGTGATTCTGCCCATCGCCCTATCAGCCCTGGCGGGTATTGCCCTGCTCGTGCTTGCTTTCACCTTGAAGGGATAGCACCGTAACCGGCTTGGGAAGTCCGGATTGCCGAGAGTCGAATTCATGGTCTTTCGTATGTGATATGCGAAGAGCCCCGTTCCTCGATGAGGAGCGGGGCTCTTTGCGCTCCACACGTGGAGCAGAAGCTATAACGCGGATGGTAAGGGATTTGAACCCTTGAGACGGGGTTACCGCCTACTGGTTTTCAAGACCAGCTCCTTCGGCCGCTCGGACAACCATCCATACGCACCAGAGACCGGCATTTTATGGCAATACCGTGCCGCAGGGCACTACGAGATTATCTCATGCGATAAGCTTTCTGTAAATCGCGCACCAACGATGGTGCTTCCGGCAATGAGGAGGACTCATGAGAGCAATTATTGAGAACAGTCACGGTGGACCTGATGCTCTGAAAATCAGCGAAGTCCCCGCCCCCGTACCCCGCTCCCACGAAGTTCTCATCCGTGTTCACGCCGCCGGAATCAACCGCGCCGACGCCCTGCAACGCCGCGGATTCTACCCGCCACCCGCCGGTGCGAGCGCCATCTACGGCCTCGAAGTAGCCGGCGTTATTGAAGCGGTCGGTGAGGGCGCATCCGTGGAGAACCGCGGAACCTCCGTCATGGCGCTCCTCGCTGGAGGCGGCTACGCCGACTACGTGACCGTCCCCGTCGACCACGTGCTACCCGTACCCGAACAGCTGAGCTTCACCGAAGCCGCCGGCATCCCCGAAGTCGCGGCAACCGTCTACTCGAACCTGGTGCTCACCTGCGGTATGAGCATGAACCCCGCCGAAAACATTAAGGAAGACGGCGAACCCGCGGTGGTGCTCATTCACGGCGGTACCGGCGGTATCGGCGTGCACGCTATTCAGCTGGCGCTCGCCGCGGGTACCCGCGTGTTTGCGACCGTCAGCACCGAGGAAAAAGCAGAATATGTGCGCTCACTAGGTGCAGAACCCATTATTTATACCGAACATTCGTTCCGTGAAGTGCTGCTGGCTGAAACCGGCGGCCGCGGCGCCGATTACATCCTCGACGTCGTGGGCGGAAAGTACCTGGACGATAACCTGCACACCCTCGCCGACGGTGGGCACCTGTGCATTATCGGCCTGCAGGGCGGCGCCAAAGCAGAAGTGAACCTGGGCTACATGCTCACCCGCCGCCTGTCGGTGCACGCCACGAGCCTACGCACCCGTTCTGATCAGCAGAAGGCTGAGATTCTGTGCGGTGTGCGCGAACACGTGCTGCCGCTCATCGAATCCGGCAGGATTGGCGTGGGCCTGGACCGTATCTTCGACATGGAGGAGGCGGCCGCCGCTCACGAGTACTTCGACTCGGGCCAGCATCGCGGCAAGATTGTGCTGCGCATGGTCTAGAGATTGCTGTGCTCCCCGAGGTGCCGCTTCATGTCGGTGTCGCGTGGGGGGGGGCGTGATGAAAATCCGGGTCGAAATGATTAACCGACAGCTGACATCTCGTCACTAAAAGAGATTTAGGGTAACCTAAGTATAGGGAGGTTTGCGGGTCGCCGCAGAGCCCAACGCCTGCAGCCTCCACCGACCAACAAACACGGCACACACACCACGCAGAGGAGGGCATATGGGACTTAAAAGCTACCTGCAATCGCGCCGCGACGACGCCGAACTCGGCAAAGGCATCTGGCGCCGATCCCACGACCGGTTCATTCGCGGCATTGACCGCTTCCACCAGGTCCTCGAACGCCTAGCGGCAACCGACTCGTCCGCCTCCATGATTGAGCTCATCGTGCCGGACGCCAACGCGCTCGCCGACCTCATCCCGCGCGTGCGCGCCGTCGCCATGGAAGCGCACCGCCTCGCCCCCAGCGACGGCGATATTCCCGCCTCCCCATTCGGCACCTACTCCGACCTGAACCGCGCCCTCTCCAAGGCGGGTAACGCCGTGGCACTCTGCGCGGAAGCGCTCGCCATGGCACGTTGCTTCGGCGAATGCGCCACCGGATGTGACCGCCAGGTGAGCGTGCACCGCCGAGTGGAAACCGTCATCCAGCACATTGAGGATGCCGAACGTCTGATTCAGCGCGCCCAGAAGGAAGCCGCCGGCGAGCTGATCTTCGACGACGGAATCCCCGTGGGCCGCACCCAACTGATTGAGGCATAACACAGGGGTTTAGATTGCGATCACCAGGCGAGTTAGTTTGATGTGCACTTCAACAGGCGATACGCTTAAAGAAGGGGTGTAGGACACTTCTTATGCGGTTCCGTCACAATGGAGGTGACGACTGACGCGATGGTACGCGCGGAAGAACCGCAGGCTTTTTCCTGCCCCTCTACGGCACAACCCAATGCATATACAATTCACGGAAGAAGTCACACACCATGTTTGAATTCCACCGCAATGAGCGTGCGCGTCAGCTGCGCCCCAGCCTCTCACGCTCCTGGCTCCTCGTGCGCGCCAACTCCACCGAAGAAGTTTTTGAAGAGGCCTTCGAATCCGAGGCTGACTCCATCATCATCGACCTCGAAGACGGCTGCCCCCCTGAAGAGAAGGACGCCGCCCGCGAACAGGTCGTCCGTATGCTCAACTCCGGCGTCGTCGCATGGGTGCGAATCAACGCCATCACCACCGAACACTGGTGGAAGGACGTCAAGGCCCTCAAGAACGTGAAGGGCCTGCGAGGCGTCATGCTCGCTACCGCAGAGCACGCCACCGACATCGACCGCACCGCAGCCGAACTGCCCGCCGGTACTCCCATCATCGCACTGATTGAGTCCGCACTCGGCGTGCACCACTCGGTGGATATTGCCCGCGCAATCGGCACCTTCCGCCTCGCATTCGGCGCAGGCGACTACCGCCGCGATACCGGCTCCTCCGCAACCCCCATGGCGCTCGCCTACGTGCGTTCGCAGCTGGTCATTGCCTCCACCCTGGGCGGTCTGCCCGGCCCCATCGACGGCCCGACCCTCGGCGCATACGGCGCTGACCTCTCCAAGGCGTGCGGCTACGCGAATGACCACGGCATGACCGGTAAGATCACCCTGGACATCCGCCAGGCGGAGACCATCAACGCGGCATTCTCCCCCAGCGAGATCGAAATCGAAGAAGCACACCAGATGCTCGACGTGCCCCTCGACGGCCCCCGCGACGGCTCCTACCTGCCGCGTTACCTGCGCGCAAAGAAGGTCAAGGAACTCGCTAAGGTTTACGGCCTGTGGGGCAAGACCGACAGCGACTTCCAGCGTGCCTCCAAGTAAGGTGCTGGCGTAAAGTACACGCGTAAAAAGCCGCGCATCCGAACCCTGAACGGGGAACCGGATGCGCGGCTTTTGTCTACCTAAAACCTCATGAGGCTACAGCCTGGCGGGCTGCCGGTCAGCAGTCTAGTTGCGGGGCGACTTGCCGCCCGTCAACGCATGAGCACACACGTACGAAGTCACCAAAGAAATCACAATCGGCACCAAGAACGAGGTGTCATCCTCATACACGGAACGGTAGAAGAACCACACCGCCAAGGAAACCACCAGCGCCAACACGTACACCAGAGCAAAACGCATAGTCGGGCTCATCGGGCGCGACGAACCCGCGGAGGCGCGACCCACCTGCGAACGGTTCTGCAGGCGCTGAGTATGCGAAGAACGAGAAGACATGAGAATCTCCTAAAAATCGACGGTGACATCCTGCGAGATACATGACATCTCTCAGATGCTAAAAACCGCCGCAACACACCGGAAACCGGCACGCATTACGGCGGATGTGGAGCCCCCAGTGGGATTCGAACCCACGACCTTTTCTTTACGAGGGAAATGCTCTACCCCTGAGCTATAGAGGCACATACGCTGCCGTTCCCAACTGCCCGAAAGCAACCGGTGAACAGTGCATACCCCGCAATAGTACCAAAAAGGCGGGGGAGAGGCTAATTACTTTCAACACCGCGACCACAGGCGTGAGCAGGGGACAGGAATCCTATGGTGTGCACTGCATTCACCCCGTAAACCCTCCCGAAGATAGGGAATGTTCAGGGTAGGGGCATACAATAAACCCTATACCCACGGCGGCTGACAGCACCTCACAGTGCACATCAACCACAGATATATCAACCACAGATTGATTAACCACAGACTGATTAATCACAGGCCAGCCCGCCACCCGTAGAGAGAGGATTCCCCCATGACTTCACCCCTCAACCGCCGCACCCTGCTGCTGGGCGTAGTACCCGCCGCCGCACTGGGACTGAGTGCATGCGGTTCCAGCTCCTCCCAGTCCTCCGCATCGGCATCTGCAAGCGGTTCGGCGAGCGCATCTGCAAGCACTGCCGCTACCTCGGCAAGCGCTTCCGCGAGTGCCACTGCGAGCGCTTCGGCTACCGCGTCGGCAACCGCCGATGACGGCTACGTCGGCTACCGCCTCAACCGCGAAGTACCCGGTGCAGGCACCGCAACCCTGTACACCGACTACCAGTGCCCCTACTGCGCCAAGGTAGAACCCAAGTTCGAAGAAGCCGCCAAGAAGCTCGACGGCATCATGAACGTGACCGTGCGCCACATGCCGCTGAACATGCACGCCAACGCCGTGCCCGCCGCACTTGCCGTGGAGGCCGCCGAGGCGCAGGGCAAGCACCTCGAAATGGCGAACAAGCTCTTCGCTACCCAGAACGACTGGAAGAACATCCAGGACCGCGATAAGCTGCGCACCCTCTTCAACGACTACGCCAAGGAGCTGGGCCTGAACGTCGAAGAATTCGACAAGGTCCTGGTTGCCTCCGAAACCGTCAAGCCCATTCAGCGCGACTACGAGCACGCTGTGAAGATTGGTGTGAAGGGCACCCCCACCTTCGCAGTGAACGACAAGGTCATTGAAGGACTGGACTCCTCCTCCTCGGTGGATGACCTGGTCAGCACCTTCAAGCGTGAAGCCGGCGTGAAGTAGTGTCGCACATTCAGCTCTCCGGAGGTCAGCGCGCCGAAATCCACCCCGACGGGTTCAGCGACCACGGCTACGTCCTCGAAATCGGTGGCGCCGAGCAGTCCCACGTGGACGTGCAGAACCCCGACTACGTGTTCTACGAGTACCTGCGCCGCATCGCGAATACGGTGGATGCGCTCGCACCCGCCGGCGAACCCATCACCGCCGCACACCTGGGCGCCGGTGCGCTCACCCTCGTGCGCTATATTCAGGCGACCCGCCCCGGCTCCCGCCAGGTTGCCGTGGATATTGAGCCGGAGCTCATGGGCTTCGTGACGGACCGCCTGCCGCTACCTACCGGAACCGACTGTCGGCTGGTGGTGGGGGATGCCCGCGAGCAGCTGGCGAACCTGCCCGAACTGCTGGGCGTGCCCGGCTTCGATGCGATTATCCTCGACATTTTCACCGGCATGGACGCACCCGCCCACCTGGCAAACCGCGAGTTCTACCGCGAGCTCAAGGATGCCCTGAGCGAGCGCGGCATGGTCGCCATCAACGTGGGTGACGACGCGGGTCTGCCCTTCTTCCAGCTGCAGGCAACCGCCATGCTCGAGGTTTTTGACCACGTGTGGTGCCTGTGCGAGAGCTCGATGCTCAGTGGTGAGAACGAAGGCAACCTCGTGCTGGTTGGTACCGCCCGCGAGCTGGATGAGGACACCCAGGACTGGCTGTACGCCCTGGGCCCGCATCCGGCGGAGGTGCTTACCACCGATGAGCTGCGCGACCTGCTGGAAGAGCTGGCTGAGAGCTAAACCTGACATGCAAAACCGTTGAGGCGGGTACCAACCGGGTACCCGTCTCAACGGTTTTCTCTATGGCTTTTCTATATGCCGCGCGCCAGTGGAATTTTGGTTTTTACTCAGGTAGCGGCATGGGAACGGGGTCCTCGCCGTCATCCTTCTGCTTGGCAGAACCACCCTTCGTGGTGCTCAGCGTAATGCCCACACTCGCGGTCATCAGCAGGAAAATCGCCGCCCAACGAATCGGGCCGGTCTCCTGATTCAGCAGCGCCCAACCGGCAATCGCCGCAATGGCGGGCTCCAAACTCATCAGCACACTAAATACGCGCTCCGGCAGGTTACGCAGAGCCATCAGCTCCGCGCTATAGGGAATCACCGAAGCGAATATTGCGGTACCAAAAATCGTGAGGAGCAGCATCGGATCCTGCGCCGCATTCCAGATCGGCTGAGGCGCCGGAACAACCGCCGCCACCGGGGCAATAAACACAGCACCAACGAGCATCGCCACCGCCAGGCCGCTCACACCCGGAACCAGGGCACCCACCTTCGCGCTGGAGCGGATATACAGCGCCCAGAATACGCCAGCAATCAGGGCGAACGTCAGGCCCAGGTAGTCGGTGTCCTTGCCGACTGCCGCCTCATAGCCGAGCACCAGCATGCCCGCCAGGGCGCAGAGCACCCACACCGCGTCGCGGAGCCTGCGGGTCAGCATAGACGCCAAAGCCAGCGGGCCCAAGAACTCCACCGCAACCGCCAAACCAATAGGGATGCGGTCAATCGCGCAATAGTAGAAACCGTTCATCAGACCGAAAGTCATACCGAAAATGATGACGGCACGCCACTGCTCCCTCGACCAGGACAGCGCACCCGGCGGCATTTCGCCGCCGCGGTGGGTACGCCAACGGGCTGCCAACCACACGGCGCTACCGACCACAATGGAAGCAATGGTCAGGCGGCTGACGGTAACAGCCAGAGCGCCAAACAGCGGGAAAAGAGTAATCGCGAACGCGGCACCGAACTGCAATGACGAGCAGGATATCAGCACAAACATAACGCCCAGTGCGGGGCGTTGGTGGGTGGTATGCGACAAGGTTCTCCTCCCAGCGCCTCACGAGGAGGCGGTGTTCCGTGATGTGTGTGCATGCTGTGCTGCGGGGCCAAAAATGGAAAGCGCCCCCGGGCAACACGAGATACTATCCTATTTGTTACCCGGGGGTGCTAGAAACCGCTGACACGGCCAAAGCTCAGTCGTTTAGAGGCCCTTCGCCTCACGGTCAGCCTTAATCTGAGCGGCAGAAGGAATCGTAATGGAGTTGGTTGCCATCTGCGCAATATCAACCGCGTGAGCATCCACCGCACCGGGCAGGTACCGATCGGGATCCTCCAAAGTACCCTCCTCCTGCGCCTTCTTCTGCGCACGAGCGTGAGAAATCGAAATGCCGATACTCGCAGTCACCAGCAGAGCAATAGCAACCCAACGAACCAGGTCGGTATCCTCACTAAGCATCACAATGCCCACAGCCGCCGCAATCGCAGGCTCCAGGGACAGCACCACGCTATAAATGTGCGCGGGCAGCAGACGCAGCGAAGAAACCTCACCCAGCGCCGGCAGGGCAGAAGCCAGCAGACCCATCAGGCAGCCAATAGCCAGCAGGTGCACATCCTGAGTGACCTTCAACAGGTTATTGCCGCTTATCAGGAACGGGAACGGCAGAACCAGCAGGGTCGAAACAGCGTTACCCATGACCATGCCACCCATACCCGGAATCAGAGCGCCAACCTTCTCAGTCGCCAGAATATAGGCGGCACGAGAAATAGCGGTCAGGACCGCAAAGAACACACCCACCAGGGCGAAATCCTCCGGCTTCGCCTGCGACTCAGCCGTCAGAATCGCCATGCCCGTAAAGGACAGCGCAATCCACACCAGGTCCAGCTTGCGGCGCGACATAACCGTCGCCAGCACCAGCGGACCCATAAACTCAATAGCCACCGCAATCGCCAGCGGAACCTGCTCAATTGCTACGTAGAAAAACGCATTCGCACCCGTCAGCGCAATACCCATGACAACAACCGTCAGCCACTGTTGGCGGGTCCACGAACGAATCTGCGGGCGGAAAAACGCCCACATCAAAATGGTTGAGGTCAGCAGGCGCAGAGTGACCACGCCCCAGGGGCCCAAATCGCCCATGAGCTGCTTGGCAAGAGCCGCACCGAACTGCGCCGAAATAATCGCGCCGGTCGCGTACGCAACACCCAGCCCCTGAGTCGCCAGGGGAGAACGCGCAGCATTGGGCGTATGGGTGGAAGAAGTCATAGCATTCCTTAGGATCCAGAAGAGGTATTAGCCGCTATCTGTCATCAGGCGCAACCCGAATCTCCGTGAAGCAGGTCACGCACTATGCAAACAATGAATAGTGTGTAATCTACGACAATTTTACGCGCTTTAAAATTGGGTGCAAATAGAGACCAAAACACCCTAACAACCCGCCAAAAAACTCCACGCCCTCGGTGAAATTTCACCCCCCAAACCCCACCACAGGCCCCATATTCAGGAAATATTCACCAAGCCGTGATTTACTGAGAGCATGCTTGACCCGAAGAAGTCTCTATTCGATGAAGACGGCAACCCCCGTCCTGCGCTCACCAACACCCTCGACAACGTACTGCGCATGCAACGACCGCTCGCACTGTCCATCGTCAAAAAACTGCGTGAAGCGCACCCCGACGAAACCCCCGAACAGATCCACAAGCGCCTCGACCGCACCTACCTGCGCGACATTACCGCCATCGGCGGCGTCACCGGCGCATCCGCATTCGTACCCGGTGTAGGTACCGTCACCTCCATGAGCCTGTCGGCGCTCGCCGTCGGCGGCTACCTCGAACGTACCGCCCTCTACGCCCAGGCAGTCGCAGAACTGCACGGCGTGCACGTACACGACCCCGAAACTGCCCGCGCCATGGTCATGGCAATCATGCTCGGCGAAGAAGGCTCCCAGCTCATGAACACCGTGCTGCTGCAGACCGGCAAGGCAGGCGGCGTCTCCAACAAGTGGGGCATGCTGCTCGGCAACTCCTCCAACGGCAAGATGTTCAGCGTCGAACGCACCATCCGAAACATGTTCATCCGCCGCTTCCTCACCCGCCAGACCGGTGCACTGCTCGGCCGCGCCCTGCCCTTCGGCGTGGGCGCAGTCGTTGGCGGCGGCGCGAACCTGACCCTCGGCAAGGACGTCGTGCGCAACACCCGCCGAGCCTTCGGCGACGCACCCGCCTACTTCCCCGCAGAGCTCATGATTACCCCGCGTGCACCGCGCGTACGGGGCGGCGAAGGTTCGGACGGCTCCTCCGGAGGCGTGGCTGGCTCCCTGCTCAAGGGCGTCAAAGGCGCAGGTAAGGCAGCCGGCAAGGTCTTTACCCGTGGCAAAGGCAACGACACCGAAACCGGCCACCGCCGCATGCTCGGCCGCTAAAATCCTCGCCGGTCATAAAACCGGAACATAGCGAAGACCCAACACGCTAAAGACCCAACACGCTAAAGACCCAACATGCTAAAGACCCCAGATCCCTCAACACAGGGACCCGGGGTCTTCTGTTTAATCCTTTGCTACGGACTAAGCGTTCTTCGCGTGATCTAGCAGCTGAGCCGCAATACCGTTGTAGGTGTGCGGAGTCAGCGCCGACAGACGCGCCTCAGCCTCGGGCGAGAGGCCCAAAGTAGCCACGAACTCCTTCAGGCGAGCGGCATCCACGCGGTGACCGCGAGTCAGCTCCTTCAGACGCTCATACGGGTTCTCCATGCCGGGAACACCCGCGATAGCCTCAGCACGCATCACCATCTGGATCGCCTCAGCCAGAACCTCCCAGTTCGCGTCCAGGTCAGCGGAAATAACATCGGTTGCGATGTCCAGACGCTGCAGACCCTTCACCACGTTGGAGATAGCCAGCACTGAGTGGCCAAACGCCACACCAATATTGCGCTGCGCCGACGAGTCAGTCAGGTCACGCTGCCAACGAGAAGTCACCAGGGTCGAACCCAGCGAATCCAGCAGCGCGTTCGACAGCTCCAGGTTAGCCTCCGCATTCTCAAAGCGAATCGGGTTCACCTTGTGCGGCATGGTCGACGAACCGGTCGCACCAGCCACCGGAATCTGACGGAAGAAACCAATCGAAATGTAGCTCCACACATCGGTGCAGAGGTTGTGCAGCACACGGTTGAAATGAGCGATATCCGAGTACAGCTCAGCCTGCCAGTCGTGCGACTCAATCTGAGTGGTCAGCGGGTTCCAGGTCAGACCCAGGTGCTCCACAAAACCACGAGAAATCTTCTGCCAATCAGCGCTCGGCACCGACGCATAGTGCGCGGCGTAAGTACCGGTCGCGCCGTTAATCTTGCCGAGGAACTCGGTCGCCTTCACGTGCTTGACCTGGCGCTTCAGGCGGTAGGCGAGCACGCCCATCTCCTTGCCCAGGGTGGAGGGGGTTGCCGGCTGACCGTGAGTGCGGCACAGCATCGGCACGTCGCGGCCGTCCTCAGCCAGCTTCAGCAGAACCTCAATCAGCTCCTCCGCGGCAGGGATCCACACGTTCTCCACGGCATCCTTGATACCCAGCGCGTAGGAGAGGTTGTTAATGTCTTCGGAGGTGCAGCCGAAGTGAACCAGCGGCACCAGGTGGCCCAGACCCAGGCCCTCCAGGCGGCGACCAATGTAGTACTCGACCGCCTTCACATCGTGAACGGTGACAGCCTCAATCTCAGCCAGCTCCGCCACAGAATCAGCGTTGAAATCGGTCACGATGGCGCGCAGGCCCTTCTTCTGCTCCTCGCTCAGCGGGGACAGACCCTGCAGCACCTTGTGCTCGCACAGGTAGATAAACCACTCGACCTCGACGTGGATGCGGTCGCGGTTCAGCGCCGCCTCAGAAAGGTAGTTGGTCAGGGGTGCGGTCACGGATGCGTAGCGTCCGTCCAGGGGGCCCAGTGCAAGTTCGCCGGTGCCCAGATCAATACGGCCAGAAGGCAAGAAGGTGTTATTGGTGTGAGACATAACTCTATTTTTGCATGAATTCGCCGAAAAAAAGAGGTGGGCAGAGCATATGGGCGTGACGGGCGGCTCGGTTAGTTGCAGAAATATGACAAAACGAGGGGGCGCGGAAGGGGTGTTTTTCGGCGCTAAAGGGGTCAAAACGTGCGAATTTTTCGAAACAAGCCGGAGTTATCCACAGGTTGGCGCGCTCAGCCTGCACGGTCCCCGCGACAGATTTAGCCTAAAACAAACCCGCCGCGAAAGGACACACCATGAACACCATCGTCGACACCACACCACCTCCCGCACCCCACCTGCCCCGGATCGAACCAACCGATATCCTCCGCGCTGCAGGGCACATGGGCATCGGCACCGCAGCCGGACACGCCCTCGCAAGCCAGCTCATGGCCGCCGCCACGCTCGCCCGAGCCAAAGGTGCAGAGCTCTCCCACAGGATGCGCACCGAAGCCCAAGAAATCCGCACCGCACACCAACGCGCCAACGAACTCAACGGCGACCACTGGGCATCCGAAGCCGGACGCGCCTACCGGAGACAACTCCAAGAACACCGCGACAAAATCCGCCACCAGACCGAACAAGCCGAAGGTGCCGCCGCCATGATCGCCGCCGCCGGTGAAGAACTCGCTAACGACCTCACCGCCAAAGCGCAGGCAATCCAAGCCGCCGCCTCCGTTGTAGACGGGCTACTCGGCAAACTTGCCAACGGCGCCGCCGACGTTCTCGAAAAGCTCGACCCCGGCGAAATCATCGCCCGCTCAGGAGTGCAAAAAGCCCAGTCAACGCTGGATTCACTCATGCACGTGAACCTGCCCGACGGGCTGAGCTCGCTCATCCGAACCCACTAACCCCACCCTAGGAGACACCATGATTACCGGACCCACCGTTGCGCCCATCGGTGACCTCACCGACTCCGCAGGGCCCACCGCAGGCACCATCAGCGTTGCCCTCGAAGAGATGCCCGCCATTGCCGACGGCCTCGACACCGTCAGCCGCACTTGCGCCGACCGCACCATGCCCATTCTCGGCATCGCCAATGAGACCCGACTCTTCCTCGGCATTAACGGACGCGCCCAGCTGGCTGCCACCCTCTGCACCGGCCTCGCTGCAGACCTCGGTATGAGTGCCGCAAAGTTCGGCGCCACCGCAACTGTTGTCAGAGTCGCCCACAGCTCCTACCTGCAGGTCGAAAACACCGTCGCAGGCTGGTTCGAATCCATGGGCATCGCAAAGGACGGCAAGCTGCCCGACGGACGTAGCACCCGAGACCACCTGCGCGGACTCATCGTCGGAGAACCCGGCGAAGCTGAATACCTCATCAAGCTCACCATTCCCGAGTTTGGGTACTTCTCGGCATCTTGGATGCTGCCGTATTCGCCTATCATTGCGGGTATTCTCTTCGGTGCCACCGCCTACATGGATGCCAACTGGAACCCCGAAATTGCTCGTCAGCGAGCATCTGACCGCCTTGCAGACATGTTGGGCATTCCGCGAGGATTCGTTCGAAAGGCAATGAGTGGTGGCCTATTCAGTATCGTCAAATCTGGAATCGATACCTACCTTGGTGCTAAGGCTCACAATATTCGGACTGCTTCTGCCGACGAATACGGTATTGCTGTGCACCGCGGGGAGAAAAGTCAGCTTTCTATAGGCGCCAGCTCGGATCGTCTGATGACTATTGGTGAAGCACAGGACCTTGAACTTAAGCGTTCCCGACAGAACCCTTTGACGGCTGAACGCGGTGCCGTGCTCGTCACTGTCATGTACGAAGCAGGGCACGAAGGCGACCCCGCCCATGCCCTATATGTCGTGAGTATCCCCGGCACTGTCTTTGATTCCCTTGGAGGATCTCCTATAGACCCAGCCGGTATCACACGCGAAACATCCAGACTGGGCTACATGAACGCCGCTTACGAGATGGTTTTGCAGGCCCTACGTGATGCTGGCGCGCCGCAGGGTGCCCGTGTGTACATGGAAGGCTTCAGCCAGGGAGCCATGATTGCCTACAACATGGCGAATAGCCACAAAGTTGCCGAAGAAATCAACATTGTGGGCGTTTATGCCCAAGGTACCCCATTGCGAAATCTGCCAGCTAAACAACGTGACTTTGCTGTGGACTACGTGGAGGGAGACGGTGATGGGGTTCCTGATTTGGCAGAGCAGTCTCTTGCTGCCCAGATTTTCAGGGGAGCGTGGCGTCCTGACGAACGCGATACGGTCATCACTGTCGATAACTATGAGCATCATGCTGTAAATTACCACGAAGCCCTACAGCGTGAAGGGCATAGTAGTAAGGTGCCTGGCGGTATGCGCGCCGCAATGGACGGTAAAGAGTACGTACTGGGGGAGCAGAAGGTTACCTCCGCCTCAACTATGCCGGATGGTCTGCCTCCTGCTGTACGAATCGGTATAACAGCCGGACGTCTCGGAATTTACGGTGGCGCTACCGTAGCATCAGGAACTGGGCCTAGCGGCTGGGGTGTAGTTGAGGCGATTGATGGGAAGACAGGTGGGCATCTGGCTAAAGCGAAGCGTAAAGTGCGAGAGAGTATCGAAAATACTCGGCAGAAAATCGAAGATACCGTCTCAGACGTCCAGCAGGGCATAGAAATCGCCAAGCAGAGGGCAGAGGGTCTCCAGCGAGAAGCTGGGGAAACCGTACAGGCGGCCGCTGGGCAAATCCCCGCCGTCATCGAGGGCGCCAAAAAGACCCTCCCTCACCCCGAGCCGGCTCCGCAGGAAAAGCCTCAGAACCCGGAGCCTGCCTGGCCCGAAACCCCTGTGCCGCAGATGCCGAATTCAGGTTCCTTGCCCGCACCGAACCTCGCACCTGCACAGCCAGTGCTATCAGCCGCAAAGCTGCTGGGCACCAACACCGAGGTGCCTGCTAACCGTGGATTCATCGTCAACGCACCGCAGGACACTCAGCCCGTCAGTCGTATGCCCATGGCACCAGCCGAGGACATCGACCCCGGATTCATTGTGCGCCCGGAAGCACAACCCACCCTTGGGAGCCTCGCACCCCGCCTCGTTCAGGGCCTCCCAGACGTGGTTGAATCGCTACCCCGGATCGGTGACCTAACGGCTACGCCGCATGCGGGCGGTGGTGATAGGCAAGGCGGAGACTACGACGGTGGCGAGTCGCTCATCCCTACCCTGCCAGACCTGAAGGCTGCGCCCATGCTCCCGCCTAAGAGCATTGACCCCGGCTTCCTCGCACCGGCTCCGCCCGAGAACATCGACCCCGGGTTCCGCGCCCCAGGCCCTCCCGAGGACCTAAATCCCCTCGAGGAGCGTGAACCTGCGATGGTCTAAAACCCAGTCCAAAGAACCAATCTCTAAGACCCGGTATCTCAACGACTCGGTGGAGGGCGGAGGGGCGAGTAGAGTAGAGAAGAGAAAAGAAAGGAGGGGCGCCGCCGGGAACAACCCCGGCGGCGCCCCTCCAACTTTGCGCACAGCCTTTGCGCGCACAGTCTGCGCGTACAGTACTTCTTTGAGTGCAGTGCTTCTTAGCGTACAGCGCTCGCGGCTAGTAGCTACTGTCTGCACAGCTACAGCTTGCTCGCGACCTGCTCTATAGGTGAGAAGCGTTAGCCCCCGAGCCGCCCGCAGGCACATACTGGAACCATGAGCCAGTCAGCTGAACACGCCAATATCCCGGTCCGCCCCGTCTTCAACACCCTGCCCAGCTACGCGGCAGGCAAGCCGCCTGCACCCGTTGAAGGCCTCACCCAGTACAAGCTCTCATCCAACGAGAACCCGCTGGGTCCCGTACCCGAGGTCGCGCGCGTCCTCGCAGAATTTGCGACCGTGCACCGCTACCCCGACCCGCTCTCCACCGCCCTGCGCCAGAAGCTCTCCGCACGGCTCGGTGTGGACGCTGACGACATCGTCACCGGTGCCGGAAGCCTCGGCGCGCTCAACCAAATCCTCAAAACCTTCGCCGGCGTCAACCCCGACGGCGTGCAGGACGAAGTTATCTACGCCTGGCGCTCTTTCGAGGCATACCCGATCCTCGTCGGCATTATGGGCGCTCGCAGTGTGCAGGTGCCGAACCTGCCCGACGGCTCGCACGATCTGGACGTCATGGCCGCCGCTATCACCGACCGCACCCGCCTGATTCTGGTCTGCACCCCCAACAACCCGACCGGCCCCGCCGTCACCGAAAGCCAGATCCGTGCGTTCCTAGCGAAGGTGCCCGCCCACATCCCCGTAGTGATTGATGAGGCGTACTTCGAGTTCTGCGCCGCCTCCACCGTGCCGGAAGGTGAAGAAGCCCCGCTGAACGGCCTGGACATCTACCGCGACTACGAGAACGTCATCATCCTGCGCACCTTCTCCAAGGCGCAGGGCCTGGCGGGTCTGCGCGTGGGCTACTCGATTTCGCACCCGCAGATCACGCAGCACCTGCGCGTGGCGGCAACCCCGTTCGCCGTGACGGCGCTGGCTGAGGCGGCGGCTATCGCCTCCATCGAACATGAGGATGCGGTGATGGAGCGTGTGAGCCACCTGGTCTCTGAGCGTGAGCGCGTGACTGCTCGACTGCGGGAGCTGGGCTACGATTTCCCGAGCACTTACGCGAATTTCGTGTGGCTGCCCCTGGGGGAGCGCACGGGCGAGTTCGTGCAACTGATGGCTGAGCATGCGCTGTCGGTGCGTGCGTTCGGCACCGAGGGCGTTCGCGTGAGCATCGGTGAGGTGGAGGCGAATGACCGTTTCCTCTCGCTCTGTGAGGTCTTCGCAAAGGGTCTCTAGAGCCTCTTGTGAAGGGGTGGGAGTTGCCCACTCGACCCTAATTGAACAAGGTACTATTTTCCCTTGTCGAGGTTCGTTTGGGCTTTTCAAATGGTTCTCGCGCGGGAAAAATGACGGCTCGAAAAAGCTCTCAAGAGTTAAATTAAACCTCCCATATATTCCATAGAAAGAATATATGGGAGGTTTAATTTAATGATGTTCAAATAGTGAATGACAGGGCACAATACGCTGTGTTATCAGCGTAACTGCCGCGAGATAAAGCCGAAAAGAGTAGACTGGTAACTACATATGCCCAGACCCTCACAGGCTTGCCGGAACACCTCAAACCCTGCACCATCAGGTGAACGTTGAGGCTAAAACCCAAGCCGCTGAGGGCCAAGCCCTCGTCACGTGTGGAGGTTAGATGCACGAGAACGACAAGTACCCCGGAGTGCCCGAACGCATCCAGCTCATGGATGAAAACGGCACCGTACACGAACACCCCACCTACAGCCGGTACATCGAAGACGTCAACGCAGACACCCTGCGCGAGGCCTACCGCCTCATGTACACCACCCGCCGATTCGACGACGAGGCAACCGCCCTGCAGCGCCAGGGGCAGCTCGCCCTCTGGGTGCCCAGCCGAGGCCAGGAAGCCGCACAGGTCGGCTCCGCACTCGCCTACGCGCCCAACGACTACATCTTCCCCTCCTACCGTGAGCACGCCGTCGCCCTGACGCGTGGCGTGGACTTCCGCGACCTGATCACCATCTTCCGCGGCTCCACCACCCACGGCTGGGACATGAAGGCATACAACTTCCACACCTACACCAAGGTGCTTGCTGCCCAGACCCTGCACGCCGTCGGCTACGCCATGGGCCTGAACTTCGACGCCGACATCGAGGCTGAAACCGGCACCCGCCGCACCGGTCAGGGCCAGGCAACCGACCCCGCCGAGGACACCCAGAAGCCCGCCGTGGCGGTCTACTTCGGTGATGGCTCCTCCACCGAGGGTGACGCACACGAGTCCATGGTTTTTGCCGCCTCCTATAACGCGCCGGTGCTCTTCTTCGTACAGAACAACCGCTGGGCTATCTCCGTGCCCTTCGAGGTGCAGTCGCGCGTGCCGGTGTCCACCCGCGCCGCAGGCTACGGCTTTGAAGGTATCCGCGTGGATGGCAACGACGTTCTCGCGGTGCTCGCCGCAACCCGCTACGCCATGGAAAAGATTCGCGCCGGTGAAGGCCCCGTGCTCATTGAAGCTGAGACCTACCGCCTCGGCCCGCACACCACTGCGGACGACCCCACTAAGTACCGCACCGATGCCGACCTGGAAGGCCCCCTGCGCCGCGACCCCATGCTTCGCCTTGAGAAGTACCTGCGCGAGCAGGGCTACGCCGACGATGCCTTCTTCGAAGAGGTTGCAGAATCCGCCCAGCAGGTCGCATCCGGTGTGCGTGAGGCAGTGCTGAACTCCGAGGTTGCCGACTTTGAGCGTTTCTTCGACCGTGTCTACGCGCAGGAACACCAGCAGGTGGAAGACGACCGCGAGTTCTACCGTAACTACGTTGCAGGCTTTGAAGAGGAGTAAGCATGAGCGAGAAAATTGAACGTTTGACCCTCGCCAAGGCGATTACCCGCGGCCTGGAAGACGCCATGGAAGCCGACCGCACCGTCGTCATGCTCGGTGAGGATATCGGCAAGCTCGGCGGCGTGTACCGTGTGACCGAGGGTCTGCAGGCGCGCTTCGGCAACCGCCGCGTCATGGATGCGCCTCTGGGCGAGTCCGGCATTATTGGCACCTCCATCGGTATGGCGCTGCGTGGCTACCGCCCCGTGCCGGAGATTCAGTTCGACGGCTTCGTGTTCCCCGCCTACAACCAGATCACGAGCCAGCTGGCGAAGATCCACAACCGTACCGATAAGCAGTACACGGTGCCGGTGACTATCCGTATTCCGTACGGTGGCGTGATTGGTTCGGTGGAGCACCACTCCGAGTCCCCGGAGGCGCTGTTCGCCCACACCGCGGGTCTGCGTATTGTGACCCCCTCGACCCCGCACGAGGCGTACTGGATGACCCGCAAGGCGATTGAGTGCCCCGACCCGGTCATTATTTTTGAGCCGAAGCGCCGCTACTGGCTCAAGGGTGAAGTGGACTTTAGCGACACCTCCTTTGATCCCTTTAGTGCCCAGGTGGTGCGTGAAGGTACGGATGCAACCATCGTTGCGTACGGTCCGCTGGTGCCGGTTGCTCTGGCGGCTGCGGAGGCTGCCGTGGAGGATGGTCGCTCGATTGAGGTCATTGACCTGCGCTCGATTTCGCCGCTGGATGTGCCGACCGTGGCTGCTTCGGTGGTGAAGACTGGCCGCCTGATTATTGCGCACGAGGCGCCGACCTTCGGCGGTATGGGCGGTGAGCTGGCTGCGGCGATTACGGAGCGTTGCTTCTACAGCCTGCAGGCGCCGGTGATTCGCGTGGGCGGCTACTACATGCCGTACCCGGTTTCTCGTGTTGAGGAAGAGTACGTACCCGATATTGACCGCATTCTTGAGGCGGTTGACCGCGCTTTTGACTACTAGGCATTCCCTGATCTGACGTATCAGCGTGTTGCGCTATCGCGGGTTGTGAGCCCGCACAGAATATTCCGTATAGGGTATATGCCCTAGTGAGAGGTAAAAATGTCCCAGATTTTCCCGCTCCCTGACGTGGGCGAAGGCCTGACCGAAGCAGAAATCCTCAGCTGGAAGGTGGCAGTCGGCACCGAGGTCGCCATCAACGACGTCCTTGTCGAAATTGAAACTGCTAAGAGCGTCGTGGAACTTCCCTCGCCCTTCGCCGGCACCGTCGAGGCGCTGCTCGTTGCCGAAGGTGAAACCGTTGAGGTGGGCACCCCGATCATCAGCATCTCCGGCGGCGACAACGCACCCGAAACCCCGGCGGCCCCCGCAGCTACCGAGGCTGAATCCGGCACCGCGCTGGTTGGCTCCGGCCCCAAGGCGGATGCGGTGAAGCGTCGCGCCCGCAAGCGCCCCGCCTCCGCAACCCAGCCCGCACAGGCTGCAGCGGCACCGGCCGCACCGGCTGTTCAGGCACCCGTGGCGCACACCCCCACCGACCCGGTGAACCGTAACCAGGGCCTGCTGAGCGAGTTGGCTGAGCGCGCCTCCCGTTTTGTGGAGAACACCCCACTGAACTCGGTGGTGCAGCGTCTGGCGCCCGAGCCCGCAGCGGCTCCCGCGCCGACTTTGGCTCCCGAGCAGGTTCCGCACCGCCCAACCCTAGCGCCGCCTCCGGTACGTCTTGCCGCAAAGGAGCTGGGCGTTGACCTGGCGAACGTGACCGCTACCGGTGCGCGCGGCCAGGTGACCAAGCAGGACCTCATGAACTATGTGGCGCACCTGAGCGATGTGCAGCATAGCGGCGCCCGCCAGCCCTTCTGGCAGCCCGCAAGCACCCCCGGTGACCGCATCGAGCGCATCCCGGTGCGTGGTGTTCGTAAGGCTACCGCGAAGGCGATGGTTGCTTCGGCGTTTAGCGCCCCGCACGTGTCCATTTTCGTGGATGTTGATGCTTCCCGCACCATGGAGTTTGTGAAGCGTCTGAAGCGGTCCCGCCACTTTGAGGGCGTGAAGGTTACCCCGCTGCTGGTGCTTGCCGCCGCGGTTATTTGGGCTGCTGAGCGTAACCCGCAGGTCAACGCGACCTGGACCGATAGCGAAATCCAGATTAAGCACTTCGTGAACCTGGGTATTGCTGCGGCGACCCCGCGTGGCCTGATGGTCCCGAACATTAAGGACGCCCAGGAGCTGTCCCTGCGTGATCTGGCGGTTGCGCTGAACAACCTGACCACTCGCGCCCGCGAGGGTAAGACTCAGCCCGCTGAGATGGCGAACGGCACCCTGACCATCACGAATATCGGTTCGCTGGGTATTGATACGGGTACCCCGATTATTAACCCCGGTGAGGTGGCGATTGTTGCTTTCGGTACGATCAAGCAGAAGCCGTGGGTGGTTGATGGTGAGGTTATTCCTCGCTGGGTGACGACCCTGGGTGGTTCCTTCGATCACCGTGTGGTGGATGGCGACCTGTCGGCTCGTTTCATGGCTGATGTGGCTGCGATCCTTGAGGAGCCTGCACTGCTGCTGGACCACTAAGCTGTGGCTTCTTGGCCGCACGCTTTGTAGCTTCGCATAAAGAAAACCTCCGGTACCTTACGTAAGGTACCGGAGGTTTTCTTTACGGTTTATTCCTACCGCAACGAGGCGCGGGCGCTTAGAAGACTAGGCATCCAGAAGACTAGGCGTCCTCGCGTGCCACCTGGTCGCTCGGGTACTTGTCCACGCGGCGGTGGTACAGGCGCCCCAACAGGCCGCCGAGGATAGCGCCGAGGAAGCTCAACGCCAGAACCAGCAGAACCGCGAGCAGACCGTTCGCGAAATCGCCCGCAATCAGCTTCTGCAGGGACAGGGATGCGACACCGTTCTGGAATAGCTGAGGCGCGAGGAAGGTCGCCAGGGACCCGAGGATGAGCGCCATAATCTGCCAGAGCCACACGGCAATGCCCTGCTTTGCGCCTGCGAATCGTGCCATGCGTCCGGCCGCGTAACCGCCCACCAGGTAGGCGAAGAAGATGAGCACGCTCAATGCCACCGCGACCGGCACGGCGTTCGAGGCGCTGCTGAAGAGTCGGGAGACCACAGAAGCGTATTCGATGGACTCGCTCTGACTGGTTAGGGTCAGCCACGACTGGATAGCCCACAGACCACCGTCCATGAGGGAGATGGTTATCAGCCAGCCGAGCAGGCCGGGCAGCAGGTGCATGCGGGAGTAGCGGCTCTTCTGCATGGACAGCGCGGTTGCGGCGGTGAGGACGGGTCCCGAGCCAGCGGCGCCGGCATCACCTGCGGGGGTGGGGATGACGAAGTGGTCATCTGCCGCGGGGCTAGCCTGCGTGGCGGCGGGTGCGGGCACCTCGTAGCTTGCAGCGGTGGCAGGCGGGGTAGCGGGGGTGGTAGTTGCGCCGCCGCGTACGTTGTCCGTGCTGGGGGCTGCGGGCTTGTCGAGCCAGCTGAGGTTGTCGTCTCCGGGCTCGCCGAAGTTAGCGCCGGATTCTGCGCTCTGAGAGGTGGCACCGGGGGAGAGGATCGGCTGGGTTGCGGTAGCCACCTCGGTGAGGGGGCGGGTCGCATCCTGCGAGGACTGTGCGGAGGCCTGCGCCGAAGACTGTGCCGAAGAGCTCGACTCGCGCGCCTTTTCGTGGGCGCGGCGTGCCGCGTTCAGCTCCTCCTCGGTCAGGACCACGGTGGGGTCGTCGGAGGAGAATGCCGCCTCCCACAGGTCACTTTCGGTGGGCGTGGATGCCGCGGCAGCCGGGCGCTGCTGCGGGGTGTTGTTCTGTGCGTTCATTAAGTCCTTTGGATCTAATCCTGGGGTGGCGCTGATTTAGCGGTTGCGGTCAGCGTAGAAGGCGCGTGCCTCCTCCATGGCTTCTGCGGAGAAGGTGTGCGGGTGTGCGGGGCGCTCATTCTCATCCAGGGTGCGGATAACGCGGCCGGGGTTGCCCACGACCAGGGAGTTAGCGGGGACGTCCTCGGTAACAACGGTACCTGCACCGATGACGGAGTTCTTGCCGATAGTCACGCCGCCCAGAATCATGGCGCCGCTACCAATCCACACGTTGTCTTCAACGGTGATGGGTGCCCCTGCTTCCCAGTAGTCGGCGCGGTCGCCGGGGTGGAGCGGGTGGGTGGGGGTCAGGAACTGTACGTTGCTACCAACCAGTACGGTGGAGCCGATGCGGATCGGGCAGACGTCCAGGAAGACGGTGCCGAAGTTGAAGAAGGAGCCGTCACCGATGTAGGTGTTCACGCCGTAGTCGAAGCGTGCGCCGGGGCGGATGTGGGCGTGTTCGCCCAGGTGGCCGAGGTGCTCACGGTAGACGTGCATTGCCTGTGCCTGCTCGCCGCGGGCGTAATGCTCTTCGGCGAGGACGGTGGCGGCGTGGATGCGCTTGAACTGTGCGGCGCATTCGGCATCGGGCATGTAGACGGAACCGTTGATCATGCGGTTGAAGGTTTCGCCGGTGGGGCGCTGCGGGGTGTGCATTAGTGGGCTCCTCCCAGAAGGTAAGCAAGTGCGATGATGGCCATTCCGAACAGGATGACGACTCCTCCGGCGATAGCGAATCGTTTGGAAATTTCGCGGAGTAGCTTCTTGAACTGTTCGTCAGTGATGTCTTGCTGTCGTTTACTCATGCTTTAAGTATCCCAGAGTTGTGGGATTGTGCCTTAGTGTTTCGGTGTTTATTGCGGTATCTGGGGTGGGTGTGCGGCGTGATTTTCAGCGTGGAAAGGAGCGCTGCTGAGTTGAAGAGTGAGGGCGTGGGAAGGCACAATCAATGCATGACTGAGGCTCAGAAGAACACGAACCTGCAGGATGCGGCGGCACCTGCATCCCCCGCTGGCGTACCCACTGGCGTGTACCCGTTGGCGCATCGCCCCTGGTTGAAAAACTATACTCCGTGGACGGCACGCGATATTGAGCTACCCGAAACCTCGCTGAGCCACCTCATTGACGAGGCGGTTCGCACCGTACCCTACAAGGTGGCGCTGGAGTTCTTTGGCGCGACCACGACCTACGCTGAGTTGGGCGATCAGATTGAGCGTGCGGCGGAGGGCCTGCGCGTGGCTGGCGTGCAGGCTGGTGACCGTGTGGCGTTGATTTTGCCGAACTGCCCCCAGCATATTGCGGCGTTTTACGCGATTCTGCGCCTGGGCGCGATTGTGGTGGAGCATAACCCGCTGTACACGGGTGCTGAGCTGCGCCACATGTTTGAAGATCACGGCGCGAAGGTTGCGATTGTGTGGGATAAGATCGCTTCGCATATTACGGGTCTTCCGGAGGATATCCGCCCAAACCATATTTATTCGGTGAACATGATTTCGGCGATGCCCGCGCTGATGCGTACCGCGCTGAAACTGCCGTTGAAGAGCGCGCGTGCTTCGCGTGAGAAGCTGACCGGGCCTGCTCCGGGTACGGTGTCGTGGGCTCAGCTGGTGAAGAGTGAGCGTATTGACCCCTCGCATCGCCGCCCGACGGCGCACGATATTGCGCTGCTGCAGTACACCTCGGGCACGACCGGCCTGCCGAAGGGTGTGATGCTCACGCACCGCAACCTGGAGTCTAACGGCCGTATGGGTGAGGCGTGGATTAACCCGGGCGATGACGAGGTGATTTACTCGGTTCTGCCGCTATTCCACGCCTACGGTATGACCCTGGGTGTGACTATTGCGTCGCTGTGCCGTGCCCGCTTGGTGCTGTTCCCGACCGTGGATATGGACCTGATTTTGAAGGCGATGAAAAAGACTCGCCCGACCATTCTTCCCGGGGTTCCGCCGGTGTATCGCCGACTCTTGGATGAGGCGAAGAAGCGCGGCGTGTCCCTGGAGGGTATCCGTTACGCGGTGTCTGGGGCGATGAACCTGCCGCCTGAGCTGGTTGCCGAGTGGGAGGAAGCGTCCGGCGGTTTCATGGTGGAAGGCTACGGCCTGACCGAGTGCGCGCCGCTGGTGTCCTGCAACCCGCTCAATGACACTCGCCGTGCCGGTTTCATTGGTGTTCCGTTCCCCTCCACCGATATTCGTGTGGTGGATCCGGAAACCGGTGAAGACGTGCCCGAGGGTGAAGAGGGCGAGCTGTGGGTGAAGGGCCCGCAGCGTTTTGCCGGCTACTGGAAGCGTGAGGATGAGACGGCGAAGACCATCACCCCCGATGGTTGGCTGCGTACCGGCGATATTGTGCGCCTGGATCAGGACTACTTTATCCAGATTGTTGACCGCATCAAGGAAGTTATTATTACCGGCGGTTTCAACGTCTCCCCGACGGAGGTTGAGGTCGCCCTCAAGCAGCACGATACGGTCGCGGATGCGGCGGTGGTCGGTATTCCGCTGCCCGCCGGCGGCGAGATGGTCGTTGCCGCTGTGGTTGCGGCTCCGGGGCGTGTGGTGGAGGAGCATACTCTGCGTGAGCACTGCTATTCGAAGGTGACCCGCTATAAGGTTCCGCGCCGCATCGTGGTGGTGGATGATCTGCCCCGTTCGATGCTGGGTAAGGTTCTGCGCCGTAAGGTGCGTGAGCAGTTGATTGCTTCGGGCGAGTTCGATCAGTAGTACTGGTTGCCAGTAGCACCGGTTGACTGCCCGCCCGCCCGTAACGGGTGGGCACTCCCGTAATGGGTGAGTAATATGGACGCCGGCTTGGGTTTTTGTACCCGGGCCGGCGTTGTGTGTGTGCCTGGATACACCGTCAATGACGCTTTGCGACCCGGTAATAATCACCGCATGACGAATTGTGACAAAATATGACGACCTTGACGTTCTGTGTCTCATGAATAGCTCTTAACTTCCACACCCGCCCCCGCCCATGCTGTAATTGTCCCATCATCATTCCCATCGGACGTGCTAGTACCAACGTCAGCACCCGGCGGAACGCATCATCATTCAACAGAAAGATTCATAGCCGTGAAGAAGTTTGCTGCTGCACTCGCAGTCGTCCCCCTGGTCTTTGGCCTGGCAGGCTGCGGTTCCTCCAACTCCTCCTCCTCCTCCTCCGACAGCAAGAAGGTCACCATCGGTGTGGTCGGTTCTGAGCAGTTCAACAAGACCCTGCAGGAAGAAGCTAAGAAGCAGGGCATTGAGATTGAGTACAAGGAGTTCAGCGCGTACACTGAGCCGAACCCCGCACTGGTCGCCGGTGACATCGACATGAACCGCTTCCAGCACATCGCGTACCTGTCGAACTACAACGTCAGCGCCGATCAGGACCTGCAGATTGTCGGCCCGACCGTGATTTACCCGATGGCTCTGTTCTCCAAGAAGCACTCCAGCCTCTCTGACATCCCCCAGGGTGGCGAGATTGTTATCCCGAATGACACCGTGAACGAAGCACGCGCACTGAAGCTGCTGAAGGCTAACGGCTTGATCACTTTCAAGAACGCTGACGTTGACGCACCCACCATCGACGACGTTGACACCTCCGCTTCTAAGGTGAAGGTCACCCCCGTTGACGCAACCCAGACCGTGGTCGGCATGGAGTCCGCTGACGGTGCTGTTGTCAATAACGACTTCCTCAAGGATGCAGGCCTGAAGCCCGCAGATGCTCTGGCTCAGGACGACCCCAAGACCGACCCCTCCGCTATCAAGTACGTGAACCTGTTCGTTGCTCAGAGGGACAAGGCTGACGACGAGACCTACAAGAAGATTGTTGAAATCTTCCACTCTGAGCCCGTCATGAAGGTTGTCCAGGAAGAGACCCGCGGCACCGCTGTTGAGGTCAACGTAAGCACCGACGAACTGCGTCAGTCCCTGGCTAACGAAGAAGCCAAGCTGCGCGCCCAGAAGTAATCTTCTGAATACACGCCTCCTCTAGGCATACGCAAAGGCGGTAAGTCTGAGCACCCGAAGCGGGTCATAAAGGACTTACCGTCCTTTGCGTACCGGCGTTAAGGCCCTTTAACGCCCCAACCACGACATATAACGGATACAAACTTATGAGTGAACTGGTACAGAGCTTCGGTGACAGCACCGAGCCCATGGTGGTTCTGGACGGAGTCTCCAAGGTCTTCGGCACCGGCCCCAAGGCAGTAACTGCTGTGGACAACGTCTCCCTCAGCATTAACCGCGGCGAAATCTTTGCAATCATCGGCTACTCCGGTGCCGGAAAGTCAACCCTCGTCCGCCTCATCAACGGCCTGGAAACCACCACCAGCGGCACCCTGACCGTCGGTGGCTTCGAGATTTCCGGTAAGCGCGACTCCGAACTGCGCGAAGCACGCACGAACATCGGCATGATCTTCCAGCAGTTCAACCTGATGAACTCCCGCACCGTGCTTGGTAACGTTGAGTTCCCGCTGAAGATTGCTGGCTGGTCTAAGAAGGACCGCCGTGCCCGCGCCATGGAAATGCTTGAGTTCGTGGGTCTTGCCGATCGTGCAGGTCACTACCCGAACCAGCTTTCGGGCGGTCAGAAGCAGCGTGTGGGCATTGCTCGTGCGCTCGCAACTAACCCGCCTCTGCTGCTGGCTGATGAGTCGACCAGCGCGCTGGACCCGGAAACCACCCATGAAGTGCTCGCACTGTTGAAGAAGGTCAACCGTGAACTGGGTGTGACCGTCGTGGTTATTACCCACGAGATGGACGTGGTCTCTAGCATCGCTGACCGTGTGGCAGTGATGGAGTCCGGTCGTGTGGTGGAGCAGGGCAACGTGTACGACGTCTTCTCCAACCCGCAGACCGACGTGGCAAAGCTCTTCGTGGCAACCACCGTGAAGCTTGCCCCCACCGGCAAGGAAGCGGCTGAGCTGCGTGCAAACCACAAGGGTTACCTCATCAACGTTGAAATCGTGGAGGGTAACCAGGAGCTCGGTAAGGTGCTGTCTTACCTGGGTGCCCGTAACGTCCGCTTCAACATTGTGGGCGGCGGTATTGAGACCCTGCAGGGTAAAGCCTACGGTACCCTCACCCTGGAGCTCATCGGCGAAATCACCAGCATTGATGCCGCTGTTGCTGAATTGAAGACCGTTGCCCGCGTGCAGGAGGTGCGCTAAATGTTTGCTACTACTCTTCCGCTGGCTGCCTCGAAGACGGACTGGGCTGAGTTCCTGCCCGAGAAGCTGATTCCGGCTATCGGCGACACCTTCTACATGGTGTCTGTTACGATGCTCTGTGCAGGTCTGGTTGGCCTGATTATTGGTGCGCTGCTGTACACCACCCGTGCAGGTAATATCTTCCAGAACCGCTTTGTGTACACCTTCCTGAACATTCTGGTGAACGTGATTCGCCCGATTCCGTTCATCATTTTGATTGCGGCTCTGGGCCCGCTGACTAGTGCTGTGGTGGGTACCCGCCTGGGTGTGAACGCGGCGGTCTTCGCGATGAGCTTCGGTGCAGCATTCGCTATTGCCCGTATTGTGGAGCAGAACATGGTGTCCATTGATCCGGGTGTGATTGAGGCGGCTCGTGCGATGGGCGCTTCGAAGATGACCATTCTGTTCACCGTGATGATTCCGGAGGCGCTTGGCCCGCTGATCCTGGGTTACACCTTCCTCATCATCGGCGTGGTGGATATGTCCGCTATGGCCGGTTACGTGGGTGCTGGCGGTCTGGGTAAGATCGCGATTGTGGACGGCTACCAGCGCTTTAATGATGAGATCACCTGGGCTGTTGTGGCGATTATTATCGTCCTGGTTCAGCTGGTTCAGTTCCTCGGCAACTTCTTGGCGAAGAAGGTTATGCGCCGATAAGCTTGTGCCCCTATAGGCGCCGCTGATAAAGCATAGAAGACCCCCGGTCTGCTCTTCAGGAGCGGGCCGGGGGTCTTTCTTTATGATGCTACGAGGTGGGGGCGGGCTTAGCCCTGCGCCGCCTCAGACTGTTGCACTGCCTCAGACTGTTGTGCCGCCTCAAGCTTGGCGATCCAGGTGCGTGCCGCCTCCCAAAGCTGCGGGTCCTTGAACGAATCGAAGCGCCCAAAACCTGCCGGTGTCTTTGCCGGGTCGGTGCCTTCCGGAACGTAAATCATGACCTTCGTACCGGCATCACGCGCCGCCTGCGCGCCCGCGGGGGAGTCCTCGAACGCCAGCGCCTCGTGGCCTTCAAAGCCGAGGCGACGTGCCGCCTCCAGGTACATGTCCGGGGCGGGCTTACCGGTGGGAACGTCGTTGCTGCTGACCCAGGTGCGCACCAGCGGGGCGTAACCGTAGCTTTCCATCTTCAGGGTCAGAATGTTCGCGGTGGAGTTCGACGCCACCGCAACCGGCATGTGCTCGCTCAAGAAGCCCAGGAACTGTTGCGCGCCCTCAACCAGGTCCACGCCGGAGCTGATGATTTCGTGCTCGGTGGTGAGCAGGTCCTTCATCACGCGTTCATGGTGCGCGGCGTACTCTGCGGAGGCGGCGTCCGGCTTCTGACCGTTCTGCGCCTCGTAGGAGAGCAGGGCAAGCTCCTGCGCAACGTCGGCTGCCGCCAGGCCGGTGAGGCGGTGCTCCACCTCTTCGGTGAAGGGAACAGACCAGCGGGCGAAAAGCTCACGCTGCACATCGTTCCAGACGGTTTCGGAGTCGAGGAGGATGCCGTCGCAGTCGAAGATTGCGCAGCGGGGGAACCAATCGGAGGGTACGGTGTGTTCAAACATAATGTCAGTCTCTCACAGGGCTCGAGGCTATGGAAGCGGTGGCCCGGTGCGTGAGAAAACATGCAGGGCGCGCACCCGGTGAAGGCACAAAAGCACGCAATACGTCAGCAGGCATAAAGAAACCCTCCCGCCGCATCCACAAGGAAAGCAACGGGAGGGCAGAAGCTAAAACAGCTTAGAGAGCGGATACCGGCTTATGGGTCACCTGCCGCATAAACGGAATGGTCGCCAGCAGGCCTGCGTAGACCAGCGCCAGACCCAGGGCAATAGCGCCGAAGGTCAGACCGAACATCTTCGCCAGAACCTCACCGGGAAGACCCTGCGCCGCAATCAAAGCCGTCAGCGGCAGGCCCAGCAGAGCAGAGATCACGCTGATGAGCACCAGCGGGCCGAAGACCACGGTCAGGCGCGAGGCCTGCAGCAGCCTCGTGGGGGTACCCATCATATTCAGCGAAGAGTACAGGGAACCGCGCTCGTAAATGGCGGCGCTCTGGTTCAACACCGCGGAGAGGGTGACCAGCAGGTACGAGAAGAATAGCATCAGCAGCATGCCCTGGAACATGTCCGACATGATGGTCATGAAGGGGCCGGCGGCGGGACCGGCTTCCTTTGCGTCGTTGCTCATCTCACCCGCCAGAATCAGGATGGGGCCGAAGAAGGTCACCAAGAAGGTCGACAGCGCCACACCCGAAACCTGGCGCCACGCCCCGCGCGGAGATTCCAGCACCGCACGGTAACCCAGCAGAACCGACGCCTTCTGGGTCATACGCACACGAATCTTTGCGTACGCCCACACGAGGAAGGTACCGATCAGGTCGATGGCAACCATCATCAGCAGACCCGGCAGAGCAATGAAAATTGCTAGGTTCTTGATGGCGCTATCGGCACCGCCGCTCTGGAAGGGGGAGAACATGCTGAAGCCCGTGGAGGTCGACGCCAGAATCATCACGGCAATGACCAGAACAACACCGATACCCAGAGCAATGTAACCGGCCGATCCAGCCTTCGCGCGGGTACGCACACCCAGCGGGCTGATGCTGACCTTCGCCAGGCCGAACAGGGAGCTCAGCGCCGCCAGAACCATACAGCCCAGGAAGCAGTAGAAAATCATGCTCACCGGCAGGAGCATATTCTCAGCACCCAGCGGAACGTTCATGAAGTGCATAGCACCGAACGGGAAAATCAACACCAGGTAAAGCAACAGACCGATGATGAAACCCACAAGAGAGTAGACCAGCGCGTCCGCCACCGACAGACCCACAATCAAGGTCGTGGAGGCACCAATCAGACGCAGAGACGCAAGACGCTCGTCACGGCGGCGGGCACTCAAACGAGCAGCCGAAGCGCCCAGGGTAAAGAGCGGAACAACCAGCACCAGGGCGGCAACCCACGCCAAACCCATGTAGAGCTTCTGAACGCCCAGCAGGTTCACCATTTCGTGGTCAACGTTGGCGTGCTCAAGCCACGTACTCAGCGCCTGAACACCACCGGCAACCGTCAAAAACAGTGCCGAGGAGGCGGCAAAAGCCAGCACGGGAAGAATCGCCTGCGAACTCCATAGGGTTCGCTTGGCGAGTAGAGCATAGATTTGCATTATGCACCTGCCTGAGACTGAGCGCCGAGGTTCTGGAAGCCGTTCTGCGCGGGTACGCCGCCCTGGCTATTGCGCTGATCGCTCACAATCTGACCGTCCTGCAGATACACCACGCGGGAGCACGCCGCCGCCACGTTCGGGTCGTGAGTCACCACCAGCAGAGTCTTACCCTGCTGCGGAATCATGGTCAGCAGCAGAGCCATCACCTCACGCGCGGTCTTCGAATCCAGCGCGCCGGTCGGCTCATCCGCGAAAGTCACGGGGGCACCGTTCACCTGCGAACGGGCAATAGCCACGCGCTGAGCCTGACCACCGGACATCTCACCCATACGGCGGTCCAGCATCTGACCCAGACCCAGACGGTTCAGCAGATCAGCCGAAATGGAACGCGCCTGCTGACGGGGAACACCGGCAATCATCGCGGCGAGGGAGACGTTCTCCTCCGCGGTCAGCTCGGGAACCAACAGACCCTGCTGGAACACAAAACCAAACGAGTTAGCGCGCAGGGAGGTACGCTCATGCTCGCTGAGGGACTCCACCGCCACCTGACCGGTCGGGCCATTGAACAGCACAGAACCGGCATCGAGCTTGATAATGCCCGAAAGCGCGTGCAACAGGGTGGTCTTACCGGAACCGGAAGGACCCATAATCGCCACGGACTCGCCGGGGAAAATATCCAGGCTCACGTTACGTAGCACCGGGTTATTGCCGTACGACTTGTGCAGGTTACGGGCAGAAATAATCGCGCCGCGCGCGAAGGGCGCCTGCTGCATCTGCTGAGGCGCCTGAGCCGGGTAGCCCTGCTGACCCTGATAGTAGCCCGCCTGCTGGTGAGGCTGACCGGGCTGAGCGGAATACTGGCCGACAGGCTGCGCTGCCTGCGGAGGGGTCATTGAGTACGGGTTCTGAGCCTGGAACTGCGGGTTCTGGGATTGAGGATTCTGTGTCATGACAACCTTCATTGGGTATGAACTAACGGAAGTACACATCTATCATCTCAGCTTCTTGGCGGCTCACCCCTCCGTCTGGGGGCTGAAAAATATGGGAAAACCCTGAAAAAATTCGCCCGACCGGGCGCTCAACCGCACCGCACCTCATACCGCGGTATGAGCGCCCCTCATCAGAAGGGGATAAGTAAGCCGCACACCCCTTGAACTGCTCGGAGACCTTGAACTGCAAGGAGGCAGTGCCATACTAGAAGGATGACCGACGCACAGAACACCCCCATCATCACTCCGGTAGCCGACCCCGAGGCAGGAACCCGTATCATCTTCCTGCGCCACGGCCAGACCGACTGGAATATTGACCACCGCTTCCAGGGCGGCACCGACATCCCCCTCAACGACACCGGCAGGGAGCAGGTCCGCACCGCTATTGGCGCCCTGAAGCAGGCGGCAGCTGAGGGCACCATCGTGGACGCTATCGTCTCCTCGCCCCTTTCCCGCGCCGTAGAAAGCGCCGAAATCGTAGCCGAAGGCCTGGGCGTACCCTACCGCGGCGCCGTTGACGGCTTCCAGGAACGCTCCTTCGGCGACCTGGAGGGCAAGGTCGCTACCCGCGAGCTGATTCTCGCCTCCCGCCAGTCCAATAACGCTTTCAATGTGGAACCGAAGAAGGACTTCCTCGCCCGCTCCCTCGCGGCGCTGAACCGCGTCCGCCGCGAATACGAGGGCCAGACCGTTGTGGTCGCCGCGCACGGCATGCTCATTGCCTTGACCATGACCGCCCTGGTCGCAGACCGCCACCCCGAACTGCTCAACGAGGACGGCATCTACCCGATCCCGGTGAACGCCTCCCTAACCGAGGTGCCCCTGCAGTACCTGGACGAGGCGATCGACCGCCTGCTCGTGCAGCATCTGGAGCCCGAGCTTGGCCCCGAAGAGATCCCGGCGGGCGCCGAGAACACGACCCTCACCCTGATTCGTCACGGCCAAACCGACTGGAACAAGGCGAACCTGATGCAGGGCATCACCGACATTCCGCTCAATGACACCGGCCGCGAGCAGGCACGCACCACCGGCAAGAAGCTTGCCGACATGGGCCTAGAGTTCACCGTGCTGGTGTCCTCGCCGCTATCCCGCGCCCACGAGACGGCGCAGCTGGTCGGTGAGCACTTCGACCTGCAGGTGCACAAGACCTACCCCGAGCTGGTGGAACGCGCCTACGGTGCTGGCGAGGGCCTGGACATTCCCGCCCCCGAACGCCGCGCCCCGGAACGCTACTACCCGAACGTGGAATCCGAGCGTGACGTGTACATTCGTGCGGTGCGTACCCTGCGCAATATCGTGCGTGAACTCTCTGAAACCTCGAGCGACCAGAAGATTATTGCCGTCAGCCACGGCAGCTTTATCCGCCGCGCTCTCTCCGCGGCAGCCGGTGAAGAGTGGACCGTGACCGTGCCGAACGCCGAACCGCTCACGATTGACGTGCCGGGCCTATTCGCGTGGGACTCGACCAAGCAGTTTGACGAGGCGGGTCGCCTTGTTTGGTAAGGGACAAGCCGGTAGTGCTCCCTCTGCCGCTCGCGTGTGGCGGCTGATTCTCTGGCCTGTCACGGCGCTGTACTGCGCGACGGTGGCGAGTATCGTGTTCGCCCCCGTGCACGTGGACGATAACGAGATGGGCGGCCGCTTGGCGCAGCTGCTGGATACCGGCCACGCCGAGGGCTGGCTGCCTGCGTTCATCACCTATTCGAGCATCGAGCAGCTCTCGAACGTCATCATGTTCATTCCGGGCGGTTTTCTTTTCGCCCTGCTGCTCAAACCGAAGGCTCGCCCGCACGTGCTGTACGCGGGGTTCCTGGTCAGCGCCTGCATTGAGACGATTCAGAGTTTCATGCCTGATCGCACCGGCGACCCGGTGGATGTGCTGATGAACGGTTCGGGTACCCTGCTGGGTGCGGCGGGTGCTTTGGGTGTGCATCGTTGGCGTCGCGTGCGTCGTGAACGTCAAGGTAAGTAAGGTTTTTTGTGCCCGGTGGAGGCGCTGGTTTCGAGGGTTCTCGGCGAGGGTTTTCGGAGCCGGCGCCTCCACTTTTTTGCTCTCATGGGGTGCTGTGTAGGCGTTTGGCGCTGTGGGGATGGTGGGTGCGGATGGTGGGGGCGGAAAACCCAACATTCATTAGGTCAAACAGACATAAACAGGCAGTAGCCACCAATACAGTGTGGTTTCGGTAGGGAACATTCGGGTAATATTCCGGTAAATACAGCGTTTTATATTGACTTGCCCACAAAAACCCACATAAAATCAAGTATTACCCTCAAGCGTTCTGCCGACTCGCTGAAACCATGTCTCTCACGGTCATAAAAGCCGAGCAGAACGCAGAAAAGAACGCACAGATTTCCTCCCACTAGCCCAAAGGAACACCAGATTTATGTTCGCAGAAGAACGCCGTGCCGAAATTGCAAAGCTTGTTGCCTCCGCACGTCGTGTCAACGGCGCTGATCTTGCGCGCCGTTATGATGTGACCATGGAGACCGTGCGTCGTGACCTCGCCGCACTGGAAGAAGCAGGTAAGCTCCGCCGTGTCCACGGTGGTGCTGTCACCATTGAGCAGTCCACCTCCCTGGAGTCCTCCATCTCCTCCCGACAGGGCATGAACACCCCCGAGAAGCGCCGCATCGCCACCAAGGCGTACCAGATGCTGCGCGACTCCGAGGCGGGCTCCATCGTCCTGGACGCAGGCTCCACCATCGAAATTCTCGCCGACCACATCGGCGCCGAAAACTTCAGCCTCAAGACCGGCAATGACCGCATCATCATCACCCACGCACTGCACATCGCAGTTAAGCTCGCCGAAGCTGAGGGCGTCACCCTTGAGCTGGTTGGCGGCCAGCTGCGCAAGATGACCTGGGCTGCTGTTGGTGCGCGCGCCGCAGAGCACTTCGGCACTATGCGCCCCGATATTGCTTTCATTGGTGCCAACGGCATTGAAGCCCACTTCGGCATCTCCACCCCCGGTATGAACGAAGCCATCGTCAAGACCGCAATTTGCAAGGCAGCCCGCCGCGTGGTCTTGCTCTGTGACTCCGCGAAGTTCGGTCAGGAATCCCTGGTCCGCTTCGCTGGATTTGAGGATATTGACACCCTCATTACTGATCGCGAGCCCGAAGGTGCCCTCCGCCAGGCGCTCGAGGCCGCAAATGTTGAGATTGTGATTGCCTAATGATTATTACTTTGACCGCCAACCCCAGCCTGGACCGCACCATTGAGCTCGGTACACCCCTAGCTCACGGTGCCGTGCAGCGTGCTGTCGGTGCCGTACAGGATCCCGGTGGCAAGGGCGTGAATATTTCCCGCGCCCTGCAGGTTTCCGGTGTGCCGACCCTCGCCATTGTGCCCGGTGAAGCCACCGATCCGGTGCTGACCGCGCTGCAGGCTGTGGACGTTGAGTTCGCTAACCTGCCCACCGGTGAGCCGATTCGCTCGAACATCACCGTGGTTGATCCGGATGGCACCACCACCAAACTGAATGCCCCCGGCACCGTTTTTGATGCTGAACTGCGTCAGAAGCTGGACGAGCTGGTGGTTGAGCGTTCTAAGGGCGCCGATTGGGTGGTTCTGGCTGGTTCGCTGCCTCCGGGTCTGGAGCCGACCTACTACTCCGAGCTGGTGGCGGCGCTGCGCGCCTCCGGCTACGAGGGCAAGATTGCTATTGATACCTCTGAGGCGCCGCTGATTGCGACCGTCGCCGGTGAGCACAAGCCCACCCTGATTAAGCCCAACTCGGAGGAGTTGGCTCAGCTGACCGGTAGCGATAACTGGGAGGAATTGGAGGCTAGCCCCGAGCTGACCGCCCGCACCGCCCAGAAGCTGCTTGGCGACGGCATCGAGTACGTGCTTGCCACCCTCGGCGGCGGCGGTGCAGTACTGGTTACCGAGCAGGGTATCTGGCACGCTGTGCACGAGCCGATTCAGGTTCGTAGCACTGTGGGTGCCGGTGACTCGTCGCTGTCCGGTTTCTTGATTGCTCACACTCGTGGTGAGGATGCCCCCGGCTGCCTGGTTCAGGCGGTAGCTCACGGTTCGGCTGCTGCTGCTCTGCCCGGTACCCGTATGCCTTCGCTGGAGCAGACCACTCCTGAGAAGGTCACTGTTCGTCAGTTGCAGCTCTAATTTGGGCTGTTTTCGCACCTCCAGCTTTTATTCTCTGGAGGGAATATAAGCCGGTGCCACCTCAACAGCCGCACGCATATACGAACACAGCACGCACACTGCACACACTTTGAACTCATATAGGGGAGAGCCCGGCATCGCTGAGCAAATCCCCGCCCCAACACATACCCGAGGAGGGAATATGTCTGATCTGATTACCGCAGATCTCGTCCTGCTGGACGAGAACCTCGGTGAGACCCGATTCGACGTAATTGCCAAGCTCGCCCAGGCAGTCGTAAATGCCGGACGCGCTACCGACTTCGAGCAGCTCTACGCGGCTGCCGAGGCACGCGAATCTAAGACCGACACCGGTATCCCCGGCGGTATTGCGATTCCGCACTGCCGTAG
>FLSD01223740.1_pt1 | contig 56763 bp, 41 predicted proteins | sample 1497351 | NCBI WGS metagenome assembly FLSD01 (sample SAMEA4031770, study PRJEB14383) | metagenome | biome: human; feature: oral; material: saliva | place: Philippines | collected 2014 | reverse complement strand
TTGTCGGTCACGCGGGCGCGCATCGCCTGCACGGATTCCACGAAGGATTCACGGGCGGCGGACTCCCACACGAAGGGGTCGATTGCGCGGGCGTAGCGGGCGCCCAGCTGCGCCGAACCGGCGATGGGGCGCGCCTTGAGCAGCGCCTGGAACTCCCAGTTTTCGGCCCAGCGCTTGTAGTACTGGACGTAGGATTCGACGGTGCGAACGAGCGGGCCGTCCTTACCCTCGGGGCGCAGGTTCGCGTCGACCTCCCAGAGGGCGGGTTCGGGTGCGGGGCCCATGATGGCACGGGTGAGGGCGTGCACAAGCTCCGTGCCGATGGTGGAACATTCGTTCTCGGTGAGCTTGAGCGGGGCACTCTCCCCCTCCGCCCCGGTGCTGGGCGTGGTGACGGCGGTGGCGGCGGGTTCCACGGGCGCAACCACGTACACCACGTCAACGTCAGAGATGTAGTTCAGCTCGCGGGCACCGCACTTACCCATGCCGATAATCGCCAGGTCCAGGGCGTCTACGGCTTCGCCTCGGCGTGGAGCCGCCAGGCCGGGGCCCAGCCCCTCCGCAACTTCCGTGCGTGCAATGGCAAGCGCGCCCTCCAGCGCGGCTGCAGCCAAATCGGCGAGGTGACGACCGATGGTGGGCATCATTTCGACCGGGTCTTCACAGCACACGTCGAGCAGGGCGATGCGCGCCAGGGCGGCGCGGTAGGCAACGCGCAGGGTCACGTAGCCGTCCTTGCCGGTCTGCTCGGCGGCAGCGCGCGGACGCTCCGCGTGGGGGTCGGCGCCGAGGGCGGTGAGGATATCGCGGCGGTAGGGGGTGTCCAGCGGGGCAATGGGGGTCAGGAATTCCCCGTCGGTTTCCGGCAGAATCGACGCCGGGTGCTGGGAGCGAATTAGCACGCTCTCAGCCGGGTACACCTGCGTGTCGAAGAGCGGGTCAATGTGCTCGGGACGGCGGTAGAGAAAATCGCCAATCGCCTGGGAGGCGCCGAGCAGGCGGTACATGCCGAATTCTTCTTCGCCGCGGTTGGCGCGCTCGGCGACCGCCGGGTGCTTCTCGATGAGGCGCACGAGGGAGGGCAGGGCAATATCCGGTGAGGGCGCGAGGCGCAGCCCGGCAAAGAGCGCATCCTGCGAGACGCGCTGCAGTTCGGGCGCGTTGAGCCAGCGTTCTGCCTTGGACGGGTCGTAGAAGCCGGTGGCAATCATGCGGGTGCGCAGGCGCAGCTGGGCTTTGCGTTCGGCTTCGGCGCGCTGTTCGTCGTCGAGTGCGTCGGGGGCGATGTCGGTCAGCGGTTTGGGTTCTTTGGCGGGGTCGATAATGCGGATGAGCCCGGTGGCCGGGTAGTGGGAGCTGTCAGTCATGGCGTGAGAACTGGGGGTTAGAACGGTGGGTTGAGAGTAGATCCGTGGGGTGGAGAGTAGAGGTGGAGAGTAAAGATTTCGGCGGTTAAAAATTCAACGGTAAAAGTTTGCGGTGAACGGTGAAGCTGATAGGTGCAATTGATAGACCTGTGGGCGGCACCCGCCGGCGTGTTGACCGGTAGCGGGCACCGCCCTGAGGCTGTCAGCGCTCACTCATCGTGCGAGGAAGTGAGGCGATCCATCCGTTAGAGGATTCCGAGATTGTGCTTGAGCTCGTACGGGGTCACCTGGGCCTGGTACTGGTCCCAGTCGGCGCGCTTATTGCGCAGGAACTGCTCGAAGACCTGCTCGCCCAGAACCTCCGCCATGAACTCGGATTCTTCGGTGATGTTAATGGCTTCACGCAGGGATGCGGGCAGCGGGTTGTAGCCCATGGCGCGGCGTTCGGCGTTGGTCATGGCGGCGAGGTCCTCGGTCACGGCGGGCATGAGCGGGTACTCGTTTTCGATGCCCTTCAGACCGGCTGCGAGAATCACCGCGTACGCCAGGTACGGGTTCGATGCCGAGTCCAGGCCGCGGTACTCGATGCGTGCGGACTGCATCTTGTTCGGCTTGTACAGGGGCACGCGCACGAGCGCGGAACGGTTGTTGTGGCCCCAAGAGACGTAGGAGGGTGCCTCGCCACCGCCCCAGAGGCGCTTGTAGGAGTTGATGAACTGGTTGGTGACCGCGGTGAATTCGGGGGCGTGCTTGAGCACACCGGCGATGAAGTGGCGTGCGGTCTTGGACAGCTGGTATTCGGCACCGGCTTCGAAGAATGCGTTGGTGTCGCCTTCAAAGAGGGAAAAGTGGGTGTGCATGCCGCTGCCGGCGTACTTGGTGAAGGGCTTGGGCATGAAGGTTGCGTACATGCCGAGCGAGTAGGCGACTTCCTTGATGACGGTGCGGAAGGTCATGACGTTGTCGGCGGTCTGCAGGGCGTCGGCGTGGCGCAGGTCGATTTCGTTCTGGCCGGGGCCGGTTTCGTGGTGGCTGAATTCGACGGAGATACCGACCTCTTCGAGCATGGTCACGGCCTTGCGGCGGAAGTCCTGCACGATGCCGCCGGGGGTGTGGTCGAAGTAGGATTCGTGGTCCACGGGCACGGGGAATCCGTCAGCACCGAGCTTGGAAGATTCGAGCAGGTAGAACTCAATTTCGGGCGAGGTGTAGCAGGTGAAGCCCATCTCCGCAGCCTTGTTGAGCACGCGCTTGAGTACACCGCGGGTGTCGGAGGCGCTGATTTCGCCGTCGGGGGTGAGCACGTCACAGAACATGCGGGAGGTGATATCTTCCTCGCCGCGCCAGGGCAGGATCTGGAAGGTGGAGGGGTCCGGCTGCAGCAGCATGTCGGATTCGTAGATGCGGGAGAAACCCTCAATCGAGGAGCCGTCAAAGCCCAGGCCCTCGTCGAAGGCGCTTTCTACCTCAGCCGGTGCGAGCGCAACGGATTTGAGGGTGCCGACCACGTCGGTGAACCAGAGGCGGATGAAGCGGATGTCGCGCTCTTCGATGGTGCGCAGTACGAATTCCTGTTGGCGGTCCATGAGTTGCCCTCTCGGTGCGGGCGCGCATCCGCGTGATACCCGTCTGCGGGCGGCGGAGGCGCGCTAAATTTGCTGCCGAGGTGCGGAGGTGAGGCGCGAAAGGCCTTGCAGAGCCCGTGGGATTCCAGAGGATTCCTTGGGATTCCAGAGGGGGTTGCGGCGGGCGGCGTGCCAGCGGTGCTGGCGCCTCCTTGCCCCGGCGTGTGTCCTGTTGTTATCTAGCCTATCGGGTTCTGCTGTGTGGCGGGCGGGTGGGAGGTTTCGTTTGTGTAAATTCTCGCTCTTGTTCTCACTCTTGCGCGGCGGTAGCTCAGATTTTGGGCTGTGCCGGGGGGGGGTAACGCTCCCCCGCTTTTCTGCGGTGTGGGTTTTGTTCAGATGCCAAGCAGTTTCAAATACCTGGCATATGACGGTTCGCGGGGCGTGTTCGGGGTCGCCTTGCGATAATGGGGGTATGCTACATTCCATTCTTCTCCCCTCGACTGTGCAGCTTCCGCTGGCGCAGTTTCCATTGGCGCAGCTTCCGCTGGCGTCCAGCATTGTTGCCGCTGATCCCACCGGTTTAGAGTGGCTGCTGCTCATTGCTGCGCCGGTTATTTTCTGTATTGTCTACCTGGCGTGCATTATGGCGATTGCGGCGTTTGGTCCGCTGGTCATGAGGAACAACAAGTCCGGCGGCGCGACCTACCTGCTGGACCGCCCCTCCCGCGTGGCGTTTAGGACTCGCACCGTGGCGCTCTTTGCTGTAGTGGGTGCGTTTGTGGAGCTGCTGTGGCTCGGTTATACGGGTCGCGTGGGGTCGAGCGCGGTCATTCCGATTCTTCTCTTTACATGGTCGTGGAAGTTCGCATTCTTCTTCCTGCCCCTGCAGCTGATTCGTGCCTGGTATGTGCACGCAACGCGCGGCAAGTATGATGCGCTGTCGGCTGAGGGCGCTCAGCGCCGTGAGAAGCTGAACCGTAAGAGCGCCTACGAGGTGTCGAAGATGATGCAGCGTAACCCGCAGCAATTCGCGATGAGCAAGGAGCTGCATACACAGGCGCGCGCTCAGAAGATTGCGGGCGTGCGCCCGTTCCAGCACCTTGACGAGGCGGGCAAGAAGCGCCGCACGAACTACACGGTGGAGCTGGCTGTGGCGCTCATGCAGGCGCGTGCCATGAACCCCGGCAAGCTTCCTTCGGAGGCGTTCGGTGAGGGCATCCTGGGTATGGGGGTTGGCATGACGTCTGATCGGGCGGTGGAGCAGACCTGGTTGACGCTGTGCACGGAGCGCGTCAACGCGCCGGACGCGCCGAACTACCCGGATTCGCTGTACCCGGTTGCGGCTCGTTTTTCGCTGTTTACCACGATGTCGCTGTTGCAGCCGGTGATGGGTCGCCCCTATTCGCCGTTTACCGCGCCGGACGCGCGCCGTTTTGTTCCCCGTGATTTCTCGGCGGATACCGTGCTGTTGAAGACCGAGGAGCTGGGCAAGAAGGCTCTGGCGCAGAGCGCGATTTTCCGTCAGCTTCATGAGCGTCTTCTGCCCCTACATCAGCAGCAGCCTCAGCTCGTGGATCGCCGTGCTTTGGCCTATTGCGGCGCCCTACTGCTGAGCGTGGCGAAGGCTGAGGCGCAGAGCCAACATCTGACGAGCAAAATTCTGGCAGCGGCAGCTTCGGAACGCGGCATCCTGTCCTATGGTTTGTTCTCGCAGCTTTCTGAGGATTATCAGTGTGTTCAGCGTCTGCTGAATCTGATGGTGAAGGCGACCGCCGACATTGAGCGTTTTATCAACGCGGTGGAGGCGCTGGTGCAGATGCATTCCGGCCCGGTTCAGCCCTCCGGCATTGCGTACGAGAAGGTGCAGATGGAGTACATCGCTGCTCTTCTGGACGTTATTGTCTTCTCTTCGCACGCCCCGCTTGCCGGTTCTATTCAGGCGTCGTACGCCCTGCTGAAGGCAGACTATGAGGCGTTTACGTTCAACACGACCGATGAGTTGAGCCGCAGCTACTGGCTGCAGTACGCGAAGAACGCGGTGAACGCATGCGATACCGGTCTGTCTCAGGGTTATGAGGGTTTCTTCGGCTCTGATGATGCGACGAAGAAGGCGTGGGAGTCCTACGCGGAGGACGTCGTGAAGGAAGTCTGCACCTACTCGATCACCCAGCTCTACTGGGATGCGCTGGTGCAGCAGGCGCTCATTCAGCGCGATTTGCCGCGCGAGTTTGAGGATGCTTCTTCCGCTATTCCGGAGCTGATGAATAAGAACGCTGCTGCGTCGTTCCCGACCTACTACATTAACCTCATCTGGAACTAGGACCGGGGTGAACGGTATGCCAGGTCGGAGCCGTGCAGGGTTAGACGTGCAGGGTTAGAATAGTCAGCATGACTACTGAGCATTCTTCCGAGATCTCTTCGCCCTACGCGGCACAGCCTGCCGCCACCTCCGCGGCTGCTCCCGCTTCTGCATCCGCATCGGCACAAAAGCCTTTTGACCTGGACACCGTCAAGAAGGTGCGTACCGTTCACCTGGCGCAGGCTAAGGCGGCCGGGCAGAAGTTCTCCATGCTGACCTGCTACGACGCCCTGACCGCGCAGATTTTTGATCACGCGGGCATCGACATGCTGCTGATTGGCGATTCTGCGGCGAATGTGGTGCTCGGTTACGAGTCGACCCTGACCATTACCCTGGATGAGATGATTCCGATGGTGGCGGCGGTTTCTCGCGGTGCATCCCGCGCCATGGTGGTTGCCGATTTGCCGTTTGGTTCTTATGAACAGTCCCCGCAGCAGGCGGTGGCGAGCGCTGTTCGCCTGATGAAGGAGGGCGGTGCGCACGCGGTCAAGATTGAGGCGGACGCTTCGATGACTGAGTGGGTTCGCGCCCTGGTGCGTACCGGTATTCCGGTGGTGGCTCATGTTGGTTTCACCCCGCAGTCGGAGCATGCCCTGGGCGGTTTCCGGGTTCAGGGTCGCGGCGATGCGTCTGAGCGTATTCGTGAGGATGCGGTGGCGTTGGCTGAGGCTGGTGCGTTCTGCGTGCTCATGGAGATGGTAACCACCCAGACCGCGCAGCTGGTGGATGAGGCAATCGGTGCTGTGCCGACTATCGGTATTGGTGCCTCGAATGTGACGACCGGTCAGGTGCTGGTGTGGCAGGACATGATGGGTGTTCGTTCCGGGCGCGTGCCTCGTTTTGTGAAGCAGTTTGCGCAGGTTGGCCAGGTCATGGAGGACGCTGCGCGTGCTTATCGTGAGCAGGTTCGTTCGGGTGAGTTCCCGGCGGCTGAGCACACCTTTGAGTAGGTTTTAGGCTGAGAAAAGGCTTATGAAGAAAGCCTGAGAAGAAAGCTTGATGAAGAAAGACCCCCGTATCCGGTGCTTCCGGGTGCGGGGATCTTTGCATCTCAGGCTTTTGTGTCTATCGAGGATTTTGTGCCTATTGAGCGGCGTGCGCCTCACACAAGGCTGGGGGCATTGAGCAAGGCTGGGGGCATTGAGCAGGGCTGAGGGCGCCGGGTCTTTAGCTCCAGTCGCTGTCCTTGTCCCAAGCTTCGTTGCGTTCGCGGGCGCGGTCCATGGCGTGTGCCGCGTCCTCGTAGGTTTTGAAGGGGCCCCACAGGGAGGTGACGGCGCTCTGCTGGCCGCGTTCCACCTGACCGGTTTTGAGGTTGTACCAGTACTCTTCGGGGTGCGGGCTGGTGGCTTCGGCCGCGGAGTTCAGGGTCTTTTCGACCGCCGATTCGATGGCTTCGCTCAGGCGGTTTTTCTTCTCGCTCACGGGTTCTCCTTTGACGGTGCGGGGCTGGTGTTTCTAGCTTCTCACGCACATAGGTTCGTGGCAACGAGGCGGGCGGAGCTTTTCACGGTCCTCCTCCCCTCTCCTATATTCCGCCCGCGCAGTTTTACAGCGAGCGTGCATGAAATTTTATTCACAATCTGGGAAAAAGGTACGGCTTATGTATCCGCCGCTTTTTAGCGCCCCCGCAAGGGACACAACCCGCCCGCGCCCGGTAAGATGAAACTATGTCTTCAACCAAAAAGAATACTTCGCATAATCTTCCCGCAGAGCCCGGTCGCGCACCCGTCGGTTGCCTGACCCCCGGACGCGTCACCCCCATGCGCCCGGTCCCCTCGCACATTGTTCGCCCCGAGTACGTGGGTAAGCCCACCGCCAACGAGGGTAACGACTCGAACATGTACACCCCTGAGGAAGTTGAGCGGGTTCGCGCAGCCGGCAAGATCGCGGCAGGCGCCATCGTTGAAGCATCCAAGATTTGCGTGCCCGGCACCACCACCGACGAGATTGACGTGCTGGTCCACGAGTACATTTGCGACCACGGCGCGTACCCCTCCACCGTGGATTACCGCGGCTACCCCAAGTCCGTGTGCACCTCCCTGAACGAGGTCATCTGCCACGGCATCCCGGACTCCACCGTGCTGGAGGATGGCGACATCCTCAACCTGGACGTCACCGCATACCTGGACGGCATGCACGGCGACACCAACAAGACCCTGCTCATCGGCAATGTAGACGAAGAGTCCCGCCTGCTGGTGGAGCGCACCGAGGAGTCCCTGAACCGTGCGATTAAGGCTGTGAAGCCGGGCCGCCAGATCAACGTGATCGGTCGCGTCATTGAGAAGTACGCGGCACGTTTCGGTTACGGCGTGGTTCGCGACTACACCGGTCACGGTGTGGGTCGTGAGTTCCACTCGGGCCTCATCATCCCCCACTACGATGCGGCGCCCGCCTACGACACCGAGATCCGTGAGGGCATGATTTTCACCATCGAGCCCATGCTGACCCTCGGCACCATCGAATGGGACCTGTGGGATGACGACTGGACCGTGGTCACCCGCGACCGCAAGCGCACCGCACAGTTCGAGCACACCCTCGTGGTGACCGCTGACGGCGCGGACATCCTCACCCTGCCCTAAAGCACAGACCTCTGGGTTTCCTGCCCCGCAGGTACGACTTGTGCAGGTACGAACCCAGCACCTCACTTTTATATCAGTTCACCCACTAACAAACCCGCCCGCTCCCTTAGGTTACACGGCAGTAGGCGGGGCGAAAGAGAGAAAACCATGAGCGATTACGCAGAACCCGGCGTCATCACCGAACTGCCCGCACCCACCCCCAAGGACCTGCAGATTGGTGTGGACATTGGAGGCACCGGCATTAAGGGCGGCATCGTCGACCTGCGCACCGGCAACCTCGTGTCCGACCGCTTCCGCATCGACACCCCCAAGCCCGCAACCCCCGCCGCTGTGGCTGAGGTTGTACGCCGCGTCGTCGACGAGCTGCAGAGCCGCGACCTGGCACCGGACCCCGAGTCCGCCGTCGGCATTGACTTCCCCGCAGTGGTGAAGAACGGTATGGTCTTCTCCGCAGCGAACGTGGACGACTCCTGGATTAACACCGACCTGGAGCAGGTCATGAGCGAGGCGCTGGACGGCCGCACCGTCTACGGCCTCAACGACGCTGACGCAGCCGGCCTGGCTGAGGCGACCTACGGTCAGGGCCGTAACCGTGACGGCCTGATCGCTGTCATCACCCTGGGCACCGGCATCGGCTCCGCCCTGATTAACGACGGTAAGCTGATCCCGAACACCGAGCTGGGTCACCTGGAGATTGACGGCCACAACGCCGAGTCTCAGGCTTCCGCTCGTGCCCGCGAGGTGCACGAGCTGTCCTGGAAGAAGTACGGCAAGCGCCTGTACCGCTACTTCGAGCACGTTCAGATGCTCTTCTCCCCCGACCTGTTCATCATCGGCGGCGGCATCTCCAAGAACCCGGAGAAGTTTATGCCCTACTTTGAGGATCAGATTCGTACCCCCATGGTCATGGCTGCCCTGCGCAATAACGCAGGTATTGTGGGCGCGGCACTGTGGGCTGGCGGCATGTTGCCTGAGCGTCAGCGCCGCGGCGAAGCGTAAGAGTTAGCTTCCCGCTATCCGCCTCGGGTAGCGCTTCACATACGCACGAAGGGGCCGCCTTTTCCGAATGATTCGGAAAAGGCGGCCCCTTTGCGTATGCTACCGCTCGTCTATAGCGGCTACCGGTTTAGTTAGCTAGGTTTAGTTAGCTAGGTTTAGTTAGCTAGGTTTAGTTTTAGCTACTGGGCTAAAAAGTTACTGGGCGATGCGGTCCTCACGCAGACGCGCAATCGCCTCCTCAAAGTCTTCAAGGTTCTCAAACGCCTGGTACACACTCGCAAAACGCAGGTAGGCGACCGCATCCAGCTTCGACAGCGGCTCCAGGATGGTCAGACCCACCTCGTGCGCGTTAATCTCCGCCAGACCGCGGGCACGAATCAGCTCCTCAACTTCCTGGGCAAGCTTCGCCAAATCATCTTCACCGACGGGGCGGCCCTGGCATGCCTTACGCACGCCGGCGGCAATCTTCGAACGGTCAAACGGCTCGGTCACGCCGGAACGCTTAATCACCGAAATGGTGGTGGTTTCAACGGTCGTGAATCGGCGAGCGCAGGAGGTGCACTGGCGGCGGCGGCGAATTGCGGCGCCATCATCGGTGGTGCGGGAATCCACCACGCGCGAGTCGGTGTGCTTGCAATAGGGGCAGTACATTCGTTTCTCCTTGGCTGGGCGCTAGCGCCCGCGTATACAGCGCTCAAGAATATTTATACCTATTCTACCGTGATATACAGCGGATACGCCGTATGTTGTGAGTGAATATACGCTCAGGGTGGACTCTGCTATGCAGAATCCACCCTGTCGTTCCCCTCATGGGGGCGTTGTTAGTATGCGTTGTTAGCGCACGTTGTTAGCGTCGAATGCAGCTCGGACCGAAAATCGTCTTGATTTCACCGAAGAGGCTCGGGTTCGGTTCCACGCGCACACTCGGGTCCAGCAGCACCAGCTGCTCCTTATCGCGGGTACGCACGAGCATGCGCACATCCGCGGTGCCCTTGTGGTCGCGCAGGGTCTCCTTCAGCTCCTTCAGGTTCGCCTCGGTCACCAGGTACTCGGGTACCACGATGGTGATGGGTGCGGCGCGGCCGTCATCGCTGATTTCCAGGATTTGCAGTTCCTGCGCGCTCATGTTCACGCTGCCGTCGTCGCGGCGCTGCACGCGGCCACGAATCGAGCAGATGAGGTCGTCCGCCAGGGCGGCACCCATCGTCTCGTAGGCACGGGAGAAGAACATCACCGTAATGGTTGCGCCCGAGGGGTCTTCCAGCTCCACGGAGGCGTACTGGTTACCGCTAGACTTAGCGATACGACGCGAAACGCCGGTGAGCATACCCGCAATGGTGACGGTTTCGCCGTCGCGCACGTGCGAGTCTTCACCGATGATGTCGTGCACCGAATGGGTTGCGGCATCCGAGAGCGCACGCTCCAGGCCGCGCAGCGGGTGGTCCGAAACGTACAGGCCCAGCATGTCGCGCTCAAAGTTCAGCTTCTCGCGGCGGTCCCATTCAGGAACATCAGGAATGGTCACGGTCAGCTCATCGCCCAGGGCGTCGTCCATGCCGAGGGAGCCGAAGAGGTCGAACTGACCCGCCGCTTCCTTACGCTTGACCGCCACGGCCGCATCCACTGCCGCCTCGTGAATGAGGGACAGCGAACGGCGCGTGTGGCCCAGGTCGTCGAAAGCGCCCGCCTTAATGAGCGACTCGATGGTGCGCTTATTGCACACCTGCAGCGGCACCTTCTTCAGGAAGTCGTTGAAAGACTCGTAGCGGCCCTTCTCTTCGCGGGCGGCAATCATGCCTTCAACAACGTTCGCGCCCACGTTACGGATCGCGCCCATACCGAAGCGGATATCGTCACCGACAGGGGCGAAGGTCAGGGTGGACTCGTTCACGTCCGGCGCGAGCACGGTAATGCCCATGGCGCGGCACTCGTTCAGGTACAGCGCGAGCTTGTCCTTGTTATCGCCCACGCTGGTCAGCAGCGCAGCCATGTACTCCTGCGGGTAGTGCGCCTTCAGGTACGCCGTCCAGTAGGACACCAGACCGTACGCGGCCGTGTGCGCCTTGTTGAACGCGTAGTCAGAGAACGGCAGCAGAATATCCCAGAGCGCCTTAATAGCGCCCTCAGAGTAGCCGTTAGAAATCATGCCGTCGTGGAAGGTAGCGTACTGCTTATCCAGCTCCGCCTTCTTCTTCTTACCCATCGCACGGCGCAGCAGGTCTGCCTCACCCAGAGTGTAGTTCGCGACCTTCTGGGCAATCGCCATCACCTGCTCCTGATACACAATCAGGCCGTAGGTGGTGTCCAGAATATCCTTCAGCGGCTCTTCCAGCTCGGGATGAATCGGCTCGATCTCCTGCTTACCGTTCTTACGCAGAGCGTAGTTGGTGTGCGAGTTCGCACCCATCGGGCCCGGACGGTACAGCGCCAACACTGCCGAAATGTGCTCGAACTCCTCGGGCTCCATGAGCTTGAGTAGCGAGCGCATCGGGCCGCCATCGAGCTGGAACACGCCGAGGGTATCGCCGCGCGCCAGCAGACGGTACGATTCCGGGTCATCCAGCGAGAGGGACTCAAGGTCCAGGTCAATGCCTCGGTTAGCCTTAATGTTCTCCACCGCATCAGAGATGATGGTGAGGTTACGCAGACCCAAGAAGTCCATCTTGATCAGGCCCAGGCCCTCACAGGTGGGGTAATCGAACTGGGTAATGACCTGGCCGTCGGCCTCGCGGCGCATCACGGGAATCACGTCGATGAGGTCCTTGCTGGACATAATCACGCCCGCAGCGTGCACACCCCACTGACGCTTCAGACCCTCCAGGCCCTTCGCGGTTTCAAACACCTGGCCGTAAATCTTATCGACCGGGTCCTCAATGAGGGCGCGCAAATCTGCCGCCTCGGCGTAACGCTTATCCTCTTCGTTGTACACGTTCGCCAGGGCAATGTTCTTGCCCATGACGTCCGGCGGCATCGCCTTGGTGAGGCGCTCGCCGACCGAGTACGGCTGGTCCATCACGCGGGAAGCGTCCTTGAGCGCCTGCTTCGCCTTAATGGTGCCGAAAGTGACGATCTGCGCGACCTTCTCTTCACCGTACTTTTCGGTCACGTAGTCGATGACTTCGCCGCGGCGACGATCGTCAAAGTCCACATCGAAGTCGGGCATGGAGACGCGGTCGGGGTTGAGGAAGCGCTCGAAAATCAGGTCGTGCTCGAGCGGATTCAGGTCGGTAATACGCATCGCGTACGCGACCATGGAGCCTGCACCGGAGCCACGGCCGGGGCCCACGCGAATACCGTTGCGCTTCGCCCAGTTGATAAAGTCGGCGACCACGAGGAAGTAGCCGGGGAAGCCCATGGAGGTAATAACCCCCACCTCGTACTCTGCCTGCTTGCGCACGGTGTCAGGAACGCCCTGCGGGAAGCGGTAGTGCAGGCCCTTCTCGACCTCCTTCACGAACCAGGATTCCTCGTTTTCGCCCTCGGGCACGGGGAAGTTCGGCATGTAGTTCGCCTTGGTGTTGAACTCCACGTTGCAGCGTTCAGCGATTTCGAGGGTGTTCTCGCACGCGCCGGGAATATCGCCAAACAGGGCATACATTTCTTCTGCCGAGCGCAGGTAGAAGTTATCCGCATCGAACTTGAAGCGCTTGGGGTCGGTGAGGGTCGAGCCGGACTGCACGCACAGCAGCGCCGCGTGGGCGGTGTGGTCTTCCTGGCGGGTGTAGTGCAGGTCGTTGGTGGCGACGAAGGGCAGGTTCAGCTTCTTGGCGAGGCGGTGCAGGTCCTCCTGGACGTTGCGTTCAATGTCCAGGCCGTGGTCCATGACCTCGCAGTAGAAGTTGTCCTTACCGAAAATATCGCGGAAGTCGCTCGCCGCCTGGAGCGCCTCGTCGAACTGGCCCAGGCGCAGGCGCGTCTGAACCTCACCGGAGGGGCAACCGGTGGTGGCAATCAGACCCTTCGAGTAGGTCTGCAGCACCTCACGATCCATGCGCGGCTTGTACAGCTGACCTTCCAGCGACGCAATCGAGGAGGCACGGAACAGGTTGTGCATGCCCTCGGTGGTTTCAGCCCACATGGTCATGTGGGTGTACGCACCACCGCCGGAGACGTCGTCGCGGGAGCCGTCGCCCCAGCGCACACGCGAACGGTCGGTGCGGTGCGTACCGGGGGTCAGGTACGCCTCCACACCGATGATGGGCTTGATGTCGTGCGCTTTAGCCTGGCGCCAGAAGTCGAAGGCACCAAAGAGGAAACCGTGGTCGCTGGTCGCCATGGACTTCATGCCGAGTTCTTGAGCGTAGGTGAACAGGTCACCCAGGCGCGCGGCACCATCGAGCATGGAGTACTCGGTGTGCACGTGCAGGTGCGTAAATTCTTTGGTTGCCACGGAAATCTCCTGGAGGTGTGGGCTGGAGGATGGGCGGTGAATGTGAAGCTGTGTGCGGCAAGCGGCTATAGCTGACCGAGCTGTCTAGCCGAGTTACCTAGCCGAGCTGAACCTTACCCTCGCGCAGGGCGGTCAGCGCGTAGGACAGGTCGAGCGGGTACTCGCTGGTGAAGGTCACGCGCTCGCCGGTGCCGGGGTGATTGAAGCCCAGGCGGTGCGCGTGCAACCACTGGCGGGTCAGACCCAGCTCGGCGCTAAAGCGCGGGTCGGCGCCGTAGGTCAGGTCGCCGCAGCAGGGGTGGCGTAGCGCGGAGAAGTGCACACGAATCTGGTGGGTGCGTCCGGTTTCCAGGTGCACCTCCACCAGCGATGCGGGGCCAAAGGCTTCGAGCACATCGTAGTGGGTGATGGAGTTGCGCCCGTCTTCGACCACGGCGAACTTCCATTCGTTACCGGGGTGACGGCCGATGGGTGCGTCGATGGTTCCACGCAACGGGTCGGGCAGGCCCTGCACGAGGGTGTGGTAGACCTTGTCCACGGTGCGCTCCTTGAAGGCGCGCTTGAGTTCGGTGTAGGCGCGCTCACTGCGGGCTACGACCATCAGGCCGCTGGTGCCCACGTCCAGGCGGTGTACGATGCCCTGGCGTTCTGCCGCGCCGGAGGTAGCAACCGAAATGCCCTCGCCCATGAGCGCGGAGATCACGGTGGGGCCGTGCCAGCCGGGCGAGGGGTGTGCCGCCACGCCTGCGGGCTTGTCCACCACAACGATGTCCTCGTCCAGGTGCACGATGCGGAAGCCGTCCACCTTCTCGGGGCGGATGTCCGCCAAATCGCGCGGTGCGGGTGCATCCACGACGACCTCGTCCCCTGCGGAAAGCTTATAGGACTTGCCGATTTTCACGGCCTTGCCGTTGTTGGTCACGCTCACGTGGCCGTCACGAATCCACCCGGAGGTGCGGGTGCGCGGCGCCTCGAGGGCACCGGCAAGCGCGGCGTCCAGGCGCATACCGGCAAGCGCGCCTTCAACGGTGAATTCGGCGCGGATGCGTGCCGAATCTTCGGCGGCGTTGGTGGTTTCGCTCATGCGGCTCTCCTTCGGGTGGTGTTTGCTATTGTCTGGGCTGTCTGTGTGTAAAGGGGTGTCTGTGTGTGAAAGTCTATTGGGGCAATCCGTTCGGGGCGGCTACTTGGCGCTCTTGTCGCCAGCCGGGGTTTCGTCAGTGGGCACCTGCACGCGGGTTCCGTTGAGGTTCAGGCCCTTGAAATTCAGCAGAACAATGATCGCCATGCACACGCAGATTGCGGAGTCTGCAATATTGAAAATCGCGAAGTTCGGTACGGAAATAAAATCGACCACGTGGCCAGAGCCGAAGCCAGGCTCACGGAAGAGACGGTCGAAAAGGTTGCCGCAGATACCGCCGAGCAGGCCGCCCAGCGCGAGGGTCCAGGACAGCGCTCGGGTGCGGCGCAACAGGTAGAGCACCACGGCTGCGGCGGCGACCATGACGAGGGTGAAGACCCAGGTGACGTTCTCGCCCATGCTGAATGCGGCGCCGGAGTTACGAATCGAGTACCACCACAGAAGCCCGTCAATGACGGTGATACGCTCCCCCAGCTGCATCTGGGTGACGACCAGGTATTTGGTGCCCTGGTCGATTGCAAACACGACGGCGGCGAGCACGAGCGCGAGAATACCCGCGGAGCGTCCAGACAGGATGCGCACGCGGCGTCCAGCAGTTTTTTTGTCGGCGTTATCGGTGCCCTGTGAGACTGAGGATTCAGCGGTCTTGGGGGTGTTGGTCATAGCTCTCCTCTAGTCTGTGCCGGTTGCTGCGCCTACGATGCGGCGGCGCTATGGTGCGGAAGGCCCTATGGCACGGAGGTAGGGCGCGCTCGCGTTCGATAGTGCCCCTCTAGCTTAGCAAATCGGGGTAGCGCATCGAGTATTCGGTGGTGATTCTGCGGGTGCTCTCCCCCGCTTCATACGCTGGGTTCTGGGGGGGCTTGGGGGTTCTCAGGTCATACCGGGCGGGTATGAGAATACCGCCCGGCTCTCTCAATCTTCCCCGGTGAATAGCGGTGGAAGAGAAAGAATCCGGGCGGCATACGCCTCAAAGCGTCGTTAGCTTAGCGCCGTTAGATTATTCTGGCACGCTGATTTATGCGGAAGCCTCGATTTCATGCGGAAGCTTCGATGGACTTGAGGTTCTTCAGCTCCTGAACCTGTGCATCCAGGTGCTGCAGCAGCTTGGAGCGGTAGCGGCTCTCGAAGCCGCGCAGAGCCTCAACAGCAATCTCCAGCTCTTCCTTCTCATCGGTGAGGCGAGAGAGAACCTCTTCACGCTGCTGCTGAGCTTCGCTCACCATAGCGTCCGCCTTCTTCTCTGCCTCTTCGAGCAGTTCAGCCTTAGCCTTCTCGCCCTGTGCCACGTAGTCGTCGTGAACCTTCTGAGCCATGGCGAGCAGTGCCGCCGCATCCTGAGGTGCAGCCGATGCCGCCGAGGACTGTGCGGGTGCTACCGCTGCTGCCGGGGAATCGGGTGCGTTTGCAGAGAGCTGCTCAACCTGGCGCTCCAGGGCGTCACGCTCGGAGTAGAGTGCGCGCAGTTCGACAACGAGCTCGTCCAGGAAGTCGTCGACCTCGTTGCGGTCGTAACCGGACTCTTCGGTCACAATCTTGAAGCTCTTAGTGATCAGGTCTTCAGGGGTGATTGCCATGGGCTTCTCCTCTAGGTATCCCTACGGGGTTTGGTGATGAAGTTGAGTGCCGCGGATTCACCAGCCGGATAGGTCACGACCCGAATAAATCAGGGTCCCGACGGCTCAGGGCATGGCTGTACCGCGATGCAGTCGTTGGCACCAATTCTACTATTCTTTGGTTTCTGTGCCCGGTTATATGCCGGTTGAAAATCAAAATATGCGCTCGGCGCAAGGGTGGGATTCCCCACGTCTGCTATCCGCCCTAGTCCCCGCTATCCCCCGTGCGTTTTCTGCCCTGCGGTGCATTTCGAGAAGGTTTTCGAGAAGGCATTGTGAGGCTCCCCATTTGGCACACTCCAGACAGAACACCGGCACATAACACCGACACAGAACCCAGGCGCCGAACCTAGGAGCAAAACCCAGGGCAGAACCCGGGCAAGAACCCAAGCGCAGAAAACCCCCGCTCTGCCCTCAACCCGTGAACGGGTCAGGCAGGCGGGGGCCTATCGTTTTTAGCTCTTGAGTTGTCCTCTCCGAGCGAGGCAGACGCTTAAGAGAAGGTCGCGGTCAACCGCATCATGATGCTCAGCAGCAGAGACAGCAGAACAATCAGAATCAGGAACCCGGTATCCAACGCAACGTTACCCACACGAACCGGCGGGATCAGGCGGCGCAGCTGGTTCATCGGCCAGTCAGTCACCGCGTACACGCCGCTGGCGAAGAGCAACACAATGCCCTTGGGGCGCCACTCCGGAGCGAACATGCGTACCCAGTCAAAGAGCATGCGCAACAGCATCGCAATGTAGAGAACGTAGATAACGATCGTAATGAGGGCGAAAATATAACCCATATATCAGTCCTTAGCCCTGGTCGAAGGGGAATTCGCCGTCAGTCTCAAAGCCGGCGGGAACCTCGGAATTAGCCACACCCAGAACCTCCAGGTTGGAGGGGGTCAGCAGGAACACCTTAGCGGTGACGCGCTCAATGCGGCCCTCCAGCGCGAATGCCAGACCGGATGCGAAGTCCACCAGGCGCTTTGCGTCTGCGTCAGGCATTTCTTCCACGTTCATAATCACGGGGATGTTCTCGCGGAATGCCTCACCAATGATCTTTGCGTCATTGTAGGAGCGGGGGTGGATAGTGGTGATGCGACGCAATTCGTCCTCTTCTTCCTCGTAACCGTAGGTGTATCCGTTGGTTTCTTCGGGCTCGTAGCCCTGGTCGTAGTAGCCGTCGTTGGAGTACGTCTCGGCGTACTGCTCGGTGTATTCGGTATTCGGCACCGGGGTGTCCTCCCAATCGTCTGCGCTGGCGTCGTCCCAAGTCTGCTCGGTTTCCGCCAGATCAGCTGTGGTTTCAGGTGTATGAGCGGTGGCGTATGCCGCTGCATCTACGGTTGCTCGTCCGTCGGCAGGTTCTTCTGCGTCCAGATACTCGGTTTCTGTACCGTCATCGTAGCTTTCAGCCTGCAGGTACTCTTCCTGTTCAGTATAGGCGGGTTCGTCCTGCGGATGGTAGGTTTCGCCCTGAGACCCGGCATGCGACTCGGCAACGCTGTACTGTGCCGAGCCGGGCAGTGCTGAGAGCCTGTGAGCGCTGTCGGTCTTCTGTGCGGTCGCAACCCGCCCTGCGGAGGCGTTTGCCTCCCGGCGGGAGTCAGCCTGCACAGCCTGCGGGGATTCTTCCGGCGTCGCCTCAGCGTCCTGGTATCGTTCCAGGCCGAGGAAACCCGCCAGACGGCTTTGTTTCGCCATGATTCTCTCGCTGTTCTTTCACGTTGGTGGTGTACAGGTTCTGCCGTAGTGCGTCATCAGAAGGTGTGTGCGTAACGGTACGCCATGCACCGGCATGTATATATTACCAGTGCCCACCCCGCGCAGGCGGTCAAGGGCACCGATGATTATGCCGCCGGGCGCTTACCCATGATGTCGCTACCCACGCGCACGCAGGTCGAGCCCCAACGCACCGCCGCCTCCAGATCCCCGCTCATGCCGGCAGAAATCTCAGTCGCGTGCGGCACCTGCTCACGCACCAGCGACGCCAAACCGTAGAGCTTCTCAAAGGCCTCATCCGGGTCCATGCCCAGCGGCGCAACCGCCATCACGCCACCGCAGCGCAGATGCTCGTGGTTCTCGATGCGCTCCACCAGCTCCAGCAGCTCGGAGGCGCTCGTACCGCCACGCGCGCCCTCGGCGGCGTGGCCAGCCGTCGCAACCTCCGCCAGGGACACCTGCACCAGGCAGGTCAGCGCGCCCTGTTCCGCCGCGGCGGGTGCAGACGCCTCCCCCTCCTCAAAGCGTGCCAGCTGGTTCGCGTACGCCTTCGCCAGCGCATCCGCCAGGGAGGGGCGGTCCACCGAATGCACACTGGAGGCGTACTTGACCACGGACTTCGCCTTATTCGTCTGCAGCTGGCCAATAAACGCCCAGTGCGGGGGCTGCACCTCACGCTGGGCGCAGTAGGCGGCGAGCTCACGAGCCTTCGCGCTCGCCTCCTGGTCGCGGTTCTCACCGAAGAGGGTCACTCCCCCATCCAGCAGCGCAGCCGCGTCGGAGGCGGGGAAGAACTTCGTGACCGTCACCAGCTGCACCGGGGCGCTCGCCTCGGTACGTACGGCGCTACGATCCTGCTCCGCGGCGCGGATACGCTCAAGCACGCGGCGGTAATTCTGCAGCAGCTGCTCGGCACGTTCGGGGGTGTACTGCAGGTTCTGTTCTTCTACATTCATTTCAGACATCTTTTCTCTCCTCCAGCCCTCTACGCGGCAGGCTCCACCGTCTTCTCAAGCCACACCAGACCCGCGATGCGACCCGGCTTCTCACCGCGGTTCGTGAACCCGCGATGCGAATACACCGCCGGCTCCTCAAACGTGCACTGCGCACAGTTCATGCTCACCTGTACGCCCGCTTCTTCCAGCACGGCGCGGGCGCCGGCGGGCAGATCCAGGCCGGGGGTCTGCTGGCTGGTCACCGCGTGCACCTGCGGAATCAGTTCGGTGGACTCGGTGCGCATCGCCTCGGGCACCTCGTAGCAGCTACCGCAGATGCTCGGGCCCAGCCACGCAGTAATGGACTGCGCACCGAGCTTGCGTATCCGAGCCACGGTCTGCTGGAGTACGCCATCGAGCAGGCCGCGGCGGCCCGCGTGAGCCACCGCAAGAATCGGCTGCCAGTTCGCGCCCCGCTCACCCACTAACACCACGGGGATGCAGTCCGCCACCATAATCGCCAGGGGCACGCCCTCGCAACTGATGGCGGCGTCAGCTACTGGCGAGTTCTCCAGCACCGCGCGGGCACGCGCAACGGTACGCTCCTGCAGAGCACCGGGTGCGTAGGATTCCACCGCGTAATCTTCCGGGTAGGCGATCTGCACGCCGTGCACCTGGTTCAGGTAGAAGAACGGCTCGGTACCCAGCGCCTCCTCTAGGGCGGCACGGTGGTTGAGGGTGCGTACCAGGGAGGCGTTCATACCGCCGCCGAGCTCATCGTCCACGTGCAGGCCCAGGTTGCCCGCCGCGCGGGAGGTGAAACCCACCCGCACACGCCAGGGGCCCAGGGTGCGGGTATCGGCAGAGGCAAGTAGCGAAGTTACAGGATTATCGCTCATCTTCTATTCCTTCATCAGAGGTCAGCGGGTATAACGGCGGGTATAGCAAAGGGGAGCCGAGAACAGCACAATGTGCTTGTTTCTCAGCTCCCCTATAGCCTCATAAGACTCTCAGCCGTGCAACACCGAGGCGTTTCAACACCGAGGCGTTCACAGCCGGGCAGACTACTTCAGGAAGTCAGGGACGTCCAGGGTGTCGCGGCGAGCCGGAGCTTCCTCCACAACCGGGGGAAGATCAACGTCGAAGCCAGCAGCGCCGGTGGAAGCCGGAGCAGCAGCGGGTGCGTTGTAGCCGTAGCCGTTAGCAGCCGGAGCAGCCGCAGCGGTGGAACCGCCGAAGGATGCCTGGGTGCGCTGAGCCTGAGTAGCTGCAGCAGTGGAAGCGTTGGAGTTGGTCTCCGGGTTCACTGCATCGAAGCCAGCAGCAATCACGGTCACGCGAGCCTCATCGCCCAGTGCGTCGTCAATAACCGCACCGAAGATGATGTTTGCGTCGGGGTGAGCAACTTCCTGAACCAGGCGTGCAGCCTCGTTGATCTCGAACAGACCCAGGTCGGAGCCACCCTGAATGGACAGCAGAACGCCGTGTGCACCGTCGATGGATGCTTCCAGCAGCGGCGATGCGATAGCCAGCTCAGCTGCCTTCACGGCACGGTCCTCACCGGATGCCGAGCCGATACCCATCAGAGCCGAACCTGCACCCTGCATGACGGACTTAACGTCAGCGAAGTCAAGGTTGATCAGGCCGGGGGTGGTGATCAGGTCGGTAATGCCCTGCACACCGGAGAGCAGAACCTGGTCAGCGGACTTGAATGCGTCCAGCATGGAGACGTTGCGATCCGAAATCGACAGCAGTCGGTCGTTCGGAATAACGATCAGGGTGTCAACCTCATCGCGCAGAGCGGCGATACCGGTCTCAGCCTGGTTGGAGCGGCGGCGGCCTTCGAAGGTGAAGGGGCGGGTTACCACACCAATGGTCAGAGCGCCGAGGGAGCGGGCAATACGTGCCACGACGGGTGCGCCACCGGTACCGGTGCCACCGCCCTCACCTGCGGTCACGAAGACCATGTCTGCGCCCTTGAGGACTTCCTCAATTTCCTGCGCGTGATCCTCGGCTGCCTGACGGCCAACCTCGGGGTTTGCGCCCGCGCCAAGACCGCGGGTCAGCTCACGACCGACGTCCAGCTTAACGTCTGCATCGGACATCAGCAGAGCCTGAGCGTCAGTGTTGATAGCAATGAACTCAACGCCGCGCAGACCAACCTCAATCATGCGGTTGACTGCGTTGACGCCACCGCCGCCGATACCAACGACCTTGATGACTGCCAAGTAGTTCTGGGGAGTTCCAGCGTCCATGTATTCCTCGATTGTTCCGTGTTCCAGCTTCGGAAGACCCGCAGCCTAATCTAAGCCTGAAGGTTTCCTCTAAAGAATGACTTTATCTGCTAGGATACCAAACTGTTTTTGCTGGTTCCTAGTCACACAGCGCAATTACCCCCTCTTTTTGTAGATTTCACACAAAAAGGGAGGATAAAGCGCCTGAATGGTTCCCCTAACGGGTCACCGGTACGCGCGGGGCAGACACGTCATAAACGGTCACCTTCTGCGTCTGTGCCCCGGAAGAACTCTCCTCCTGAGCACGCTTAGCAATAGCCTGGCGCAGGGAGAGAAGAACCTTAGCCTTCAACTCGCTCTCTTCAGCGGTTCCCCACTGCACCGTAGTATTATCCCTCAAGGTTAGAGTGATACTTGAGGTTGACGTCGCGCCGGCTTCCTTAACCTGAGCTAGAAGCTCAGAGGGCATCGCCGAAAGCGCGGTCGAAATGGTGCGAAACTCAACCGAAGTCTGCGGGTCATCGCCGCTGAAATGCACCAGCGGCACCGAAGTATCGGGCTGAGTAGTCGACTCTAGCAGGCTCACGCCATCACTATCAACAGTATGGTACGTATCGCCCTGCTTCACAACCGCAACCGCGGTACGCTCCTTCAGGGTCACCACCAGCTCATGCGGCGGACGGCTCTCCACCTGCACGCTACGAATCACGTTATCCTGCCCGATTAGCTCACGCACCTTCTTCTCATCGATGCGAGTGAGCGGAACCCCGCGAAGAGGCTCCAGCTTCTGCTCCACCTGACTGGTTTCCAGCAGGGATGCGCCGCGCACCGTAATCTTTTCAGTCGCCAACAGGGGCGAGAAGAAGACCAACACCACGTACAGCACCGCAATAATAGCCAGCGCCGAGGCGGTGTACAGCAGCTTACGGGCACGAGTCAGAGGCGAACGTTCCTTACGGGGGCGCTCCTCAGCACGCAGACCGTCCAGACCCGGATCCTGACGCAGACGCTCACGCTGAGCCTGACGGCTCGCACGCTCACGCTCCTTCTCAATCTCCGCGGCACGCTGCTGCTCACGCTCGGCACGCCAACGACCAAAACGGCTCGCGGGGCGAGGCTCTTCAGCAGCCTTCTCCCCCGCCTGATCGGCAGTCTTCTCGGCGTTTTCATCAGCCTTCGGAACGGCAGACTCTTCGCGAGATTCAGCAGAACCGGCAGATGGCTTCTGAGCAGAACTCTTCTGAGCAGCCTTCTGATCGGCTACTTCCTTTTCTGCGCTCTTCTCCGACTGCGAGGACGCGGCCTGAGCAGATGCACTCTTAGACGAAGAATCCTCAAACGCCTCAACATCAAACAGCTCGGGAGCGTGCTCGACCTCAGAGACGGTACGACCGGTCATCAGCGCCGAACGCACCGAATCCTTCAAAGACTGCGCCGAAGAATGAACCGCCGCAGCCCTCTTCTGAGCCGAAGAATCGGTACCGTGCTGAGCGGACGCCTTATGCACCGGCTTACGCGGCATGTGCCGAACGGAGCTCGAAGACTGAGGAGTAGCAGACTGCGCAACAGCAGAACCGGCAGATGCCTCAGAAGAGGCAGGCTTGGCGGATGCTGCAGGTTTTACAGCTTTGGTAGCCTCTGCGGTCTTCGCAGCCTGAGGCTGAGCTACCTGAGGTTGCGCAGATTCAGCCTGCACAGGCTTAGCCTGTACCGCCTCAGCTTGTGCTACCTCAACCTGCGCATTCTCAGCCGCCTGCTGGGCACGCAAACGAGCACGCGAACGCGGAGCCTTCGGCGCGCGCGAGGAGGAACGCCCCTCCGAAGAGAGACCAGAACTCATCGGCACAGCCTAAGCCTCCGACTTCTTCGACTCGCCACCGTGACGGATCTCCAGGGACTCCAGCAGACGCGCACCCAAAGCGGTCACGTCACCAGCACCCACAGTCATCACAATGTCGCCATCCTGAGCGCAGGCCACAATATCCTCAATAGCGCCCTCAGCGGTAGCGTAACGAACCTCAGAGAAACCAGCACCGGTAATCAGCTCACTGGTCACGCCCTCAATCGGCAGCTCACGAGCCGGGTAAATATCCAGCACATGAGCGCGGTCAGCCATCGACAGGGCCTCCGCGAACTCCTTCGCGAACTCACGAGTACGCGAGAACAGGTGCGGCTGGAAAATCACGTACAGGTTGTGGCCATCAGCCACGGTACGACCGGTCTCCAGGGCACGGAACACCTCGGTCGGGTGGTGCGCATAGTCATCGAAAACCTTCACGCCAGCAACCTCACCGCGCAGGGTGAAGCGGCGGTCAGCACCCACGAACTCAGCCAGCGCGCGAGCAATATCGGCAGCCTCGTAACCAGAGATGAGCGCCGATGCAAAAGCCGCCGAAGCATTCAGCTGGTTATGGATACCGGGCACCTTCAGAGCAAGATCCTGCTCACCCTCATAACGCACACCGCGGCACTCAAATGACCAGGACAGGTGCGACGAAGAGGAAGAACCCGCGCTAGTAATCTCGCTAATGCGCAGGTCAGCATCCGTAGACTCACCGTACGTCACCACGGGCACGCCCGCCGCACGAGAACGAGCCGCCAAATCAGCCGCGCCCGCATCATCAGCACAGGTCACCACAACACCGTTAGGTGCCAGCGAACCCACAAAACGATTGAACGCCTCAAAGACACGCTCATCCGTCTCATAGAAATCCAGGTGGTCCGGCTCAACATTCGTCACCACAGCAATAGCCGGGCGGTAACGCACAAACGAGCCGTCCGACTCATCAGCCTCAGCCACAAAAATCGACTCCGGACCCTGAGCACCCAGGTGAGCGTTCGTGCCGCGACCAGCAATCACAGTACCCACTGCAAAGGATGGCTCCGCACCTAGCTGATCAAACATCACAGAAATCATGGAGCTGGTCGTGCTCTTACCGTGAGTACCGGCAACAGCAACCACCTGAGACTCACCCATCACAGCAGCCAACGCCTCAGAACGATGCAGCACACGCAGACCCTGCGCACGAGCGGCAACAAGCTCCGGGTTATCCTCACGAATCGCAGTAGAAATCACCACGGTATCAACGTCCACAATGTTCTCAGCCTGCTGAGGAACACCCACACGAGCACCCGCAGCACGCAAAGACTCAACAGTAGCCGACTCGGCACGGTCAGAACCGCTCACCGTCACACCAGCCTGCAGCATCAGAGTGGCAATAGCGCTCATACCCGCGCCACCAATACCGATGAAGTGCACACGACCCAGCTCGCTCATCTTCGCACGCTCGGGGAACGGCGGGTTCAGCGGTGCCGGCAACACCATCTCAAGATTCATCAATTCAGTCATTACTTCTCAGCTGCCTTCAATACTGCTTCAGCCATAACGCGCGCCGCGTCACGGATACCAAGTTCATACGCCGCAGCGCCCATACGCTCCAGCTCCTCCGGGTTAGCCATAAGAGCCGGAATCTCACGGGCAAACCACTCACCGGTGACCTCTGCATCCTTCACCAGCAGAGCCGCAGACGCCTCAACCAGAGAACGAGCATTCAAAGCCTGCTCACCATTACCAATGGGAAGCGGCACAAAAATCGCGGGAACACCCACCGCAGCAACCTCACTGACGGTCGCCGCGCCCGAACGCACCAGCAGAAGATCAGCGGCAGCGTACACATCCTGCATGCCGTTGCTGAACTCAATCTGACGGTAATTCGGCGCGCTCAACGGCTCACCATTCTCGTCCAGAACAGCCTTACCCTTACCGGTAATATGCAGAATCTGAAAGTCCCACTCCGCAAAGTGGTCACGGCACGCCGCCACCGCATTGTTCAGGCTCTGCGCCCCCAGCGAACCACCGGTCACAATCACGGTCGGCTTCTGCGGGTCCAGACCCAGATTACGGCGAGCCTTCGAACGGTGCGCCTCACGGTTCAAGTAGGCAATCTCATCCTTCATCGGCATACCCACCAGGGTTGCGCGCGGGAACGGAGTGTTAGGGAACGCAACACCGGTGAACTTCGCGAACGTACCACCCAGACGGTTCGCCAAACCGGGCTTCGCGTTCGCCTCATGAATCACCACGGGAATCTTAGCGCTCAACGCCGACAGATACGCCGGCGGACACACATAACCACCCATGCCAACGACCACATCTGCATCTGCTTCCTTGAGGATGCGGCGGGTCTTCGACAGGCCACCAAAGAACTTAGCGGGGAAAGTGAAAGCGGCACGGTTAATGCTACGGGGGAACGCCGCGCGAGGAATGAACTCAATATCGAAACCAGCTGCCGGAACCAGCTCGGCCTCCATCTTGTCGGCGGTGCCCAGCATCAGAATCTTAGCGTTCGGCTCAAGGTCACGAACTGCACGCGCAATCGCGAGCATCGGATTAATATGACCGGCAGTGCCACCACCGGCGAAGACTATAGAGGGCGCCTTCTTCGTCATAGATCTTTCTCCCAACACATCGGTACAGCATCATTTTACGCTATCGCACCTGTTCAAAAGAGCGCCCCCGCCTTTGAGCTAGAACTCAACGGCGAGGGCGTTATCTCATATTCAGCACATATTCATCACGGGCAGAGGCAAGAACCACAACCCGCCCCCGCGAATGTCAGACCCCGAACCGCAGGCTTCACGGAACGGGTTCCGCAGAGTTTAGCCCTGCTTGCGGGTGCCGCGCTGAGCGGCGTTCTTCGGAGCACCCTTTGCCTGAGCGCCCTGTCGGGGCGCCGCCTGACGCTGAGCACCCTGTCGAGGATTACCCTGCTGAGGATTACCCTGTCGCTGGGCACGACGCTGACGATCCTCAGGATGCAGCGGCTGCAGACCCGCAGGTAGCGAGCCCGACGGACGGTGCTGCGCGCTACGAGGCTGAGCAGTACGGGGCTGAGCACCGCGAGGTTGCTGAACTCGCTTCTGCGCGGCAGGTTGCTGAGCAGTACGGGGCTGAGCGCCACGAGACTGAGCGGGGCGCTGCTGTACAGCCTGCTTCGGTGCGGCAGGCTTCTGACCAGCGGGCTTCTGTGCAGGCTTCGCAACGGTCTGTTTCTGAGCAGCAACCTTCTGAGCGGGGCGAGCCTGAGCCGGCTTACCCTGCGCAGCTCGGGTAGAGGTAGTGCTCTTCTGAGCAACACGAGACTGCTGACCGGTACGAGGCTGAGCGGAGGCCTTCTGCGGAGCTGCCTTCTGCGGTGCGGGCTTCTGCGCGGCCTTCCGCTTCTGAGCCTCAGCCTTCTGCTTCTGAGCCTCAGCCTTCTGCTTCTGAGCTTCGGCCTTCTGCTCCGCCTTCACACGGGCAGCCTCCTCGCGAGCCAGACGCTCCTGCTCCTTCTGCTGCTCACGAGCCATACGAGCCAACTCACGCTGCTGATCCGGCGCAAAACCCAACCAGCGGCGCAACGTACTCTCCGGACCGAAAACAATCTTCAAAGGATTATGTTCCTTCAACAGGTGGCCACCGGCAGCCGCACGAGCAGCCTCCTCCTGATTCAGCACATCCTGCAAGGGCGTACGACGCTTCCAATCAGCATTCGCACGACGAACCTCACGCACGCTCTGGGTCTCAATATTCGACGGTGCCGTCGCGCCACGCAACGGAGTCTGCCGCGCAAACGCCAACAACAAACCCGCCGCAAACAACGAGGACAACAGCGACGAACCACCATAGGAGACAAACGGCAGAGGCACACCAATCACCGGCAAAATACGGGACACCATGCCCATATTGATAATCGCCTGAGAAGTCAACCAAATCATGATGCCGCCCGTAGCCAAACGCACCAGCGGATCAACAGTGCGTAGCATAATACGAACCGCGCAATACACCAGACCCACATACAGCAGCAGAACCGCCAGCGTACCCAGCAGGCCCAGCTCCTCACCAATAATGGCGAAAATATAGTCGTTATGCGCCTCAGCCAGGTAGTTGTACTTCTGACGCGACTGGCCCAGACCAACACCCAAGAAACCACCGGTAGCCAGCGCCACCTCACCGGAATTCGCCTGGTCACAGTTAGCGTTCGTGCACGAACCCCAAACACCGAAAATACGAGCCACACGGTTCGCGCTACTGAAAACACCCACCAGCGCCAACACCGCAAGCGCGCCGCCAATCTTCAGCAGCGAACTGCGAGAAGCACCCGCCAGCCACATCATGCCCACAAAGATGAAGCCATACACCATGGCGGTGCCCATGTCACCACCGAGCATAATCAGCAACACCAAGGCACCCACACCATAAATCGAGGGGAACAGCGTACGCCAAATACTGCGAGAAATATCGCCGTGACGGCTGTACACCCACGCCAGCCACATAATAATCGCCAGCTTCGAAAACTCCGACGGCTGGATCTGCACGCCGCCGGGGAATTTCAGCCAGTTACGGTTACCGTTCACCTCAACGCCAACGACCACCACAGCAAGCTGCATGACTAGCGCGGCAATCAGCATCGCGTTCACCACAAACTTCTTGTGATAAACCCCCACCGGGATATGCGTAATACCCGCCATCGCAATCACGCCCAGAACCAAGAACATGACCTGAGAAGAAACCTGCGAGAACGGCGACTGACCCTGAGAAATCATGGTCACGCTCGACGCCGACAGCACCATAATGCAGCCAAAAATAGCCAGACCCAGGGTGGTGACCAGCAACATAACCGGCACATCCCACAGGTCAGCCTTCAGACCACGACGGTACAGCCTATCGGCACGAGTACGGAACGGCGCAGAGAAATCCTCCCAACCGGCTCGCAAAGACGCCCAACGACCACTCGCGGTCGAACGCGCCAAAGAAGCCGAACGCTCCGAAGATGCGCTGGTACTCACATGCCCTCCTATAGGCCTCAACTGCCACGGATCCGTCGTGGCGACTACACGAAAAAGGTTCAGGGGTGGGACACCGTTACCATCCCACCCCCGAGAAGAACCCGCAGAAAGCACCCCGGTCACCCGAGACACCCCCCGCAGGCGACGTCCTAAGAATCTGCCAGCTGGGCGGCAACAGCGTTCGCAAACGCATCACCGCGCACCGCATAATTCTTGAACTGGTCCATCGAAGCAGACGCGGGAGCCATCAGCACGGTATCCCCCGGATGCGCCAGCTCAGCACCCTTCGCAACGGCCGCGTTCATCACGGCAATGCCGTCGGAAGAATCAGCCACAGCGGCGGTCATATTGTAGGTCGGAACCTGCGGGGCATGAGTCGCCAACGCCGACTTCAACGCCGCAGTATCAGTACCGATAATCAGCACGGCCTTCAGACGCTGAGCGTGAGCAGCAATCAGCTCATCGTACTCAACGCCCTTCGACAGGCCACCGGCAATCCACACCAGCGAGGGGTAACCGCTCATCGATGCGTTCGCGGCGTGAGGATTCGTAGCCTTCGAATCGTTCACCCACATGATGTCATTCGCGTAACCCACCAGCTGGTTACGGTGCGCACCGGTCTTGAAGGAACGCAGGCCAGCGCCCACAGCCTTCGGGTCAATATCAGCCGCACGGCACAGCGCCGCAGCCGCCAGAGCGTTCTCCACGGTGTGCTTTGCGGGCATCTTGCCGGGTGCCGGAGCCAAATCCTCCAGAACCGCCAGCTCGTACGCCTCGTTATAACGGTTCTTCAAGAAGGCACGGTCCACCATGATGTCCTCAGCCAGGCCGAGCATCGACACGGCGGGCATCTCAGTGGAGCTGAAACCAATCGCGCGAGCGCCCTCAATAACGTCCGCGTTCTCGACCATGCGCAGGGTGTCTACGTGGTCGGTGTTGAAGATGCAAGCAACCTGAGTGTGCTCGTATACGCGAGCCTTATCAGCCTTGTAGCCGTCGAAGGAGCCGTGCCAGTCCACGTGATCCTCAGCGATATTCAGAACCACCGAAGCGTACGGGGACATCGAGTAGGTCCAGTGCAGCTGGAAGCTGGACAGCTCCACCGCGAAGAACTCATAAGGCTCATCGTCAGCAATGGCGTACACGATGGGCATGCCCACGTTACCCACCTGAATAGACTTCTTACCGGCAGCCTTCAGGATGGAATCGACCATGCCCACGGTGGTGGTCTTACCGTTCGTACCGGTCAGGCACAGCCACTTGGGGGTCGGGCGGTCGCTGCGCTCATTCAGGCGCCACGCCAGCTCCACATCGCCCCAAATCTGGATGCGACGCTCATAAGCGTCCAGCATGACCGGGTGGTCGGGACGCACGCCCGGGGAGGTCACCACAAGCTCGGGTTCCTGACCGTCCACCGGGGGCAGTGCACGCATGTGCTCGGGACCGAACAGGCCCTCAACATTACCGTAGGCGTTCTTGTAAATCTCGATGCGTTCACGCTTCTCCGGGGTATCAGCCCCGTCGATGACGACGATATGCGCACCCAGCTGGGCGAGCACATCGGTCACAGCGTCGCCGCTGGTACCCATGCCCACCACAACCACACGCAGGTTAGCCCAGGGGGCGCCCCAGTGAGTCAGCTCCGCGAGGCGCTCGTTCTCATACACCGGGTTCACCGCAATGGCGGCAGCGTTCGCCTCAATGCGAGCGGCATCCGGCTGTTCATTAGTTGACATTAGTGAATCACTCCAGAAGTCTGCGAGAACCAGTCACCGAAGAACAGCGCCAGGGCAACGAGCACGCAGAGGGCGTTAACAACCCAGAGGCGGAACACGGAGTTCACTTCGCCGCTGCTGACAGTACCGGGGGCAATGCCTCGCTTATCAATTGAGTACTTGCCGTTGACGCCGACCTTCTCCATGTGGTGATGGAAGGGGGTCATCCGGAAGTAACGGTGCGCGTGCAGGGGCTTCTCCCCCGCTGCGACCGAACGCTTACGGCTGGTCTTGAACACGAACTTCTGCACGATCACAGAGAACACTTCCAGCACGGGAATCAGAGCGATGACCAGCAGAAGCAGCTCGGTGCGGGTGAACAGCGCGAAAGCAACCATTGCGCCACCGAGTGCCAGGGAGCCGGAGTCACCCATGAAGATCTGTGCCTTCGACACGTTCCACCAGAGGAAGCCAGCCAGCGAACCCACCAGGGATGCGGCAATCAGCGCCAGCGAACCGGGGTCGCGCACATCGTAGCAGGCGGTGCCAGCGCCAGCGGAGCAGGCGTGCACGTACTGCCAGATGCTGATGGTCAGGTAGCCGGAGAAGATGGTCATCATGATGCCGCCAGCCAGGCCGTCCAGACCATCGGTGAAGTTCACAGCATTCGTGCCGGACAGGGAAATGATGGTAATCCACGCAACCATCAGGATGCTGCCGAAGACCGCACCCGCCGCGAAAAGGTCAATAGGCAGGTCACGGACGAAAGAGATAGCGGTCGACGCCGGGCGAGCCCCCGACTCGTTCGGAAACTGGAACGCCAAGTACGCAAAGGGCAGGGTCACAGCCAGCAGACCGATGGTCTTCTGCTTCTCGGTCAGACCCTCGTTGCCCTTATTGCGGAACTTCATGATGTCGTCCGCCGCGCCCACACCGAGCATGCCCAGGGTGAAGGCGATGGTCAGCCACGCGGTAGCGGTCGGCACCGGCGCGGTACCGAAGAGCAGTGCGCTCACCGTCAGGGTCAAGAAGTAGGCAAGAATCGCCGCGGGGATGAAAATCAGACCCGCCATGGTGGGGGTGCCCGCCTTATGCTGGTGGGCTGCCGGGCCTTCCTCACGGATGAGCTGGCCAAGCTTGAGGGACTGCATCTTCTTAATGAACACCGGCAGCGCGGTGAGGGAGATGAGGAATCCGAAGATTCCAGCAATCAGCACGGTAATCATAAAGCGCTACCCTTCGTTCGTGGTCTGTTCGGTCGAAGTACGGTCGCCGTTAGCGACGCCGTCCAGGTGAGCGGCAAGGTGGTCGCTCAAATCGGTGGTTTCAACAAAATCACCGGCAGAAAGCCAGGTCGGTGCCTGCTCTTCCTCAGCGCCGAAGGTGTACTCAGCGAAAGCAACCTGGTCACCCAGAATGCCCAGCTTCGCGCCGTTCGAGGACTTGAAGAGCACAATGTCGCCGGGGCGAACTTCGGCACGCAGAATCTGCTCTGCCTCTTCCGGGGTCTTCACCCAGGTTGCCTCATTACCCCAGGAGCCTTCCAGGTGAGCCGCATTGTAGATGGGCTTCGTCTCGTCACCCACAGCAATCAGCTTGGAAATGTTCATGCGCACCACGAGGCGGCCGATGCGGTCGTGCTCCTCCACGGAGGCGTCACCGAGCTCCAGCATGGCGCCCAGAACAGCCCAGGTGCGGTGCGGCTGACCGGTTGCCGGGTCAACGGTGCGGCCCAGCTGCGCCAGAGTGCGCAGTGCAGCCGCCATCGACTCGGGGTTCGCGTTGTAGGCGTCGTTAATGACGGTCACGCCGTCGGCGCGGTCGGTGCGGGCCATACGCCACTTCGAAGCTGCCGCCGTCTTGTTGAGCGCGCGAGCAATCTTCTCACCCGAAATACCGCTGTTGTAGGCGATCGTCGCCGCAGCCAGCAGGTTGTGCACGTGGTGCTCACCGATCAGCTGCGAGGAAATCTCGTACTCGCTACCATCGGGCAGGCGCAGGGTGAACTCGGGGCAGCCAGCGTCGGTGGTGCGCAGGTTCAGCGCCGCCACATAGCGTTCGTAGGGCTGACCGTTCGCGTCGGTCTTCTCGCCCACGCCAAAGTAAGTGACGGTGGCAACCGAACGCGACGCCATGCGCAGCACGCGCTCATCATCAGCGTTCAGCGCCAGGGAACCGGTCGGCTGAACGCCCTCAGCCAGCTCACCCTTGGTGCGCTCAATATTGTCCACACCGCCGAACTCGCCAGCGTGCGCGGTACCAACCTTCAGAATCGCACCGTGATCGGGGTGCGCAATATTCGCCAGGTACTCGATGTTACCCACACGGTCCGCACCCATCTCAATGACCAGGTAGCGGGTGGACTCATCCGCGCGGAACACCGTCAGAGGCACACCCACCTCACTGTTGTAGGAGCCGACCGGGGCAACGGTCGGGCCCTCCGGGGTGAAAATGGCGGCAAGAAGGTCCTTGGTGGTGGTCTTACCGGCGGAACCGGTAATACCGATTACGGTCAGCTCACCCTGAGCACGCATCTGCTCAATGGAGTAGCGCGCCAAATCGCCCATCGCCAGCACCACATCGGGTACCTGGATGCTCGGGTACGGTACACCCTGCTCGTCGAGTACTTCACGCTCGACCAGTGCCAGGGTCGCGCCCTTCTCAAACGCCATGGGGATGAACTTGTGGCCGTCAGTGACCGCGCCGGGCTTCGCCACGAACAGAGTACCGGTCTGAACCTCACGGGAGTCGGTGGTGGCGAAGTCAGCGTACACCTGCTCCTCACGGCCCTCCAGGCCGATAGCGGTGCCGCCGGTTGCCTCAATAATCTGGGCGGCGCTGAGCTTAATCATTCTTCACCATACCTTCAGCGGTCTTAGAGTCACTTTCATCGAGCATGCGCTGGTAATCAGGCAGAATCTCGAAACCGTGCGCACGCAGGGCACGGGCGGTTTCAACGCGGTCATCCAGGACGATGTCCACGCCGTCAACATCCTGTTCGGTTTCGTGGCCGCGGCCAGCAATCAGGATGGCATCGTGCTCGCCCGCCAGGGCAATTGCCGCATCAATAGCGGCAGCGCGCGGAGAGATGTTCAGAATCTGGGTGGCTCGGCGGTTCTCAGCCTTCTGCGCCCCCTCCTCAACGGCGGCACGAATCGGCTCGGGCGCCTCACCGTGCGGGTCGTCATCAGTCACAATCACAATATCTGCGTACTGTGCCGCAATCGCACCCATAATCGGGCGCTTGAGCTGGTCACGCTCACCGGTCGCACCGAAAACAATCATGACCTTACCCCCACCGGGACGGTCCATAGCCTCCAGGGCACGGGTCAAACCGTCCGGGTTGTGTGCAAAGTCCACAATCGCGTGCGGAGCCAAAGAAATCAGCTGCATACGACCCGGCACCACCGGAGTCAGCGCCGCACCGGACGCCAGCTCGGGCAGCAGACGCTCACGCTCAGCGGAGTCAGTGTCCAGGTACGCCATGAGAGCCGCCAGCGCAGCATTCGAAACGTTAAAGTCAGCGGGCAGACCGGTGTAACATTCAACGCTCTCGCCGGCACCATTAGCCACGTGGAAGCGGTGGCCCAGACCCTCACGCTGAACCTTCACCACAGCCCAGTCGCGGGCACCAAACTCTGCGGGCACCTCAGCCAGGCCGGCACCGCGAGCAGTCACCAGACGGTGAACCTGCTGCGCACCCATCTGCTCGCAAGCGGCGGAGAACATCTTCTCGCCCCACTCGTCATCAGCAGTGATCACAGCCAGCTCGGCATGTTCGGGAGTGAACAGCTGAGCCTTCGAGTCGAAATAGTGCTCCATGGTGCCGTGCAAATCCAGGTGATCCTGAGTCAGGTTCGTAAAGCCAGCAACCGCGTACTTCACGCCGTCCACACGGTGGTAATCAATCGCGTGCGACGACACCTCCATCGCGGCGCAACGCACCTGGTGCTGATCCATAATCGTCAGCAAAGAATGCACGTGAGGAGACTCCGGAGTGGTCATCTTCGAAGGAACCGACACACCATCAATCAGAATCTGAATAGTGCCAATCAGACCGGTCTTCACACCCAGGCCGGTGCGGAACACCGACTCCAGCATGTAGGTGGAGGTGGTCTTACCGTTCGTACCGGTCACCGCATAACGGTGAGTTACGGGGACCGACGCTGAACCATAAATCAGCGCCGCCAGAGGACCGACGTACTCGCGAAGGTTCTCAGTCACCAGGACAGGAACCGGCGCCTCCCCCAGCAGCTGCGCGCCGGCAGCATCCGTCAAAATAGCGGAAGCGCCCAGCTTCAACGCGGCCTCAGCAAACTGCGCACCATGCACCTTCGCGCCGGGCAGAGCCACATACAGGTCCTGCGGGCGCACGCCTCGGGAGTCCATGCTGATACCGGTGACCTCAACAGATTCACCGGATTCAGAACCCTGAACGCCGCTAGCCGACTGGGAACTCACCTGAGCACCCAAGCCCTGCAGATGTTCGCGAAGGTGCGCCAAACTCACCGGGCGCACAGAATTCGGGCGCAAGGTCTGAGCGTCGCCGCCCAGCAGGTCCTGGCCGGGTGCGTGAGATGCAGTATCCATCGTCCTTCTTTCCTCCCCGCTGTCCGAAGCGGTGAGCTCTGTATGGTCAATGCGCTCAAGGCACACAGGGTCATTCAATATTCTACGGGCTTTAGGCTTCGACAGGTGTTCAGTATCGGAGCTTCTTCATCACGAATCAGCTGCCGGGTACCTATCCCCCACCTGCCTTTAGCTCGTCTTATTGGAGCTATCCTCAGCAAAAATCGGAATCAACTCCGGCTCACCGGTAGAAAGCGGCACGTTATAGGTGTGCAGGGTCCTCTCCATAATCTTGGAGAACTCAGCCGTCGTACCGTTCGTACCCACGCTACCTTCGGGACGTTGCATGGTCACCGCCACCAAGAACTGCGGGTTCTCAATCGGCGCCACACCAATAAAGGAGGTCGTGTTGCCGTCGTAGCCGCCCTTCTCACTCGGAGTTTCCGCAGTACCGGTCTTACCGCCCACGCGGTAGCCGGTCACCTTCGCCGGACGGGCGTGGCCTTGCTCCACCACATTCTCCATGAGAGTCAGGCAGGAAGCGGCAGTCTCCTCGCTGACCATGCGTTCGCCAGGCTCTACGGCACGCTTATGTTCGGTACCGTCGGCGTCAATGATCGCGTCCACAATGCGCGGCTTCAGACGAACGCCCTTATTGCCCAGCGCCTGGAAAATCATGGCGGTCTGCAGCGGAGTCTGCGCAACACCCTGACCGAACAGCACAGTGTACTGCTGACGGCCATCCCAATCACGCCAATCAGCGATTATACCCTGCTCCTCACCGGTCAGCTCAATGCCGGTGAACTCACCAGCGCCGTACTTCTTCAACCAGTTATAACGTTCTTCCTTGCTGAGCTTCTGACCGACCAGCACCGTACCGGTGTTCATCGAATCAGTAATAATGCCCGAGAAAGTACGCCGCTGCGCCGCGTGCTCAAACGCGTCCTTGAAGGTCTGGCCGTCAATCGTGAGGGTCGCGGGCACGTCATACACGCTAGTCGGGGTGGTCAGGCCCTGCTCAATCAGCGCCGAAGAAGTCAGCATCTTCACGGTCGATCCGGGCTCCACACTCTGCGAAATAGCGCGCGGGGTCATGTCCGCTGCATCCTCAATGGTTGCCGCGCCCGGATCCATCGTGGAGGAATCAGCAAGAGCCAAAATGGAGCCGTCACGCACATCCATAACGATGGCGGTACACCACTCAGCCTTCAGCTCCTCAGCGCGGGCACGCACCACCTGCTGCGCAAAATACTGCACGTCACGGTTAATGGTCAGGCGAATATTCTTACCGTCCACCGCCAGGCGCTGCTCTTCCTTCGCCACCGGGATACGCACACCATCAGCACTAATCTCGTAGGTGCGCTCACCGGGGGTACCGGCAAGCTCCTTCTCAAAGACACGCTCAATGCCCACGGAGTAGTTACGGGACACCGTACCGCCCGTACCGTTGCCGTCTGCCTCTTCAACAATGTTGTACTTGCCGACCACGGAACCGCCCACACTACCGTTGGGGTACAGGCGCTGAGAGAACGCCTCACCGTAGATGAAGGGCGCACCCAGGGCATCAATCTTATTGAAAATTTCCGGGGTGATATTTGCCTTGATTACCGAGTACTTTGAGGTGCCGTCCAGCTTGGACTTGATGAACTCGTCGGTAATGCCCGGGTCAACGGTCTTGAGAATATCGACCATCTCGTACACCAGCTGGTTGGGGGTGACCTCAACCTTCTGGGTGCGATCCTCGTTGTAACGCTTGAAGGTCGCCACGGCGCTCTGGTCAGCAGTCAGGTTATAACGCTGCACAGTACGCGCCATGACATTGCCGTTGATGTCGAGAATCTGACCGCGCACAGCCGGAAGAACCTGCGAACGCAGACGCTTCTGACGGGACGCATTCGCCACCGCACCGGGGTCAAAGCCCTGGCGGATAAACAGGTTCGCACCGATGACGCCCAGAGCGCAGGTGGCAGCGGCACCTGCGACAAAGCCACGGCGGGTCAGATTCGGCTGACCGGATGCCGATTCGTTCGCGTTCTTACGCGCGTCGGAGCTCATGCGGTGGTCCTTTCGCTGGTCTAGTCTATCGGTGATGCTGTGCATCCTGCGGTCAATATTGTTTATCGTGCAGCCTGGCTTACCGCGGGGCTAGCGGTAGGACTTGCTGCGGGCTGCTGAGCGGCACTCGGTGCGGCGGAAGCAGTCGCGCTAGCAGGTGCGCTATTCGCCGGTGCAGGGTTAGCTTGCTGAGCGGGGCTTGCCGAGGCGCTTGCAGATGCCGTAGCCGAAGCGCTCGCCTGGCTGTGGCGCTGTTGGACCGCCTTGTCCGCCTCCACGATGCTCTTGGCGTAGCTTTCATCCGAACCCGCTGCCGGAGGCGCAATCAGGTTCTCCTGTTTGCTTCCCTCAACACCGGTCGGGCTTGCCACCGGGGCGGGGGTGCCCTCAATCGTGGAAGTTTGCAGGTTCAGTGTCGCCTGCGAAGAGCTCACAAACATGCCCAGGGTACTGGCGCGTATCGCCAAAACCTGCGGGGCTTCCTTGAAGCCAATCTCCTGCTGCAGCGCCTGGTTTTCTTGCAAGAGCTGCTGCTCCTGCGCGCGCAAATCCACCATGTCGTACTGGCGGGTCACGATCAGCACGTTGAGCAACAAAATAAAGATCAGGGTCAGCGGGATCGCTGCAAAGACGGCGAGCATGGTGGGCGGGCTGAGCTTGCGTGCTCGGCGACGCACCGTCGAGAGCGGGTGACGCGACTTAGGCTTCTCTTCTCGGACCTCTTCGGTACGGGCTGCCGCACGAACGCTCGAGGGCACGTGGCTCGCATTCGTCGAGGTACGCTTACCGCCGTGAGAAGCAGCGGTACTGGCGGGGCGGACCACCGGCTGGGAGGCGGTGACCGGCTCCAGACGCGCGGTGCGGGTGCGGCCGGAGTGGGCTCGGGTGGAGGCGCGGCTCGCCCCGGTAGAGCTGCCTGCAGAGGATGCGCGGGTAGAGCCAACGGCGCCGGGGGTGCCGGCGGCAGGGCGCGAGGAACCGGCGCGTCGACTCCGCGGGGCGCCCTGGGTGCGGGTGGGGCGCTGGGATGCGTGCTGGGTGCTCACTTTTCTTCGCTTTCTGTCTTCTAGTTGGCGGGGATGCGGATCTTCTCGGCGGCGCGCAGCTTGGCGCTGGCGGCGCGGGAGTTCTGTTCGATTTCCTCGTCGGTAGGCGGTTCGGCGCCGCGGGTAATGATTTTGACGGTGGGCTTGTGCTCTTCAAGCTCTACCGGGAAGCCCTTGGGTGCCTTAGAGGTTGCCTCTGCGGTCAGTGCCCTCTTGACGATTTTGTCTTCGAGGCTGTGGTAGCTCATGGCGACGAATCGGCCGCCGAGATTGAGCGCCTCCAGGGCTGCCGGTACGGCGCGTTCGAGGGCTTCCAGTTCGTGGTTCACTTCGATGCGCAACGCTTGGAAGGTGCGCTTGGCGGGGTGGCCGCCGGTGCGCTGCGCGGCGACGGGCACCGCCTTCTGGATAATGCGCACGAGCTCACCGGTGGTTTCCAGGGGTGCGTTGGCGCGGGCGGCGCAGATGGCACGGGCGATACGCGATGCGAATTTCTCTTCGCCCCAGTTACGGATAATGCGGCGCAGCTGATCTTCGCTGTATTCGTTGACGACGATGCGGGCGGTGAGCTCATCTTCGGAGTTCATGCGCATATCCAGCGGCGCGTCGTAGGAGTAGGCGAAACCGCGGGTGCGTTCGTCCAACTGCATGGAGGAGACTCCCAGGTCCATCAGGATGCCGTCAATGCCCTGCACGCCGGCGGTTTCCATGGCGCGGTCAATTTCGTCGTAGACGGCGTGGACGGGTACAAAGCGGTCGCCGAAGCGTGCCAGGCGCTCACCGGCGATGGCGTGCGCCTGCAGGTCGCGGTCAATGCCAATCAGCACAAGGTTTTCGAAGCGTTCGAGCAGTGCCTCGGAGTGGCCGCCCATACCGAGGGTGCCGTCAATAACGTAGGCGGTACCGCGCTCCTCGACGGCGCGTTCAATGCCGGGCGCCAGCAGGTTAATGCAGCGGTCCAGCATGACGGGCACGTGGCGTTCGCTGGCTTCACGCTGGGAAAGGTTCTCAATGGATGCGCCGGTAACCTTGACGGCTGAGCCGGAGCCGGTCGTACCGGTTTCGGGGGCGTGTTCTACGCTCATGGGTGCTCCTGTGAGAGTTTGTCCTGCGGGAAGGCTTACGGAAGAGTGGTGCGGGTGTTAGAGATGCCGGGCGGTAGCCGTCGCACCGGCGGGATGCTGGTTAGAGCAGCGGGCTGAACGGGTCCTCGTCGAGGGCAGCGAATTCAGCTTCGGTGCGGGCGAGGTATTCCTCCCAGGCTGCGGCATCCCAGATTTCTGCGCGGGTTCCGGATCCGATGACGACGAGGTTGTCGGTCAGTCCTGCGTACTGGCGCAGTATCGGCGGGATGGTGATACGTCCCTGTTTGTCGGGTAGTTCGTCTGAGGCTCCTGAGAGGAAGACTCGCAGGAAGTCTCGGGCGGCTCGTCCCGGCAGGGGCGCGGTGCGCATCCGTTCATGGATGCGTTCAAATTCTGCGGCGGGGAAAACGTACAGGCATCGTTCTTGACCGCGGGTCAGAACGAGGCCTGCAGAGAGTTCCTCACGGAATTTGGCGGGAAGGATGATGCGTCCTTTGGCGTCCATTCGTGGTGAGTAGGTACCTAGAAACAATCACTTCACCTCCCCGATGTGTGCCGTTTGTGCTGAAGTCCGCGGGAGCGGGGGTGCTCCACGAGTCCGGGAGGTGCGGGGGCGGGTGTGCCGGGCCGGCGCCTCCGCCGCTTGTTTGAGGGCACGGCGACAGGACTAACTTTCAGCTTTCCTCTCCACTTTACCCCACTTTCCACCACCTACCCCACCCGGCAGAGTATCTTTTAGTGTTTTTATGCTCTCTTCTGCATTTTTAACGCTGGCACACAGCTTCTACACAGCTTCGGCCGTGTGCGCTCAGTGCGCTTCCCTCATTATGTTTGCCGTGCCCTGACTCAATAACGGGGTTAATTTCGGGGTTTGGCGTGTTCCGCCTACCAGCCTCTAGTACTTCCATCTCTCACTAGTTCTTCTCAGTAGTTCGGGCATAGAAAAAGCGGAGGTAAGAGAATTCTTACCTCCGCTTGATCAGTCTTGAGTTTTGAGATTTTCACATCGGGTATCACGCATCGGGTGTCAGCCCTAAGAGCTGAGCCGCGAAGCTTCTGCGCCCTGAATGTTTTAGAACTGTGCTCTGAATGCTTTTACAGCTGTGGAATGCTTTAGAACTGGCCGTTATTACGCTCGTCCCAGCGGTTCTCCAGGCGGTTCATGAAGGACGACCGTTCCTTCTGCTCGCGCTGACGCACGCGAGCTGCACCTTCTGCCTTACCGCCGAGGAAGGAATCTACCGGGGTTTTCTTGCTGGTGGTTGCGAAGTACACGCCACCGGCCGCGAAGAGGAAGCCGAATACTCCCAGCCAAATCATGTTAGATGCGACCGCACCAATAATGATGCCCAGGCCGATGAGAACGAAGAGAATACCGAGCACCAAGTGGCGAGCACTAAAGACCGGCGCGGTATTGCCGGTTGAAGACATGGAGGAGGCAAAGTGCGGATCCTCATTGCTCATGAGTTCTTCGAGCTGGTCCAGAACCTTCTGTTCACGCTCGGACAGTGCCATCGTTTTCTCCTTTGAGGTATCTCTGCTCAAGATGACGTCGGTATCAACCGGGTTAGCTAGTGTATCAGCTGGCGCGGTGAGCGCTTCTTCCGGTCGTATATTTCCCATCGTACCGCGCCGAGCGGGGTTGGCGCATTCTTTTTCGGTCAGAAGCTCTTTATGTCTTTCTTCCGCTTTCCGCGGAGGTGTTCCTCGCCCGCATTTTGCGAGTAACCAGCTGCGATATAGCCGCTGATTAAGCTGTATCAGCCCCTAGTTGTTGCCCCTCAGCTATTCCTCGTTGTGGCTCTTTTCTTCGATATTCTTCTCGGGCGCGGTAACTCCGGAGGCTGGTTTGAGGCTTTCCTGCGAATACTTGCGGTGAATAGCGTCCATGACGTGCTCCACCTCGGACCATTTGCCGCTTTTCACGAGGCGAGCACCAGAACCCGAACGAGCACCAGGCCCCGAGCGAGTACTGTTCTCCGGGCTATGAGCCACTCCCCCGCCACCACCTCGTTGTGCCGAGGCGGTTTGCGCGGAGGCGGCTTTTGCAGAGCGTGAGTGTGCCCCGCTCTCGATGGAGTCGAAGAGGGTTTGTTGCACCCCATCTTCTGCGCGGGCGAGCTTTTCGGCGCGCACTCCGATGAGTCGCAGGGCGCGGGGCGCCTGCTGCCCCACCAAGATTCCATCTGCGCGCAATGCATCCAATGCCAAGGAGGCAATCTGCATGCCGGAGTCCACGGGCACGTTCAGGGCAATAGCGCGGGTGTGCGTTTCGAAGGTGCTGTAGCGGATTTTGAGGCTGAGCCCTCCTGCGAGTTTCCCTGCCGACCGCAGGCGCTTTCCCAGTTTGAGACTCAGCTCCCGAAGAGCAGCACTAACCTCCTGAGCATCGGTCGTATCCGTCTCGAAGGTGTGCTCACCGCCCATGCTTTTCTCTTCGCGTTCGGTGATCACGGGCCGTTCGTCAATACCGCGCGCCATGGCCCACAGGTGCTCGCCCTGGGCGGTGCCGAAGCGTTCTTGGAGCCAGTCCAGACTCATGGACCTCATCTGGGCAATGGTGTGAATACCGTATCGGGAGAGCTGCTCGGTGCTTTTCGCACCCACTCCCCACAGGTCGGAGACTTTCCTCGGGTCAAGAAATTCCTGAACGCGCTCGGGTGGAATGACCCACAGCCCGTTCGGCTTACTGCCGGTCGAGGCCATTTTGGCGAGTAGCTTATTGGGTGCAACCCCCGCAGAGGAGGGCAGGGAAAGTTCCTGCGCGATGCGGTCGCGAGCGCGCTGTGCCAGGGTGACGGGGTCTTGGCCGTGCAGGTAGGCGCCGGTTAGGTCCACGAAGGCTTCATCCACGCTGACCTGTTCCACATAGGGGCTCAAATCGTTCAGGATTGCCATGACGGCGCGGGAGTAGTACCGATAGTCGCCGCGCAGCGGCAGGACGGTGGCGTTCGGGCTGAGGTTCTGGGCGCGGCTGAGCGGCATGCCGGAGCGCACTCCGTGGGCGCGCGCCTCGTAGGAGGCGGAGCACACAACCGAGCGGGGACCCAGGGGCGCCACGATAATGGGTTCGCCGCGCAAAGCAGGGTTTTCGAGGAGTTCGACGTTGACGAAGAAGGCGTCCATGTCCAGGTGCATTATGACGCGGCCGTTCCTTGTACCGCGGTTCTTGCCGGTTCGCGTCTGCCCCATTCTGCCTCCTCTCATAGCTTCTACGCCCTCCTACCGAAAATATAGCACATTTCTACGAAAAATGGAGGTAATCTATCGTAAACGTGTTCGTAAATGCGTTCTCTTGGGATTTTCTCCACTAAGCTAGAAGAAGTGCACACCGCACGACATCAGGACCGTACACAGCGACCATCAGCGAGGATAGTATGACTCCCCCTTCTCCTTCCGGAGCGTCCACTCCCCAGGCGACCGAGAGCCTCACCGTAGCAGCCCCGAATATCCCGGAGGCTTCTGCGCACCTCGCTGAGCGTATTGCTGAAGAGCAGCGAGCCTACCTGCACGCTTTTGACACTCTCATGACGGAGTTTTTTGCCCGCCAGCGCGAGCTGCTCGAGGGCATTTCCGCCGAAACTCTATCCCTGCTGGAGGCTATTGAGTCCCTCTCCACCGGCGGCAAGCGCCTGCGTGCCCTGTTGAGCTACTGGGGTTGGCGAGGTGCGGGCGGCGCACCCGTGACCGAGAACCGCGCGTCCTGGTCCATTGTGAAGGCTGGCATGGCGGTGGAGCTGTTCCAGACCTCCGCGCTAATTCACGACGACATCATCGACCGCTCCGATACCCGCCGCGGCGCTCCCTCCGTGCACAAGCGTTTCGAGGCGGCGCACGAGCAGAATAGCTGGCGCGGCGACGCTTTCAACTACGGCCTGACCGGCGGTATTCTTGCCGGCGATCTGACCCTGGCGTGGTCTGCCGAGGTTTTCGCGTCCCTGGGTGAAGGCGCGATCTATGACGCCCCTGCGCGCACTATTTTTGACCGGATGCGCACCGAGGTTCTGGCGGGTCAGTACCTGGACGTCTACTCTGAGGTTCTCGAAACCGAGGACGCTCAGGCGGCTCTGCAGCGTGCCCTGAACGTGATTCGTTTCAAGTCCGCCAAGTACTCGTGCGAGCACCCCTTCACAATTGGTGGCGCTCTGGCTCTGCAAGCTGCCGCAATGGAGAGCGGCGCCGGTGCCGTGAGCGAGCAGCACCCGGTACTTGCCAACTACCGCGCGTTCGGTCTGCCTCTGGGTGAGGGCTTCCAGCTGCGTGATGATGAGCTGGGCGTCTTCGGTCAGCCCGAGGTGACCGGTAAGCCCGCCGGCGATGACCTGCGTGAGGGTAAGCGTACCGTCTTGGTGGCGCTCACCTCCGCCGCCCTCGATAAGAAGGATGCGACGCTTCTGCACAATAGCTTGGGCGACCCCGAGCTGAGCGATGAGCAGGTGGAGCGCATCCGTGAGCTGATGGTTTCTTCGGGCGCTTTCACCAAGCATGAGCAGCTGATTGAGCAGAAGTCTCAGGCTGTGTTTGAGGCGCTGGAGGCGATGAACCTGGACGAGCTGGTGCATGCGGCACTGACCGATATTGTGGGCCGTGCACTGCGCCGCAAGGCATAGATGCACTGCGCCGCAAGGCGTAGAGGTTCACCCCAGTTAGAACGTTAAACAAGTTGAGGCGGCATACCGAAGTATGCCGCCTCAACTATTTAGCTATAGTGCCGGACCGCTATTACCAACCCGGTGTTACCGAGCTATTATTACCAAGCCAGTGCCTGCGCACGGCGACGAATTTCAGTCTTACGACCGTCAATCAGTGCGTCGATGGGACGACCGGGCAGGGAATCATCATTGGTGTACAGCCACACGATGGCTTCTTCATCGCTGAAGCCGGAGTCCTTCAGGACAACGAGGGTGCCCTTGAGGGATTCGAGAACTCGCGAACCGTTCAGGAACAGTGCGGGTACCTTGCGCACGTTGGTTTCCGGGTCGCGCAGCGCGATGAGCGTACCGTCAGAAATCAGGTTGTGTACGCGGGTCACCTTCAGGTCGAGGGCCTGCGCAATTTCGGGGATAGTTACCCAATCGCCGACGAGGGCGAAGGTCTGAGCAATATTTTCGTTAGTCACCTTTTAAGAGTGCCAGAGCTGGCACGTATTTACCACTTTTGACCCGCCGCGGGTTTGGTGCCCCTCCCGGCTTCTTTCGTTATTGTGTGCTTCCGTGGTTCGGGAGTTGGGTTCGGATCCGTCGGCACTTTGTAAGAGTTCGCTGAGTGTTCACCTGCTCGGCCCCTTTTGGCATCGCGTTCCTCCAGGTGGGCGGGCTAAAATGTTGAGACGTATGAATACTCCCAACCCACGCCGGATTTCTCCCGTGAACCCTCGTTCTTCTTCTAATACTTCTGTTCCTCCCGCCACTCGTCCCGCTGCCCCGGATACCGCTATCGGTTCTTCGCAGTGGCTCAGTGGCGCCATTATTGAGGGTCACTACCAGGTGGGTTCGCTCATTGGCCGCGGCGGCATGAGCGAGGTCTATTATGCACTGGACCTGTGGTCGAATAACCCGGTCGCACTCAAGGTTCTCTCCCCCGCTCTGGCCGAGGATGCGGCGAACCGTCAGAAGTTCCACCGTGAAGAGCGTTCGATGCGCCAGGTGGGTGGCGGCGGGCATACGGTGGGCGTGATTTCTTCGGGTACCGAATATTTTTCGGGTCAGATGGTCATGTACATCGTCTTGGAGTATGTGCACGGCTGCACCCTGAGTCAGCTGTTGCGTGTGCGTAATGCCCTGTCCCTGGGTGAGGCTCTGGATATCCTCATTCCGGTGGTGGAGGCACTCTCCGAGGTGCACGCGAACCGCTACCTGCACGGCGATATTAAGCCGGGCAATATTCTTCTTGACGCTAACGGTCAGGTGAAGCTCACGGACTTCGGCCTTTCCCGCCGTGACGATCAGGTGGATGCGGGCGCCCCCATGGGCACTCCCGCCTACGTTGCCCCGGAGGTCCTGGACCCGAAGGTGAAGGTCGGCGCGCAGGCCGATATTTTTGCGCTCGGCGTGATGATGTACCGCATGCTTTCGGGTCGTCTACCCTTTGTGGGTCTGGAGAATGACCAGCAGGTGCTCTACCACAACGCCAATATTGAGATGCCCGCGCTGACCGATGTGGCACCGGGTGCGGACCGCGATATTGCGGGGCTGATTTCGTGGTGTACCCGCAAGCAGCCTCACGCCCGCCCGGAGGATGCGACCGAGCTGTTTACTGCTCTGCTGGAGATTTCTGAGTCGCTGGGTGAGTCCGAGCGTGCCTGGCGTGCTCCCTCGTGCCCGGAGCCGGAGCTTCCGCTCTGGGAGGCTGTTGCCGATATTGCGGAGCGTAGCGGCGCCGCGCAGATGGTGCGTAACACCCCGATTAGTGCTTTTAGCGATGCCCGCGATCTGCTGGCGTACGATGTGTACTCCCCCGACAGCCTCGTGTACGATGTCTCGGCTGCGGGGCAGGGTGTGCACCTTGCCGATGTTGACGCTGAGGACTCGGTGCTAAACCGCCAGGGCATTCCGCCGCTGGTGAGTTCCGCCTCCAATGATGACGGTTCTGACGCGGATCAGGAAGAGGAGGGCTCACAGGGCAAGTCCGGCAAACGCGGCCTGGGCTCGTTCATGGGCCGCCGCGCGGGCGCGAAGGGCCCGCTGACTCAGTCTGTTGGTATTGGCCCACAGACGGAGCAGGAGTTCATCTCAGCTCATGGCGAGTACGCCCCGATTCATGCCGAGCGTTCGTTGAGTCCTTCGGGTTCGCACCGTTCGAAGGTTAAGGGGGCGGCGAGCGCTTCTGAGGCTTCACCGGCTGAGGAGTCTAGGGGTATTTCTGATGATTCCGAGCAATCTTCGCAGAAGGATCCTCGCCTGCCCGCCAAGCAGTTTAGGACTCCACCGTCCGGTATGGCGGTGGGCGGTTGGGCGTTGGCGCTGATTCTGCTGGGTATGGGTTCGAGCTTTACCGGTTGGTGGCTTGCGACCTCGCTGGTGCAGTCGCAGTGGTGGCGCAATATTGAGGCGTTCCTGACTTTCTAGCATCTGCCGCTCTTCTGCCACCTCGCTCTTCTGCCACACTGCCCTTTTGCCGCGCGCAGGTTAAACGCAATTGCCCGGGTCTTCACTCATCGTGAGCGAAGACCCGGGCATTGTTTCTGCTATTCCCCACCGACTAGCGCGGTAAGGCGCATGAACGTTTTATGCGCGGTTCTTGAGGTACTCGGAGACCAGGAACGCGATTTCCAGGGACTGCGAGTGGTTCAGACGCGGGTCGCACAGGGACTCGTAGCGGTCAGCCAGCGCTGCCTCGTCGATGGCGTCGGAGCCGCCCAGGCATTCGGTCACGTCGTCGCCGGTCATCTCCACGTGGATACCGCCGGGGAACGAACCCAGCGCCTCGTGCACCTCGAAGAAGCCGCGAACCTCGTCGAGCACGTCGTCGAAGCGGCGGGTCTTGTAGCCGGAGGGCACGGAGATGGTGTTGCCGTGCATCGGGTCGGTGACCCAGACGACCTTCGCGCCTTCAGCCTGAACGCCCTCAACGATTGCGGGCAGCTTCTCGCGGATATTCTTCGCACCCATGCGGGTGATGAAGGTCAGGCGGCCGGGCTCGCGGTTCGGGTCGAGCTTGTCAATCAGGGCGAGTGCGTCCTCTGCGGTGGTGCCAGGGCCCAGCTTCACGCCGATGGGGTTGCGGACCTTGGAGAGGAAGTCCACGTGTGCGTCATCGATACCGCGGGTACGCTCACCAATCCACAGGAAGTGTGCGGAGGTGTCGTAGGGCAGCTGGGTGCGCGAATCGATGCGGGTGAGGGCACGCTCGTAGTCCAGCACGAGTGCCTCGTGGCCGACGTACATGTCGGTGGTCTTGAGGGCTTCGAAGTTCACGCCGCATGCTTCCATGAACTTGAGGGCGCGACCGATTTCGTTCGCGGTCTTCTCGTAGCGCTCATGCGCGGGGTTGGAGGTAAAGCCGCGGTTCCACTGGTGCACGGCGCGCAGGTCTGCGAAGCCGCCCTTGGTGAAGGCGCGAACCAGGTTCAGGGTGGATGCGCTGGTGTGGTAGCCGCGCAGCATGCGCTTGGGGTCGTGTGCGCGGGCTTCGGGGGTGAAATCGAAGCCGTTGACGGTCTCGCCGCGGAAGGAGGGCAGGGTGACGTCGCCGCGGGTTTCCATGTCTGCGGAGCGCGGCTTGGAGAACTGGCCCGCCATGCGGCCCATCTTCACCACGGGCATGGAGGCACCGTAGGTGAGCACTGCAGACATCTGCAGGATGGTCTTGACGCGGCCGGAGATCTTGTCGGCGGTTGCGCCCGCGAAGGTTTCTGCGCAGTCGCCGCCCTGCAGCAGGAATGCGCGGCCTTCAGCAACCTCGCCGAGTGCCTGGCGCATTGCGTCGACCTCACCGGCGAAGACAAGCGGCGGTACCGAGTTCAGCTCGGCGATGGTGCTCTCAAAATCTTCGTGCTCGCTCCAAGTGGGCTGCTGGTCAATGTGCAGCTGACGCCAGGTGTCCAGGCCGTGGTCGGTGGCCTGCGAGGTGCTGAGGTTTTGATTGCTCATCTTCACTCCATCGGGATGGTCTTGTGCGTTTTCTGGTTCAGCCCCGTTTCGGGTGCTCGGCGCGCCGTGGCGGCGTGCCGGCTTGCGATTCTTCAGGCTGAATAGACCCAATTGTACTCTTGCTTACTTCAATACCTACCCCTGCAGTCAGGTACATCTCACATGTTTAGATAGCATCCCCCTGCCTCAGCGATCAGCGGGTTGATGAGCAGCGGGTTAATGGGAACGGTTGCAGAACGGCATACGAAAGGGCGGGATGCGGCATGTACCGCATCCCGCCCTCTGACGTATGTGTGCACCCGGGGTGCTGTCTTAGGGTGCTGTCTCAATGTTTAGTGCTGCAGGTGTGCGATTGCCGCCTCAGCGCTCATGTTCTTATCAGCCATGAGCTTCTTGACGCGGTCAGCGTAAACGTCCACGTATTCCTGGCCGCTCAGGGCACGAATTTCAGCACCGATACGGTCGGCAATTTCACGCTGAACGCGGTAGCTCGTGTCTGAGCCGTCGGTGTATTCCTCGAAGGTGAGGGGCTTGCCGATAATGGTGCGCACCTGGATGGGCTTGCCGTCGTGGCGCAGGCGGATACGGTTCGAACCTGAGGGCTGAATCAGGTCGGTACCAATCTGGCCGACGGGCACTACGGGCACGCCGGTTTCTAGAGCGAGGCGGGCGACACCGACCTTGGGGCGGTAGCCGCGTCCGTCGGGGCTGCGGGTGCCTTCGGGGTAGATACCGATCACGCCGCCGTCCTTGAGGACCTGCGCGCCGGCGTTGAGGGATTCCTGGCTCTTCTGGCCGCCGGAGCGGTCCATGGGAAGCTGGCCAACGCCGCGGAAGAACGCCGCCATGGCGCGACCCTTCACGCCGGGGGTGGTGAAGTAGTCGCTCTTGGCGAGGAAGTTTACGGTGCGCGGCATGGCGAGAGGAATGAAAATGGAGTCGCAGAACGCCAGGTGGTTACTGGCGACGATGTAGGGGCCCTCGGGTAGATTTTCGAGGCCCACCACGTCATGGTGGTACAGTCCCTGCAGCAGGGGGGAGCCAAGAATCTTGAGCGTTGAATAGAGGGCGGTGTTAGGCATGGGGTCTCCTCTCTGAATGTTCCCGGCTCAATTCTAGCGTGTCTGGAGAGGCGCAAGAGAACGCGCGATAATTAAAGAGAAGAGAACGATTTTTCTGCGCACCGGTGTATCGGGTGCTCGGGTGCGCTGGCGGCGATATACCAGCACCGCTACTGTCTCTGTGGTAGCCGGTCAAGGTACGCTATAGAGCCTCACCTGCGCTCATACTCACGCAGGTTGGCGAAGGAGGACCATGAGCATTTTTGATAACTCGTTGGAACCGCTCAAGCGGATGCGCCGCAAGGCTCACGAGCACCGGCTTCTAGCAACCCAAAATGTTAAGGATTCCCTGGCACGCCGCTTCGGGGAAGAGCAGGATGCGCTCGACCACTCCCCTGTTTCTTTTACCCCCGATTCGGCTCAGCATTCCGTGGGTATTTTGCTGGTGCATGGTTTTACGGGTTCGCCACACAGTATGCGCCCGGTGGCTCAGCATTTTATGGAGCTCGGGTATGCGGTGGAGATGCCTGTGCTGACCGGTCACGCGACCCGTTGGCAGGATTTGCGTGATAGCACGTACCAGCAGTGGTTGGCTTCTGCTGAGCAGGCGTACCGTCGCCTGATTGATCAGGGGCTGCAGGTGGTGGTCATTGGCATGTCGATGGGCGGCACGGTGGCGACTCATCTGTCGGCGCGTCTGCCGGTTGCGGGCACGGTGCTGATTAACCCCTACATGGTGGATGTGAACCCGATGATGCGCCACGCCGGTAAGGTCTCGAAGGTTCTGCCGGTCCTGAAGGCAATTGGTTCCGATATTGCGATTCCGGGCGTGAGCGAGGGCGCGTATTCTGTCGTTCCGACGGCGGCGGTGCATCAGCTGCATCTTTTGGGCGCTGAGACTCGTGCTCTGATTCCGCAGTTGAAGTCACCGGTTCTGTATTTGCGTTCGCTGGGTGATCATACTGTGTCGGATAGCTCCCACAAATATTTTCTCGAACATTGTTCAGTTCCTGTAGAATTTAGGTGGCTGACCCGTAGCTACCATGTGGCAACGCTCGACTACGACGCCGAGTATCTTCTCTCTACTGTTCAAGCTTTTGTCACATCCCTAAACCACTAAATTCTGAAGGTTCCACCCGCTGCAGAACTAGCGAATGCATCACCCGCCGCGGTGGGCAGAACAATCAGAAAGCCATCACGGCACCTCGAGAAATCGAGGACAGCCCGCGGCCCGGACCGCCCGAGCTGACGCCCTGATTTGAAAGGCGCATTATGAAAGTCTTCTCCACTCCCGCCGAGGTTCTTGTCGACCCCTCGCTGAACCTGACAAGCCTTGTTGAGCGCCACCGCGCCAATAGCTCCGACCCCGTGCTATACCGTCGCCAGATGTCTCCGGGCAACTGGCAGCCGGTACGCGCCCAGCAGTTCCACCAGATGGTAACCGACCTGGCTAAAGGCATGATTGCCGCTGGTATCCGCCCGGGTGACCGCGTGGGTATTATGAGCCGCACCCGTTTTGAGTGGACTGTCATTGACTTCGCGATTTGGTATGCAGGCGCTGTCTCCGTGCCGGTGTATGAGACGAACGCTGCCGCCCAGGCGGCGTGGGCACTGTCCCATTCTGAGGCTATCGCTATCTTCGTCGAGGATGAGAAGCTCCTGAATCGTGTGGCTGAGGCTGAAGAATACGCCGTTTCCACTTCTGAGCCGTGCCAGCTCAAGCACCGCTGGGTCATTGAGAACGGCGACCTTGATGCCCTCAGCGCTCGCGCGTCCGAGGTGAGCGATGAGCAGCTGGAGCAGGTACGTTCCGCTACCGACTGTGATGACATCGCGACCATTGTGTACACCTCCGGTACGACCGGTCGCCCTAAGGGTTGCCCGCTGACTCACGGCCACTTCCTGAACCTGAGCGCGAACACTAAAATTGCAGAGTCTGAGATTGCAAACCCCCGCAACTCCTCCATTCTTTTTCTGCCGCTGGCGCACGTTCTGGCTCGCCTGATTCAGGTGCTGGCCCTGGACGCCGGTGTGGTTATCGGCCACTCCCCGAACATTAAGAACCTCGCGGCCGATCTTGATAGCTTCAAGCCGACCATGCTGCTGGTGGTCCCCCGAGTCTTCGAGAAGGTGTATGAGGGCGCCATGGCGAAGGCGACTAAGGGCGGTAAGTTCAATAAGGCTCTCTTTGAGCGTTCCACCGATATTGCGGTGCGCTGGTCGCAGGCGAAGGTTGAGGGCCGTGTGCCCCTCAAGCTGGCGGCACAGTACGCTCTGTACGACAAGTTGGTCTACTCCAAGCTGCGTGCGGCCCTGGGCGGCGAGCTGCGTTACGCGGTCTCCGGCGGCGGTCCCCTCGGCGAGCGCCTGGCGCACTTCTTCCACGCGGTGGGTGTGCAGGTGGTTGAGGGTTACGGTCTGACCGAGACCTGCGCCCCGATTGCGGCTGGCCGCATCAACCCGTACCAGATTGGCATGATTGGCCCGCTCCTCCCCGGTGCAGAAGGCTATATCGCTGAGGATGGCGAGCTTCTGGTTCGTGGCGTGGGCGTGATTAGCAGCTACTACAAGAACCCCGAAGAGGACGCTCAGGCGTTCACTGAGGACGGCTGGTTCCGTACCGGTGACCTGGCTCGTTTCGATGAGCGGGGCTACCTGAAGATTGTGGGCCGCAAGAAGGAAATCATTGTCACCGCCGGCGGTAAGAACGTGATTCCGGGTATTGCGGAGACTCATCTGCGTGCCTCTCCCCTGGTTTCTCAGGCGATGCTGGTTGGCGATGAGAAGCCGTTCATTGCGGCTCTGGTGACTCTGGATCCGGATACCCTGCCCGAGCAGTTGGAGCATCTGGGTCTGCCGCGTTCGCTCTCTGTCCCGGAGGCTGCTGTTCACCCAGCGGTTCGCGCCGCGATTCAGAAGCTTGTGGACGAGGCAAACCAGCTGGTTTCCCGCGCCGAGGGTATTCGCGAGTTCCGCATTATGAACCGCGACCTGACCGAGGCGGACGGCTATCTGACTCCGTCGCAGAAGCTGCGCCGCGCGAAGATTCTGCAGGACTTCTCCTCCTACGTGGATGAGATGTACGGCAAGGTTTCCGATAGCACGTCGAATTCTTTGGCTCGCCTGCAGGAGTACGCGGCGGAGCAATCCGAGAAGTTCGCTGAACTGCGTGAGCAGGCTGCTGAGCGTCTGCACGAGTACGCGGATCATCAGGCGGAGCGTCTTGCCGAGCTACGTGAGCAGGCGGCTGAGAAGTTTGAGGAGCTGCGTGAGCAGACCGCCGAAATGATGCATAAGCATCAGGATGAGAAGGTTGAGGACTCTTCCGCCGAGGTTTCTTCTGCAGCGGCTCCCACACAGAAGCCCGCGCAGGATGAGAAGAAGACAGCAGAGCAGAACCCTCAGAAGTCTGAAGACGACAACGCATAACCGGCTCTGACTTTCCATATACGAGAGGAGGGGGTCGTACCTCAGCGGTACGACCCCCTCCTCTGTGTTTGTCCGCTAGAAGCCTATGCTTGCTAGAAACCTCGACTTGCTAGAACCTCGGCTTCCGGGCGTTTTCTAGCCGCCGCTAGCCGGTGGATTCTTAGTTGGCGGGCTCGTCGAATTCCAGGCCGAGCAGCGCGTTCTCCACGATTTCGGTCAGTGCCGGGTGGATCCAGTACTGGCCGCGTGCGAGGGTGCGCGCATCCATACCGAAGCTCATTGCCTGCAGTAGCGGCTGAATGAGCACGGAGGACTCTTCACCGACCAGGTGTGCACCGAGCAGCTCGCCGTTGTCCTTGCGGGCGATGAGCTTGCACAGGCCAATCTTGTCTTCCATTGCCCAGCCGTAGGCGGTGTCGCCAAAGTTCTGTGCCTTGACGGTAATCTCAAAGCCTTCACACTCAGCCGCCTGGCGTGCCTGCTCTTCGGTCATGCCGACCACGGCAATCTGCGGGTTGCTGAATACCGCGCCGGGTACGTAGCGGTGGTCGCTGGCGCGCAGGTCCTCGGGGTGGCTGAGGTTGTGCTGCACAACGCGTGCCTCGTGGTTTGCCACGTGCTTGAGCTGGTAGCGGCTGGACACGTCGCCGAGGGCGTAGACGCCGGGTACGGGCGCGCCGTTGTAGAGCACGCGCTGGTACTTATCGACGCTGAGCTGACTACCCTCCTGCACATCGAAGTAGTTCTTCGCGTTGAGGGTGTCGGTGTTGGGGCGGCGGCCGGTTGCCACGAGCACAGCGTCTGCCGGGATCTCGAGCAGTTCTTCGCCGTTCTCAGTGGTGCGCTTAGCTACGACGGTCACGCTGCCGTCGGCGTTCTCACGGATTTCGGAGAGGGATGCGTTCTTGACGATGTTCCACTGCTTGCTTGCGGCTTCTTCAAAACGTGCCACGACCTCTTCGTCCACGCCGCGCAGCAAGCGGGAGGAGCGGTTCAGCTGGGTTACTTCGGTGCCGAATGCGGAGAAGACGTGGGAGAATTCTGCCGCGATCACGCCGCCGCCGATGACGACCATGCGGGCGGGCAGTTCGTCCATGCGCATGACGTTGTCGTTGGTGTAGACTTTAGCGGAATCGATACCGGGCACGGGAGGCAGCACGGCGCGCGAACCTGCCGCAACGACAATCTGGCGGCCCTGCAGGCGGGTGCCATCGGTCAGCTCAACGGTGTGGGAGCCGACGAAGTGCGCGTACTGGTCGTAGACATCGACGTTGGGCAGGCCGGCACGCCAGTCGCGGCCACCTGCAGAAATCTGGTCAATGCGGGAGGCGAAGATACGGTCACGAATCTGCGCCCAGTGCACGGCGTCTACGTGTGCGTCAACGCCCAGGCGCTTGACCTCGCGGGTCTTCTGCGCGATGGTCGCCGGGTAGACGTACATCTTGGTGGGGATGCAGCCAACGTTCAGGCAGGTGCCGCCAAAGATACCGCCGTCGATGAGGGCGACCTTCTTGTCGTCCCATTCGGGGCCGATGAGGGTGTTGCCGGATCCGGAGCCGATGACGATGAGGTCGTATTGTGCTACGCCGTCAATGCGTTCTACGTTCTCGATGCTCATGTGGTCCTCTCGTTGATGGTGTTGAGGCTGGGCTCGTTCCCAGCGTGCCCCTCGATGACGGGCTTATTCCTGTTACTGCCACTATAACGTGTACGGGCAGCACGCTATTCCCGCTATCTCGTGTTGTTGGTGGCTGATATGCGAAAGTGCGCCGTCCCAAAGAACGCAGCGGTTCTTTGAGAAGACGCACTCAAGCGGTAAAACTATATGAGCCCGCGGATTAGTGGCGCTTAGAGGTCTGCGCTTAGATGTCAGCCATGAGCCCGGCCAGCAGGCGGGTAAAGTCAATCGCGGGATCAACCGATTCTTCGTCGGGCCAAAAATGAATCGGGTACGCGGCACCCTGGGCGCGCTGCAGCACGGGGCTTTCAGCGAGTACGGGTTCTGCCACGAGCTCGCCGAAGAGGGAACGCATTTCGTCGCGTCGGTAGCGGTGTTCGCTGTCGTTGGGGCGCATCTTATTGATAACTACTCCCGCACCATCAATGCTGATGCCGCTTTCCTGCTGAAAACGCACGATGGCGCGCAGGGTTCGTTCGGTGCCCGCCACCGAGAAGAGAGAGGGTTCAGCGACCGAGAGGATGCGCTCACTCACCGCCCAGCCCATCGACGACAGGGTGCCGAGGAACGGCGGGCAGTCAATCAGGATGACGTCGTAGGCGTCCGCGGCCGCCTCCACCATGCGCTTGAATCGGCGGATGAAAGGTGCCGCGTCCTGCCGGTCCACGAGGGTGGAACGAGCCGAACCGCGCGCCACCTTTACGCTACCGGTGGTCACGGGGTTATTGGTCAGCAGGGTGGGTTTGCCAACGAGCGAGTTCCAGGAGGAGCTACCGGCGTCCTCCGCGAAGGCGCGCTCATTGGAGCTGGCGATTAGGGAGGCGACGTCGGGGATAGTTTCATCCACCGCCAGGCCGGTGCTTGCGTCGCCGTGGGGGTCGAGGTCAATAACGAGTGTGGAGAGTCCGCTGTGTAATGCCGCGGAGGCGAGCCCCAAAGTGATGGACGTTTTACCAACGCCACCTTTGAGGCTGCTGATACTGACGATGCGGGGCATGCAGGTCCCTTTTTTGAGTGAGGTGTAATGCCCCTTTATTTTAGCGAATCTTCGCTTTTCTTCCGGCTCTGACAGGGGTGTATCTTGAGTTTTTTCTCAAGTGAGCATTGAATATTCCCTCGGGCCTAACCTCGGATCTAACCTCGGCACTAAAGGTTCAGCCCGCGCTCGCCACCGGGTAGGTAGTGAGCGCGGGCAGATTCAAGATATGTGGTTTAGGCCTATGTTTTATGCCTGTGCGCGGCGGGCGCGGTTTTATGCCTGAGCACGGCGGGCGCGGCGGGCGGCGAGTTCGTCGCCTTCGAAGTTCTCGTGCATTTCTTCGCCGGGCTGACCGTTGAGGTTCATTTCGATTTCGCGCCAGACGCGGCCAATCGCGATGCCGAAGACGCCCTGACCTGCCTGAACCAGGTCGATAACCTCGCTCGGGGAGGTGCATTCGTAGACGGTGGTGCCGTCACTCATCAGGGTGATGTTCGCGAGGTCGTCAATGCCGCGGGTACGCAGATGCTCAATCGAGGTGCGAATCTGCTGCAGGGACACGCCGGTGTCGAGCAGTCGCTTCACAATCTTAAGTACGAGCACATCGCGGAAGCTGTAGAGGCGCTGGGTACCGGAGCCGGATGCGCCACGCACGGTGGGTACGACCAGGTCGGTGCGTGCCCAGTAGTCGAGCTGACGGTAGGTGATGCCGGCTGCCTTGCAGGCGACGGCGCCACGGTAGCCGAGGTTTTCCTCGACGACAGAGACAGGGTCGGTGAAGAGTACGCCCTGTTCACCGCGCGGAGGCGGTGCCACAGGGAAGAGGGTGTCAAAGCCGTCCAGGGGCTGGTCGAAGCCCTGGGGTGCCTCATGGGTACCTGCGGCCTCGCCTGCATTGTCGGCTACCTGCTGCTCTAGCACGGCCCCTCCTTTTCGTTAACCCGTTTAATGCGATTCACCGCGCCCTATCAAATGTGGTCGACTTCGTTCCGGTGTAGCCCCGATTTTCGGGGTGAGACTCTAGGGCTATGCCTTAGAATCTGCATCTATGATTCGCGCGGCCTCCCTCTGAGAGGTTAAGCTACGCGGTTTTCAATACTACACATTGGTTCGACTATTCGCTTCGCAGAACACGACTCGATAGTGCGACCGATGCGCGATAGGCGCGGTTGTTCAATCTATTTTAACTGATAGAGGGCTCTACTTAAAATTGAACCCACCGGAGCGAATGATCTTTCCTGATTCATTCGTACCTCTTTAACGCCCTATAGGGCCATTCCTCCCCCGCTATTGCGTTTGCTTTCCCTGGACGTCCACCCCACAGGGGAGTTTAAAAAGTAAATGCGTACGGATAGGTAGTCCGTACGCATTTACAGCTGAGTTGAGTGAATAGCCTTGGCAGGCCGGGAGCCCCCTGGTTAGAAAGCTCTTCGTGTTGGACGAAGGGGTAGAAGTTCCGAGCGTGCCAGCGTCGGCTTCGTCCAAGTCTAGAGGCCGCTACCCGTTGGTAAGGGGTAGGGACTATAGAGGGAATCACCGTGGTCAGTGGTGTTTCCCGAGGGAAATCCCCGTTTGGGGTGCGGTAGAACCGCTGAGGTTTTACGAGCTGCAGACTGTCCGGTAGTCTGCGTCTTCGTACGCCTACTCGTAGGTAGGCATCGCCGATTCGACGAGAGTTGCGTGCAACTGCAGACACAACTTGCGGATCTTGTCGGCTCGTTCCTGCGCCTGAGCCTGGGAGGCTGCATCGCGGCGCGATGCCAGCGGAGCCACCGCAATTTCCACAAGGGAAATTTCGCGGTCTGCCGCAGACTTGAATGCGCGCAGGTGACGGGGCTGAATGCCGTGCTGGGTCAGTTCTGCACTAACGCGGGCAATCAGCACATCGTAATCGGTATACTCCACATCCGAACCATCTTCGAGCAGTCCAAAGTCAATCAGCTCGCGGATTAGTTCGGGGGTGGTGTTAGCGTATTCTGCCAGCTCACGGAGAGTGTAGGTGCGACCTTCCTGCTCGTTCGGGCCAAGGACGGTGTCTAGCACGTCTTCGCTTACGGTGGCAGGCATGGAGTTCAGTACGCGACCGGCTTCCATGTCTTCCAGGTGCTGACGGATTACCTTGAGCGGCATGTAGTGGTCGCGCTGCATGGTGAGGATGTAGCGCAGGCGCTCAATATCAGTCTGGGAGTACTTGCGGTAACCGGTTTCGGTACGGCTGGGGTGCACGAGCCCGCGCTCCTCCAGGAAGCGGATCTTGGATGCGCTAATTCCGGGGAACTCCAGGTCGAGCTGGCTAAGAACCTGACCAATGGTCCGGCTCTTAACATCACGCGGGTTACGGTCAGAGTCGCCGTTCTCCACGTCCTCTAGTTGAACCTCAGCGTTAGTGAGGTTTTCATCGATGCGTGAGGTCATCTATGTCTTTCGGGTACTTGTTCAGCCGATGTTGATACGAGCCGAAATTTGAGTGAGTGGCTCGTTCCCCGGTCGGGGTCTCGCATCGTGCCGAACATCTTTGCTTAGTGTTGAGAGTGTGATAGATAAGTTTAGTTGTTTATCACGAAATGATAAACCGCAAACCATCGAGACAATCTTATAGCCTCACAAGGCATTTTGCTATTCAGTTCACCCTTTTCAGGGGCGTTTGGAACCCAAAAATAGCCACACAGCCAGACACTATCCAGTAGAGACAGTACCAATTTTAGCAAAATTCCAATACTTCTAATACACGTATCTCATATTGGACTGCTTTACGAGGAAAATTTTATCTTCTCGCGATAGTTGAAGTTTTCATCACATTTAACTTGAAAGAGGCTCC
>FLSD01000719.1_pt1 | contig 64295 bp, 80 predicted proteins | sample 1497351 | NCBI WGS metagenome assembly FLSD01 (sample SAMEA4031770, study PRJEB14383) | metagenome | biome: human; feature: oral; material: saliva | place: Philippines | collected 2014 | reverse complement strand
GCATTGGCTGGTGTAGATTCAAGTGGTGAATTCTTACAACATGGTATCTCAAACATTGATATCTTGTTCCCAGCAGCACAATTGCAAAAAGGTATCCAAGCTTACAACCCTAACGCCAAAAACGTTGAAGCTATTCTTAACAAATTCGGTGCAGTATCTTCACCAAATGTTAAAAATATTTATGCTGATTTGACAGAAGAACAAGCTCGTGCACGTGGTTATATCAAAGGTAACGAAAAACTTAACCAACGTCTTATCAGCTTGTACTACCGTGTAACTACACCACAAACTGTCATCCACAAAACAGCTATCGACCGTGATGACGTGATTGATATTCGTGAAAACGGTATCGATGCAGTATCATTCTTGAAACAAGTACAAGCAATCAAATTCAAAGAAGAACTCGTACGTGCTGCTTTGTTTGGTGATGGTCGTGAAGTACTCAAAGACGGTAAACCAAACGTTGAAAAGATTCAAGAAGAACATATTCGTCCTATCACTAAAGATGATGACTTCTTCACAATTAAAGTCCAATCTGAAGACTGGATGTCTGTAGTTGATGATGTCATCAAGACTCTTCCTGGTTACCAAGGTTCTGGTTCACCATCTCTTATCATCAACCCATTTGACCTTGCTAAACTCCGTACTCTTAAAGATAAAGACGGACGTTATTTGTATGGTTCATCTGGTGATGGTAACCGTGTAGCTACTAATGGTGACCTTGCTGCTTACTTCGGATGCTCTGAAGTAATTGAATTCCGCGATATGCCTCAAGGCAAATTCTTGATTGGTAACTTGAATGACTACGTATTTGGTCAATCTCAAGGCGGACAAGTTGTAACATTTGATGATTTCGATATCGACTTCAACCAAATGAAATACCTTATGGAAGCACGTCTTTCAGGTGCAATCATGATTCCACGTGCCTTCATCTTTGTAACAGTTAAGAAAGCTGAAGCTACTAACGAAGATATGCTTAAATTCCGTAAAGATGCCCTTAAGACAAAACCTAACTGGGTTGAAAAACAAGACAAACCTGGTAAAAACTATTTGTCTAAACATTCAGACGCTGACGAAGCTACAACTACTACATCACCAACATCAGGTCAACCTGCTTCAGGACGAAGCGAAGGTTAATTTCAAAATGGAATATAGGAGAGTAGCATGAGGACAACAGTAGATATCTTGGTTCGCGGTATCGAAGAGACAGAGGTTAAACCTGGTGTATATTCTTACGAGTACACACGATATCGAAAGGTTCCTGCTAACATTGTCGAAAATAGACGCTATGATATTTCTGATTCACAACGAATTAATGAGAATATTAAGTCTAACTTCGACTTCTCTTTTGTATTCGCTAACGATGATACAGACCGTGTTAATCGTATCTGGTATCTTATTTACAAGAACCAAGTGTACTCTGTAAGTAAGATTCTCAATTATCCACCTCGAGTACGTATTGTGCCAGATGGTATCATGAGTCTTGAAGACTTAAACGAATTGGGGGTAGTAATTAAAGATTATGACAAGAACACACACTGAACTCATCGAAGAACTTAAGACGATTTGTCCAAGGGTGTACTATCAGAAACCTGATGGTTCTCAACTGAAATTCCCTTGTATTGTTGTTGAAAAGAACTACCTAGATGTAAAACAAGCAAACAACAAAACTTATCGTACTAACAGATCTTATATTGTTAATTTCTTTACAAGGATGGACGATGCCTCTATCGAGGAAGCCATGCTTGATAAATTCCCTTATGTGCGTCTAAACAATTATGATGTAGACGATGGTCTATATCAAGAGACGTATCGATTATATTATTAGAGAGGTTATTATTTCTATGGCAAAATTGCTTTGGGACCAAACTGGTCAAAAAACTTACCAAACAGGGGTTGACCGTGGTGTGCTTTTCCCTATGGCTTCAGGTGGTACTTACGAAAAAGGTGTAGCTTGGAATGGTTTGACTAAAGTGTCTGAATCACCAGATGGTGGTGACGCTACAGCCAAATACGCGAACAACGGTAAATATTTGAACCTTATCGCGAAAGAATCATTCAAGGGATCTATCTCAGCTTACACTTACCCTGATGAATTTGCAGCTTGTCTTGGTGAAATTGACGCCGTTGCAGGTGTTAAACTTACTGCACAAACTCGTAAATCATTTGGTTTCGCATACCGTACTCTTATCGGTAACGATACTGAGTCTACAGGTCACGGATACCTTATCAACTTGGTATACAATGCTACTGCAGGTGTTGCATCTAAAGACTTTGAAACAATCAATGACTCACCAGATGCTATCGAATTCTCTTGGGACTTCACTACAACTCCAGTAGACACAGGTGTTGACAATACTCAATCAATGGCTCACATTATCATCGACTCAACTAAGCTTACATCAGACAAACTTAAGAAAGTTGAAGAAGCTATCTACGGTACAGACAACACTGATCCAAAACTTCCTACTCCAAAAGAACTTATGGTTCTCCTTGGTGTAGTCACTGGTTAAAATTCAAAATGAACTTGTTTTTATAAGAAAGGATTAATTCAATGATTGTAAAAGAAATTACTTATGTAGAACCACTCTCTGGAGAAGAACTCACTGAGAAGTTCTACTTCCACATTAACAGCGCCGAAGCGCTTCGTATCATGGGTCGCTCAGGAAATAGAGACTGGGAAACTTATGTCAAAGACGTTGCGGCATCAGGAGATGCAGACCGTATCATGGACTTCATCGAACAATTTGTTTCTATTGCCGTTGGGTATAAGAATGCAGATGGACGCTTTACTAAGACGAAAGATTTTCGCGACGAATTCCTAGCGTCAGAAGCATACGGTAAATTGTTCGTAGATTTCATCCAAGATGAAGCATTTGCACGTAAATTCTTCGCGCAGTTGATTGATGAAGGCCGTTCAAATAAAGACAAGGGTCAAAACTCTCAGCTTGAGGCAGTTGCCAATAAAGGTAACCGTCAACAACGTCGTAGTAAAAAATAATAGGTGACATGTATGCTTGAGATAGTTACGGAGGAGATTTATGACGAAACAACGGGCATGATTCTCCCAGGAAGAGTATACCATTTCGAGCATTCGTTGTTAGCTATTAGTCAATGGGAGATGGTGTTTAAAAAACCATTTCCCTTTTTAAATGGCTTACAGGCGGAACCTGTCGAGATACTTGCGTATGTCCAATTAATGAATTTAGATAAGACTGGGTTCAACATTGACGATTTGTCTGAATCCAACATTAAGGAGATAATCGAGTATCTTAACAGCAAGCCCACTGCTACTACAATTTCTTCATCGGGAGAAGGTGGTCGTCGTATACTGACTTCAGAAGTCATCTATGCGTATATGGCGAATGCACAAGTACCATTTAGCTGTGAATCATGGAATATTCATAGACTATTAGTGATGCTTGGGGTTATAGGTGAATTAAACGCACCTAAGAAGAAACGTAGTAAAGAAGAAACGGCACGCATGTATAAAGATTTAAATGCTAAACGACGTGCTGAGATGGGAACTACAGGTTAATTCAAAATGAAATATTCAATGTCATCAGATGGTAAGTTTCAGAACCTATTCGACGACTTCAAGAAAGATGTCAGTATGGACAAAATCTATAGAGTAGTCGATACTGAAACCAAAAAAGCTTATGACGGCATTGTTGAGAGTACTCCTGTTAGGTCAGGCTTAACTAAGTCGTCATGGAATAGACGAATTACAATGAGCAAAGACCAGATAGATGTTATCTTTGAAAACTCACATAAAGCTAAGAATGGTAAACCTATTGTTGTATATGTAGTGAATGGTCACTACACTCGTACTGGTGGTTATGTGAGACCAAATGACTTTGTGTCTCCTAGAACAGACAGTATCACAAGCGATATTTCAAAAGGTTTGTCGGGAGGGAGTAGTTAATGCCTAGTTCTGTAGTAAAAGAACAGATTTATAAACTTAAACTCGACGCCGCAGATTTACAACAGAAACTTCAAAATGCCATTAAAGATGTTGGTAACTTCCAACAAAAGATGGACTCAATCAATGGTAAGTCTGTTGATAATGTTGAGAAATCAACAGGGTCTCTGTCAAGTAAACTGGCAGGTCTAGTCTCACATGTCCCAATTCTTGGCAACATTGTAGAGAAGATGACAGGTGTCGGTAATGCGTCCAACACTGCAGCATCTGCTGTGGGTAGAGTTGGAGAAAATGCAGGCTCTGGATTTGGAGCAATTCAATCTGGGGCATCAAATGCCAAAAACTCAATGGAACAATTGGGTTCTGGTGTTGAGACTGTTAAAAGCAGATTCTCAATGCTGGAAGGTATTGCAACGGTGGCTTTGGGTAATATCGCTTCAAGAGCTATTACTGCTGGTGCATCGTTGTTAAACAAGTGGACTCTTGCACCTATTATACAAGGTTATCAAGAATACGAACGAGAACTTGACTCAACCCGTATCTTGGTTGCTGCATTGGGTGAACAAGAGCAAGACCATATCACAAGCGTAATGCGTGATTTGGAACAATATGCTAAAACAACCAAATACAACTCACAACAAATGAACTCATCATTAGCACAATTTGTTAATGCTGGTATTGATTTGGACAAAGCCAATGTCGCTTTGAAAGGGTTTGGTAACTTGGCAGCCTCTGCAGGTGCTAGTACAGCTGCGTTTGGTTCAGCCTTACAATTTGGTGTTCAACAAGCCCTACAAATGGGTTATATGAACCGACAAAACTGGATGTCAATGGAAAATGCTAACTTGGCTACCAGAGCTTATAAACAAGCAGTAATCGATGCAGCCGTTGCACAAGGCACATTGACACAAGAGCAAGTTGACTCTATCGGTGTTCAACAGTTATTTGTAGAACATTTGAAAGATGGTTGGCTCACTAACGACGTATTGATGCAATCATTGGAAGAGTATGCTAACAATCCAGTATACCAAGAGATGGCTGCAAATGTTTATACTTTAAAAGAAGCATTAGAAGCTACAGGAGAAGCTGTAAATGATGCTTGGTCTAAGATGTGGGTTGAACTTGCTGGTAAAGGTAAAGATGCTATGGCTATCTGGACGCCAGTATCTAAACTAATGACAGATATAGTATCTTTTATTCCAAATATGGTTGCACAAATCGCTCATGCGTTCAATCAATTGGATGGTCGTACTCATCTTATTTCTGCAATTCTTGAATTGTTTAATTCTTTGAAACTTGCGGGTGAGGGTGTTAAACGAGCAATAGCCGCTATGATTCCAGAGTCCAACATATTTAGACAATGGGCTGAAGAAGGTGATAAAACCAACATGGTGTTTGTTAAGATAGCCGAAGTAATCATCAAGATTACTGACTATCTAAAACATTTATTTACAGTTGGTAATTTCGCCCAACCTGGTATTATTCTAGCAATACACAATATTGTTGAACTGCTTATCAGACTATGGTCTGTAGTCAAAATGGTTGCTAAAGGTATAGCCGCCGCTATTGATGTAATTATTCCAGATAATATCATACAAGACCTTATTCTTATTGCTGGTATGGTGTCGAATGTGTTAAATGGTATTGGGCGTATATTTGTTGGTATTAAATCGCAAATGGATACGTCTGGGCTTGTTAATGCATTTATGACAATACGAGAGGCTTTAGAAGATTTCTGGGACGTAGTCACCAATATCCTTACAGGATTGTGGTTATATATCGATGGCCCAATGGATTTATTCTTCGATAGTGTCGGAGCAAACATTGGTCAATTCTTGAAAGATATTGGTAAGATGTTTGGGTTTGGTAAAGACCCTAACGCTCAAAATAGCGTGTCTTTATTGGAACGTATGGCTAATGCGTTTAAAAACCTAACTGAAAAACTTCTTAAATGGTCACAAGCTTTTGCTAAAGGTCCACAACCAGGCGAAGCAGACAAGATTGCTATTGCATTCTCTAAAGCTGGAGATGCTGTTAAGTGGTTCTTGAATGTAATTGAATTACTACTATCCCCACTTGCAATTGTCTGGGAAGCTCTTAAAGGATTCTTCGATGTCCTTAAATCTAGCTTCGACATGCCTATTACTAACAAACTAGGCAGCCTATCGAATGTTCTTAAAGCTGTTAAAAAAGACGTTAAAGAAGTATTCGAAAATGGTTTATTTGGTAGTACAGCTTCTGCTGATGAACTCGGCGATGGTGTAGACAAACAAGAGAAGAAAATGACTCTTATGGAACGTGCTGTCAAAGCGGTTCAAAAGGGAACAAAAGATGTAGGTTCATCTATCTCTAGCTACACCAAATACCTGTCAGAAGCAACAACAGCTAGTGATATGTTTAGTCGTATCATCTCATCAATTGCTAATGGTCTTAAGAAGCTGGGTTCAGGTATTGTCGGTCTTGTTACTGGTGGTTTTGACAAGCTAAAAACATCAGCGGGAGACTCGAATACTGTACTTGGTAGACTAATCGATACAATTTCAAAATGGCACATTGTTGATAGACTCAAACAGTCATTCTCAACCCTAGGGATTGTATTTGACGGTTTCTGGGATGCTGTGAAAAATGCATTCTCAAATATCGATTTCTCAAGCAAGACAGCTATAATCAAGTCAGGCATTGAGGGTATCGGTAATTTACTAGAATGGCTTGCTGACCGTTTTAAAACTGTATCAGATGTTGGGGGTCGAGTATTCACATATTTGGCTGAATTCTTTGATACTGTTGGGCATGGTCTAGAGGGGAATACGGCAATTAAATTAGCTGGGTTCTTCTTGATATTTAAGCAATTACAAAAACTGAAAGACTCTAATATTGTTCAGAATATCCTACACCCAATCAAAGCTTTGAAAGAAGCTATATTTGGTCTAGGTGATTCTAACAGTATCCTTTCACAATTATCAGGAACGCTAACCGCATTCCAAAAGAATATTAGAGCTAATACTCTTAAACAAATTGGTTTGGCATTGTTAGAATTTGCAGGTGCTTTATTTATTGTATCTCTTATTCCTGGTGATAAATTATTACAATCGGTTGGTGCTGTTGCCGCTATGGCTACGATATTGGCTGGTGCTTACTTAGTTATTCAAAAAGCTAAGTCTTATGGTACCGCTGCTGGAGTTGCTGATAAAGCTTCAGGACTTCTATCCCAATTTATTGAAGAAGTAGGACTTCCAAATGTGGGAGTTCTTCTTAAGAAAATGGCATCAGCCACAATGATGATTTCCCTCGCATCTTCTGTGTTAATGATTGGCGGTATATTCATAAAACTCGGTTCTATGGACTTTAGCGATGCATGGAATGCTGTCAAAATTATGGGAATGATTATGACTGAACTTGTTGCTGCTACTTGGCTCTCAGGTTTCTCTGGAGCTACTATTGGTACCGCCGCAACAATGTGGGTTATTGCTGCTACAGTCAAGAAACTTCTAGGCATCATTGATGACTTAGATAAGATTGACAATAAAACGTTAGACAATGGTATGGCTAAACTTGAGAAAGTTGCTATAGTTATTGGTTCAATCATGGCCCTCATGGGATTCAAGGTCGGTGCTAATGTTAAAGTAGGCCCTCAATTCCAACTTGGGCTTGAAGCATCTACAGGCAATCAAACTCTAGGTACTGCGGCTACTTTATATATTCTAATGACACGATTCAAACAATTGATGAATGCATTAGACTTATTTAGTGCAACTGCTAAACCTGAAGAAATTGCTGCTAAGAAGAAATCAATAGAATATGGTATTACTGCCCTTAAAGCGGTGATGCGTTCTCTTGAAGAATTCATGCTTACTGTCGGAGCTACATTTATGTTGGGTTCTGACGGTACAGCAACTGGAGCAAAAGTAGGTAGTAATAATGTCGGTTCCGCTAGTGGTGCTGCTGGAATTAAAGTAACAACTGGTAATACTAAATGGTCTACTGTTGGCGTCTTGATAGCACTCATTTCTGGTCTAAATCAAATCGCCAGCATTATTGGAAGATTGGGTGATATGGATAAAGGTAAACTTGAACAAGGCACTAAAACCATTAAATCAATCGCCTTTACTCTTGCTGGACTATTTGGAGCTGTTGAATTCTTATCTGGTGCAATGTCTGCCAAGTTAAGTGTTCCTGGTGGTACTAGATTTGGTATCGGTGGTGGTAAAGGTGCTTCATGGCCTGTAGTCGCTCTTATGGGTGAAGTTATTCTAGGTCTAGTCATTCTTTCTCACACTGTTGCTAGCCTAGCGAAAGTAGATAAGGCAGGATTAGACACTGGTAAACGTACACTTGTATGGATTGCTGGTGTTATTGCTGGTCTATTTACAGCTATATTCTTTGTGATGAACAAATTCTCAGATGGTGATGCTATGCAACGTTCTAACAAAGGACGTACTAAAGAGGTAGCATTGTTATTGGCTGTAGAAATAGGCGGTCTAATCTTGCTTGCAGGTACTGTATCTAAGGTCGGACAAGACATCAATGCTGAGCAAATGGGTATCGGTATCGGTGTAATTACAACTGTAGCTCTCCTTATCGGCGGTGTATTCGCTGCTATTGGTGGAATAATCATCGCAATGGAAAAGAACGCCGTTAAAAAATCATCAGTCACAACTGCAGTAGCCACTTTAGTAGTTATTGTTGGTTCTATCTGGCTTTTGTCAGAACAAATCAAAATGCTTGCAGAAGTAGACCAAGGTTCTATGTTAGCTGCAGGTACAGCCTTGTTGTTAATTGGTACAACAATGGTTATTCTGGAAGGTGCAGTTATTGGACTTTCTAAACTTATTACAAACGTGAAGGATGTAGGGGCTGTTATCGTAGCATTAGGCACAATGGTCATCTTGACACACGTGCTTAAAGAAATATCATTAGCTTTGTTCGAACTAGCCGAATTGCCTGCAGATGGTATTCGAGCTGGTGGTGAAGCATTGAGTCTTCTCGGTATTGTCCTAGCCGTTATGACTGGTGTTGTTATTGGTTTATCAAAACTTGTAACAAACTTGAAGACAGTTGGTGGCATTATTGTGGCATTAGGCACAATGGTAACAGTTATGTTTATTCTTAAAGAATTTTCTAAATCTGTTATTCCATTAGCTACGCTCGATACTGGTCAGTTGATGGGTGCAGTTGGTGTTATTGCCGCATTAGCTGGTATATTAGCACTTACTACAACTATAATTGGTGCACTTGGCGCATTGGCTGGTAATAGTGGCCCTATGACTCTCCTTGGTGTTATTGTCGTAATTCCATTGATTATGTCAATCGCATGGAGTCTTAAACAAATGGGTGACACTGTAGCTCAATTAGGTGTTTTATCTGTTGGCGAACTACTCAAGGGTGGAGTCGCAATAACCGCATTAGGTCAGATATTATTTATCATTACAACTGAAATGGGTGTTCTTGCACTTCTTGCTGGTTGGACATTCGGTGCTCTATGGGGTGTTATTCCTGTAATTGCATTGATTGTCGCTATTGTACCAGCATTGAAGGGAATGGGCGATATTGTTATTGCTCTTGCTCCACTTTCTATTGGCGATTTGATGTCTGGCGCTGTTGCTATATTAGCATTAGGTGTAATCCTTGTTGTGATTACAGCCTTAGCAACTGTAGTATCTATATTTGGTTCTGTTGCTGGATTTGGCGTTGCTACAACAATAGCTCTTGCTAATGGTATCATTCAAGCTCTACAATCTTTAGCAAATGTAGCTATCGGTCTTATTCCATTTGTTGGATGGGATTTGACAGGAGCTGTTATGGTTATTGCTGGTCTTGCACTTATTTTAGGTGCATTGTCTGCATTCATGAGTCTTATGTCTAATGTGACAAGTCTTGAGGGTGCTGCTGGACAAGTAACAATCATGCAAGGTATCACAACCTCAATCCAATCATTAGCAGGTACTGCTATCGGTATTGCTAGTGTTGGTGATATTGAGACAATGACTAAAGCTGGACAAATTGTAGCTAAGCTTGGAAATGTTATTGGTTGGAATACTCTTAAGACTGCGTTCGGTAGTCTTATTAGTGGTGGTGCTGACAAGATTTCTGGTCAGTTAGCTTCCATGAAGGGTATTGTGACTAACATCAAAGACCTTGCTGATACCGCAATTAAAATCTCTGCATCTGGTTCTCCAGAAGACATGCAGAAGTCTGCAGATGTTGTTAAGAAACTAGCTAACGTTCTTACATCAAATCTCTTCAAGGAAGACTTCTTGTCTGTATTCTCAGACGGTTCTGGTGCCGTAACTCGTATCAAGAATGGTGCTAAAGCTCTTGCTTCAGTATCCGATGCGTCTAAATCTGCATCAAGTATGAAGACTATTGATGTGGATGGTGTTAGTGATAAGATGGATGACATGAAGACTATTATGTCTAAAGCCAAAGCTATGGGTGACTCTGCTCCAGGCGAGCAAGCTGTCACTAATATCGGCAACATGAATTCTATCATCAACAAAGTCAAAGATATTGCTACAAATCTACAATCAATGCCTACTGTTGGGCCTGAAGCCGCAGCTTCTGTAGATAGTATCATAGCCACAATCAACTCAATCTCAACTAAACTACAGTCTATGGAAATGAACCAATCATTCGAGACTGCTGGTTTGGGCAACATTGGGTCTTATGCTACAGGAATTCAAAATGGACTAGGAAATGTAACTGGTTCGGTTGATGGTGTTGTGGCTGGAGCTCGTGGTCGCTTCGGTGCTGGTAACATGACCTCACAAGGTAACAACTCTTCAAGCACATTCGGACGAGGTATTAGCGCTTTGCTAAACGTAGTAACTGGTGCTGCTTCTGGTGTTGTATCTGGAGCCAAGACAATGTTTGGACAAAACGATGTTACTGGTCATGGTAACAAGATGTCTGGAACATTCAAAGGCGGTATCGACCAAGGTAGAAATCCAGTATCGAATGCTGCTAAAGGCGTTATGGATGTCGCTAAATCAGCATTAAACCCAGACGGTGGAGTCATCTCTAAACTTACCAATGCAGGTTCTTCTATGGCTGGAGCTATTGCTCAAGGTCTTAAGAATGCTGTAGGTAAAGTTACAGGTGCAATTTCTGACCTTTGGGCTGCGGTTAAAGCACATATCCCTAACTCACCAGCCAAGAAAGGGCCTATGTCTGGAGCTGGTTGGCGTAAAGTCGAACACTCTGGTAAAACCATTGTAGAGACTATTGCTAGCGGTATGGGTTCTGCTGCACCTACAGTAATCGGGGCAATGGATGGCTTGATGGGTGAAATTCAAAATCAAGTTGATAGAGTCAATGATATGGATTATAACAACATGGATATTAATCCTCGTATCACACCTATCCTTGATATGAGTCAAGTTGAGACTTCTGCTTTGCAAGCTGTTACAGATTATTCTGGGCTCTTGACAGGACAGACCGCTCTTAACCTACAATACTCATTGCTTAATCCACAAGTTGCACAAATGCTCACAAACAGTGATAATATTAATACCCTTATTGGTAAAGTTGAAACACTCAACGGACAAATGGGTGAACTTAATGTTGTCAACCAAGAACAAGCCGGTCTTCTTCGTGAAGGTCAAGTTCTTAATACTTACATTGATGGTAAACGTATTAACAATGTGCTTGCGCCAGGTATGGCTGATGCGCAATTACAATACAAAACACGTCAAGACAGAATTAATGGAGGTATCGCTTAATGAGTGGTTCTACTGAACTATACTTCGATATCTTGTTAGGTGAAGGTTCTGACCAAGTAAATCTAACAGAGATTATCGAACGTTATCGTGGTGGTGTTACCAAGATTGATAGAGGTCTTGGTGGTGCTAAAACTAACACAACGTCTACTGGGACAGACCGTTATGGTACTCAGCACGCCTATCAAAAACTAGGCGCTAAAACAATTAAGATTGATTTCTTGATTTTTGCTGATACCAATCAACGAGCTCGCTTTAGACGTGAAATGACAGGTGCTCTTGATTTCCCTAATGGGACAAGACATCTGCGTTTTGAGGATGAACCTAACGGATATTACGATGTAATTTCTGAAGGACAATTCTCATTCAGTGAAAGTCTTAAAGAGGAGCAGGCGAGTGGGACTATCTCATTCGCTGTTCCTGATGGACTTTGGCATTCGGATACTGGTATTACTGTTTCTAGCGATGGGCCTCAAAGTGAGTATGCGAAATTCACAAAAGACCCTGAGGCTAAAGTTATCTATGTTGATATTAATAATCCTTCAAATACCGAAGCGTATCCCATTATTACAATCAAGAATAAAACCAACATTGGTTGGATTGGTATTGTAAATCAAAATGGGGTAATGGAACTAGGGTCTACTCAGGCTACTGAAGAAGGTACTCCTAGATACGTCGATGGTACTGGCTCTGAAGTTCTTTTACAAATCAAAAAAGGAGATTTTGGGGCTACAGGCTGGGGTATGTTAAAAGAAGGTCGACACCAATTTGGAGGTAGACCCGTTCTTGGTATTTCACCTACTGAGAAATCACAAATTGTGAACAAATTAGTAGTTAAAGAAATGCGACATAAACATAACCCATCATCAGGTTTTGGTGCTGAAGATTATGTAACTAATGGAGTTCATTATCCAGGAAGCGACGAAAAAGGTTTAGAGGATAAATGGGCTGAAGCTATTGGCTATATTGATATTCCAGCAGACCGTGATGGTGTCAAAGGTGGTACGGATTTTCGTGTTGATTTTAATGCTAAATTTCATGCTTTACAACTTGGACAAACTGGTGTCATTCGTGTTGGTGTAATTAGTGACCGAAATGAGATTATTGCGCAATATGAGATTGGTAAGACAGACCGTTCTGGTAATGTCATGACTGCCAATTTCCAGATTGACGAGCAAGGTAAAGACAAGTGGTATGAAATGCGTAAGTTTCATGCTAACAACGGGGAATACGAACCAGCCAATAAATCATTCAACACAAGAGCAGGTGATGTGTGGTTTATGAAAGAAGGGCCAAAACTAACATTCATGTTGGATGGTCATCTTTACACATACACAAATGAAAAACTAAAAACAATGCGTTTTAGTAAGATTGTTATTCAGATGGGTCATGTTTATGCTGTTCCTCAGGTAGAAGTAATGGCGATAGAGTCGCTATCTTTTACTAAATTGAACACCCATAGATATGCCAATGTAGATAACAAGTATAAACCAAATTCTATTGTTACGATTGATAATTGGAATGGTGAAGTTTGGATTTCCCCAGATGGTACTTCAGAAAAAGGTTACATATCTCAATCTGAAGTTGTTAAAGGCTCTAATTGGGTTATTTTACCAAGAGGTAAATCTAAACTACAATTCAGTTTTTCTAGTTGGATGAAGGGTGAATTACCTGAAATAGAAATAGACTTTAACGAACAATATCTACAGTAAAGGAAAAATCAAAATGAGGATTACAATTCATAATAATAATCTGGAAGTTGTCGACCATCTTGATAACTCCATCCCAGGAAGTTTGAAGTTCTACAACGACACTCTAGAACAATATTTGAAGGGTGATGCTGCTACTTTTGACTTCACTGTTGATAAATTTGTAAATGAAAAATTACAAGAAAGACTGCAATATTTGAAATCAAATATGTATGTCTCATTTGTCTTTGAGGATAAAGATTATCTGCTTGGTGTACGAAATATGACACAAGACGATTATACAATGACATTCCAGTGTGAAAACGCTTCAATGGATTTGTTAAATGAATATCCCAAAGAATTCAAACAAGACGATAAAAAACCAATGTCTTATACCATCGAAGAGTATCTTGATTTGTGTCAAGCGTTTACTAGAACAAATATTCGCATTGGTATTAACGAGCTATCGTCTGAAAAAAAGATTTTGTCGATATCTAACACGACTAATATTTATGGTACTATCTTAAATTTAGTTGAGACTTTTGGTGGTGAATGCCAGATTGTTCCAAGAATGTTTGAAGATGGTAGAGGTTTGAAGGATATTAGTATTAATATTTATAAAGCCAAAACCAACACAGATTTATATTCTGGGATTGGTACAAACCGCGAAGATGTCATATTGTACATGGATAGACAAGTAAAAGGCGTGTCTTATACTCATGACAGAACTAAACAGTACACTGCAGTTCGAATAAAAGACAAAGATGGAAATTACTATCGAGCTAGAAAGAATTATATTGTTAAGCATTCAGATGGTAAACACAACGAATACTATATGATGCGTAATTCAACAACAATGTATGCACCTCTAGCTATGTTAGAGTATCCATCAATGATTCATGCTAACGAGTGTGATAACTGGACAGTTCAAGAAATTAAGACCGATTTAGACCCATCAGATCATGAAGGTCTTTATCAAGCAGGCCTAAAAGCTTTAATGACTTACGCCTATGGTGTTAAGAAATATACAATTCAACTTGACGGTACTAAAATTCGAACCAAGTACAATATCAATGTTGGTGATATTATTTATATCTCTGACAACAATTTCTTAAACGGATTATTATTACGAGTTCGTGTTGAGAAGATTTCTACATCACTATCTAAACCATTAACATACAAGATTGAAGTATCCAATGTTGTAGAGATGGCTAGTCAAATATCGAGCTCCATGATGGACAGGTATGCTCGAATGATTGAAGATGCTAAACCATATACAATGAGTGTCCTCACTTCGAACGGTGTTGCGTTCAAGTCACTCGATGATGAGACTCGTCTTTATCCTAGATTGTATAAAGGTGGCAAATTACAGAAAGAAGACACTGGTCGATATTTTACTTATGAAGTAAATGACCAAGTCATCGGTTCTGGTGATTATCTTGATATTAAGTCTAAAGACTATGCTGGTCAAGAGAAGATTGTTGTTAAGGTTAAAGGTTGGGATAACGGTGAAGTCGTATTTCAAAATGACATCACAATCTTTACTGTAAAAGACGGTAAGGACGCATATTCTCTAATTCCTTCAACAAGCAACGGTACTCAGTTTGTTAACGGGTATGGTATTTCTGCTGTAACTTTGAAATTACTAAAAGGTACAGAGGAGCTTAACCTAGACGACTATTCTATTTCATGGAAAATGAAACATGGTGGCGAAACTGATTATAGTGGTTTCTCATCATCTAATAAACAGATTTCCGTATCCACAACAGATTTTGTAAAGACTGCGACATATTACGCTACAGTAACCACTAAAAAGGGCGCACCAATTTCAACAACTGAAGTTACATTCTCTAACGTACAAGATGGTGCTGCTGGTACACCTGGTGCTGTTGGACGTGATGGGCGTCAGTCTTTTATTCATATTGCCTATGCCAATTCTGCTGATGGTCGTAAAGACTTTCATGTCAGTGATGGTGCTAACAAGGAATATCTAGGACAATATACCGACTTTACACAAGCCGATAGTACTGACCCTACAAGATATACTTGGACTAAGATTAAAGGTGAAACTGGGGCTAAAGGTGAACAAGGTGTTCCTGGTCCTAAAGGTGTTGATGGACGAAATGGTCGTGATGGTGTTGATGGTAGTCCTGGTCGTGATGGTAAACCTGGTAAGGATGGTATTGGTATTCGTCAAACTACTATCCGTTATGGTATATCTGAATCAGACAAGACTGAGCCTACGACTTGGACTGAACAACCACCAACTCTTGTAAAAGAGAAATGGTTCTGGACTAAGACAAGCTGGTCTTATACAGACAGTACAGTTGAGACTAGTGTTCAGAAGGTCTATATTCCTCGTAATGGTAACGATGGAATAAATGGTATTCCAGGTAAAGACGGTGTTGGTATTCGTTCTACAGTTGTTGATTATGCTGTCTCAAACGATGGTGTAAACAGACCTACTACTGGGTGGTCAAGACAAGTTCCAACTGAGAAATTAAATTTCACTTGGATACGTATGACTTTGACCTATACTGACAACGCTTCTGAGTCTGTCTATACTGTTTCTAAGAATGGACAAGATGGTAGACCTGGTCGTGATGGTATCAACGGCTTACAAGGCCCTAAAGGCGACCAAGGACTTCCAGGTCGTGATGGTGTAAATGGTGTATCATCATATACCCACATCGCTTATGCCGATAATCAAAATGGTGATGGTTTTAGTCAGACCGATAGTAACAAGCTTTATATCGGTATGTATGTTGATAATATTCAACAAGACTCAACCGACAAAACAAAATATCGTTGGACTAAATGGCGTGGTCAAGACGGTCAAGCAGGTGTCCCTGGTAAGCCAGGTGCTGACGGTAGAACGCCTTATGTTCATTTCGCTTATGCAAATTCCGCCGATGGTCGTTCTGATTTTAGTTTAGTTAATACTAACAACAAATTCAGATATATTGGTCACTATACAGATTTCGAGTCTGCTGACTCAAGAGACCCTAGTCGATATTCTTGGGTGGATATGACTGGTGGTGTTGTTATTGGTGGAGATAACCTTGTCAGAAACTCAGCATTTCCTAAGAGCAAGAAATCTTGGGGTTACTGGGAGGTTCCTAGCGATAATCCTAAATTAAATATTGATAAACATGGTTTCTATTACAATGGTACTCGTGAATTATTTAGACTTGATAACAATACCGATGGTGGTATTCCATCAGCAACTCAACGATTCTCAGTAAAAAGAAATACCGCATATTCTTGTAATATTTCGATGTTTGGTACTAGTAATATCAAAAATGTTACGATTTATTTTCTTGGTCGTAAGATTGGTGAAACCGATACGTTTACTAAAGTTGTAAATGTTAAACAGATTAATGGATCACCATCAACTAGTAAAGTTGTTAGATTTGAGAATACGTTTAACTCTGGAGAATGCGATGAAGGATTTATCCGCATTGATAATGGTGGTCGTACAGATAACGGTACATCGTTGTTATTCTTTACAGAACTAGATGTATATGAAGGTTCTACGCCTCGTGTATGGCAGGCTTCACCTTATGACCTTGCTGATAATATCGAGACTAAAGCGGATGCTAATCTAACAACTCAACAATTACAACTTCTTGCTGAGAATGATGCGAAAATGAGAGCGGAATTACAAGCTAAAGCTGCTGCAGATGAAGTCCAAAGATGGGTCTCAGAATATAAGAATTATCTTAAGACTGCAGAAGCTAATCGTATCAAGGCTGAAAATGATTTGGTAACACAATCACAACGTATTGTGCAAATCCAAACAATCTTAGGTGATATGGCGGCTAAGACTAGTTTCATTGACTCATTTATTACACAAGCAAATGAAGGATTGACTATCGGTAAAAATGATGGTTCTAGCTCAATTATGTTCTCACCAGCAGGACGTATATCTATGTTTTCTTCCGGTAAAGAAGTAATGTATATCGACAAGGGTATGTTATATATTGACAATGGTACCTTTGTTAAAACTATTCAAGTAGGTCGTTATAGGACTGAACAATATTTCGCTGATTTGGACATGAACGTAGTCCGATATGTTGGTGATATTAATATGGGAGGTAACTAATGTCAGAACATTGGAGTAATAACGACCGTGGATATCGGTTGAAACTATGGGTTGATATGACGGCGCAAGACAGTGTTAAGAATATCACAACGTATAGATTGCGACTATTCTTGGTTTCTGGTGGTATGTCATTTAGTGAATATAGTTGTAGTGGTTATATTCAGTTTGATGACCGACAAATTCCTTTTGCGTGTAGTGCTATAAACTTTAATAGTCAAATAACACTTATTGACCAAGATGGACACAATCTATGGCACAACCCTGATGGTACAAAAACAGCTAAGGTTAGTGTTGTATTTAATGGGCAAGGTGGGTATTCCCCAAATCGTTTGGAAATCTCACCATTCGATTTAACACCACCACCTTTAGCTTTGGCTTCTACTTCCGTTGAAGAACGATATAATGGATATTTTGGTCAACCATTAACAATCAACATTAGACGTCAAAAAGACAATTTCAAACACAAACTTAGTTTTGGATTTGGTAACGTTTGGCGAGATATTGCCACTAATGTTGATACTTCTTATACTTGGACAATCCCTACTGATATTATCAATCAAATAGCGTCAACCGCGACAAGTGGTAATGGTGAGATTGATATTGAAACATACAATGGTTCTAATAAGGTTGGTCAAACTGTACGAGTCCCTATCACTATACATGTCGCTAAAGAAGGCACTTCTTCCAAACCAACATTCACTGATATTGAACTTACAGACACTAATACTAGCGTGAAGAATATCTTAGGTACACCTAACGTGTTTCTACAAGTCCTATCGAATATACAATGTTCATTCAAGGGCGTTGTTGGTAGTTTTGGTGCTCCTGTTCGTAGTTATTATGCAGAGATTGTTGGTAAGAATTTATCAATAAAATCAGACAATGGTAAGTTCGGTATAATGAACTTTTCTGGCGATGTCACCATTTCTGCATATATTATTGATGAGCGTGGTATTAAGTCTGATGTAAAGACAAAAACGGTTAAAGTCCTTCCTTATTTTTCACCAAACATTTTCTTCACAGCAGAACGTGTTGGTGCTAATGCGTCAACTGTTAACACAAGAACTACTTGTAAAGTTGCTGATTTAAATATTAATGGTAGTCAGAAAAACAGTATGACTGTTAAGTTCTTTACTTCGTCTGATGGTGGAGCAACTTATACTTTAAACAGTGGCGACGCCGATTTTGGTTCCAACCAAACAATGGAAGTTGTAAATAGATTAGCATCATTGCGTGGAGAGTTCTCGCCAAAAGACACGTTTGTTATTCGTGCTACAATATCTGATAAGTTTTCACAACCTGTATCGTATGACTATCCATTATCAACAGAAGCTGTCGTTATATCCTACCATAGAGAAGGCGTTGGTATTGGTATGGTGCATAATAACAACAATTATCGTGTACAAGTGGCACCTGGTGATGTTAGTATCGAAAATGGCGTGTATCGTATCAAAGATACAGAAATCCAAAATCATAGACTAACAGAAACAAATGGTACTTGTATCAAATATAATTCTGGGGATGCTAACAATATCTTAAAGACAGGATTTTACAATGTTAATAATTGTAATAACATGCCTAACAACGATTTACAATGGTGGTATCTTACGGTTATTGCCAATGCAGATACATATGTTATGCAACAAGCTAATTCGTTCTTTAATGACAAGATTTATACTCGACAAAAACGAGGTAATCAATGGACTAACTGGGTTGCATTACAACAAGAGTCCACCGTTGTCAAGAAAGAACCAGAATGGATTAAAGTTAATGGTGATAAAGGTCTATATGGACGATATAAAGTTATTGATGGTGTTGTTCATGTTCAATTAATAGCTGATCCATTTACGGAATCAGACGTATGTTCTATTAAACTACCACAAGAGTTTTGTAAGAACTTTATAGGATCTTATATGTTAATGGCTACACTATTCGATTTAGATACAACAAAGAATATCCTCATTCAGTTTAATCCTAATGGTTATGTGGTTGTGCTTAATGCCGAGAAAGGTAAAGTTATTAAACATATGTTTTCATTTGCAATCTAGAAAGGAAGGATAATCATGAGACTTAATACGAAAATAGCATTAGCTGGGCTTGTTGGGACTACTGCTATTGGATTGGCAAATATGAACCAACCAACAAACGCAGAAACAAAATCTAACAATGTTACGCCAGACAGTAGTGTTGTGTTGAACAAAACAGTCACAACAACAGACTCTAAGGATATTAGTTCTGATGTTGTACAATTCCCTCTTGGAGGTAAATAAAAAATGTTGTATCTACTCGTATCGGCACCACCCCCATCAGATGGGATAGATAGGCTTATAAGATATATCATTGAATTTTATAGTAGTGGTATTGATGACCATATCATGGTAGCCGCCACTTTTTGGGTACTTTTTCTTGATATTACATTAGGATATATTAGAGGTTGGGCTACTGGGTCTTTCTCTTCAACTGTAAGTAAAAAAGGACTCGGTAGTCACGCCTTTGTATTTGTAACCGTACTAGTTAGTTACCCTCTAGCAATGTTGGCTAATGTAGAAACAGAAGCTGATATGTTTATTTATTATTTATTCTTTTCTTATGCCGCGTCCATTCTAAAAAATGGGGAAGCTATTGGTATTAAAATTCCATTTATTACCAAATATGTGTCGGATAGAGTAGACCATCATAAGGACGAATATAACGAAGACAAGGAGACTGAAAATAATGACAGTAAAACTTAAAAACGAAGTATACAATGCTCTTAAATGGTTCACAATCACAGCAATTCCATCTTTGGTATTGTTTGTATCAACAGTTGGTCATATTTACAACTGGGCTTATACTGAATCAACAACAGCTCTTATTGGTGCTGTAGGTGCGCTATTTGCTGGTTTGCTTGGTGTATCTTCATATAACTACAACAAAGAAAATAAAGATAACAAGGAGTAATCCATGTCTAAATTGATGACGTCCCTCAGACTTATTGATGGTGGCGATGTTATCAAAAGCGGAGACACTTCTTCAGAATTTACATTCGAAATATTAGACGATGACGGAAATGTCTTTCCTCTAACAGGAGATGGTATTGTTACATTGTCTCAACTTGGTGAAATTAAATTCTCTAAGAATGTTAAAGTTGTTGACGGCGTTGTCACATTCGCTCTAGGGAAGAGTCTAGAATATGGCAAATATCTTCTTGAGATTAAAGTAGATGGTCATATCTTCCCTTCTAACAAATATAAAGTCAAAGTCGTACAATCTTCTTTCGGAGGTGATACTCTTATTCCTCCTGATGTATACGAAGAGAAACTACGTGTCATTGCTAACGATATTAAACAAGCAGGGTTGGTCGATAGTGGTGAAGATTATCTTAATATTTATAACCTTGCTAAGATTTAGGAGGACTTATGTCAAATCTTTCAAACGCATTCTCAGCCGTAGGTGCTGATATTAAACGTATTGACGCTGCTCTTGCTCAAAAAGCAGACAAGACTGAAGTTTCTAGTCTTGCACCTGGTATTACTCAAGAACAACTTAACCAAGCCATTGCTCAAGCTAAAACAGACCTTATCGGTGGAGCTCCAGAAGAGCTTGATACTCTCAAAGAACTTGCTGATAAGATTGCTGCTGGTGGGGGTAATGTTGACTCTGGTATTATTACTAAACTTACAGAACTTGGTAATCGTGTTACAGCTATTGAAAGTGAAGATTTCCTAAGCGCATATAATACAGCTAAAAACACTCTCTAATGAGGTGGGCTTATGAGTAATTTAAAAGACACAATAGAAACTATTGGTCATGATATTGGTGATATTAAAAATAAACAATCTTTATCGTTAACTACCGAGAAAGCGTATTCGTTATTTCCAACATACGATAACTTTATTACTCATGTTGTAGAAGCACGTGCGTGGATGCAAGACCCATTTGTATTAAAATCACAACTACCTACAAATGAAATTAAAGAGTTAAAGAACGAAATCGAAGAGTTGAAGAAAACCATCTCGGAGCTTAAAGAGTCTATTCAAAAATAAGAAAGGAGCATTCTAAATGAGTGTTCAACAATCTATTGTTAATTGGTTTATTAACCATCGTGGACTTGTTACATATTCAATGTATGGGTCTCGTAATGGTTCTGATGGTACTGGGGATTGTTCTGGTACTGTTTCACAAGCCTTGAAAGAAGCTGGTATTGGAATTCAAGGTCTTCCATCTACAGTTACTCTCGGACAACAACTTGCAAATAACGGTTTCTACCGTGTAAGTCGTAATGAGGACTGGAATGCTCAGGCTGGTGACATTGTTATGATGTCATTCGGTTCAGACATGGCATCATCTGGTGGTGCTGGTGGACACGTCGGTGTCATGATTGATAGTGTAAACTTCATCTCTTGTGACTACTCAACACAAGGGGCACCTGGACAAGCTATCAATACATATCCTTGGGATAGTTATTATAGCTGGAACCAATTCCCATATATTGAGGTATGGCGTTATGCAGACTCTGCACCTCAAACTGACAATCAACCTAATACTGTGGTAGTTCCACAAGCGAAAGCATATTATGAAGCCAATGAAGTTAAATTCGTTAATGGTATTTGGCAAATTAAATGTGATTACCTAGCCCCAGTAGGGTTTGACTGGGTTGCCTAATTTTCAGCTCAGTATAAACTAAGTGAACACAAACAAAGTGGTGTCATATTTTAATATGGCTAACGGTGGATATCCAGAACGGACAATACCGTGCCAAGTCTTGATTAATAAGCAAGAAAGGTGTAACGACTATCCCTTTAGGGAGTACGCTCACTATTTGTACGTGAGTGGAAGTGCTTAGACTTTAGAAAAAAAAAGAAAGGTATCATGAGATGAGTAAAACCAAACGTGGCGTTTGCGCCAATTGTCATACAGTATTTGAAGTTTCCAGAAAACAATTATTAAAAATGAAACAAGGCAAATCGGTCTTTTGTTCTGAAACTTGTGCTTTAGAAAAATACGGTAAATCCAAAGTTATTATTTCTGAAATTCCTTGTTCTAGATGTGGCAAGATATTTACTCCCACATACAATCAAGCTAAACGTTTTAAATATAACAATAATGTCTCTAATTCGTTCTGTTCGAATGAGTGTAGGTGGAAAAAAGATTACCCTCATACATATCACGACGAGTATGTTAGTGTTCGTGTGGGTGAAGAAGAAATTCTGCTTGACGCTGATGATTTTGAAAAGCATAGTAAAGCATTATACATTCATAAAGATAAAAGAAACAATTATAATTCCGTTAAGGTTTTTGAAGAAGGTGCTAAAAAAACTCTATCAAGACAGATTATGTCTGTAACAGATAAAAACCAACAAATCGACCATATAAATGGCAACCCTTTAGACAACAGAAGAAGCAATTTAAGAGTTGTAAGTCATCAAGAAAATATGATGAATAAAAAGAATTATAAGAATAATACTTCTAAAATAAAGGGTGTTCACTTGAATAAAAAAGGTTTATGGGTGGCTAGGATACAAGTTGGTAATCAGCGTATATTCTTAGGTTCATCCAAAGACAAAGCAAAAGCAGAAAAGTTAAGGATTGAAGCAGAAAAGAAATATTTTGGAAAATATGACAGAAAATATCTAAAGTAAGATATAGTCTAATCCCACTAGGAATAGTGGGTATTAATGAGAAAACGGGATCCCAGTAGGTATGGTTAACTGGGTAGACGCAGATGGTAATGACCTTCCAGATGGAGCAGACCAAGACTTCAAGGCTGGTATGTTCTTCTCATTTGCTGGCGATGAAACACACATTGTAGATACCGAAGACGGTGGATACTATGGTGGATATTACTATCGCCACTTCGAGTTCGGACAATTCGGTACAGTATGGCTCTCATGCTGGAACAAGGACGACCTCGTTAATTATTACGAATAAAAATAAGACCACAACAACTTTATATGTTACGAAAGAAATAAATTGAAAGTAGTATATCACCTCCACGCAACTATACACCTGCGTGTATTAAATAGTGTATAGTAACATATTTGACCGCTTGTGGTCTTTTTTCAAGGAGGATTGTTATTTGGTAACAGTAGCAGAAGTAATTAATCGATTTTCAGATATGGCCAATCGTCGTACTGGTGTCGATATTGATGGAGCCTATGGTATGCAATGTGTGGACTTACCAAATGCACTAGCACAATGGTTCTTTGGTAAACGTATGCCTGGTAATGGTATTGACATGTTGTCTGCAGGTCGTGCTAATGGATGGGCTGTATTGCCAGGGTCGCAGTGTGCAGCAGGTGATATTTTTTGTAAGTCCGAGGCATATCACGGGTATGGTCATACAGGCCTTATTATATCTCGTAATGGCAATACTGTTAGAACAATTGAACAGAACTACGGAACTGGTGGTGGTGGAGGCCCTTGTGTATATGTAACAAGACAAATCGACGGGTCGTGGCTTGGTGTAACTCGACCGCCATATTCAGATGCTGGTCGTTCTGATGGGTCGTCTAATGGTGAAAAGAAAGCAGGATTTCCTGTTAAGGATATTTCCTATGGTGGTCACACGTTCTCAGCAGAGAACCAAAAAGCATTGCTTGATTGGTGTATTAAGCGTAACTTGCTACCTTCAGGTTGTATTTGTCAGTTATATCTTGAGTCATTGTGGGGAGATTCATATGTTGGTAGAACAGACAATAACTGGTCTGGTATGACAGGTGGTGCTCAAACAAGACCGTCTGGTGTGGTAGTAACGGCTGGTAGTGCTCGTCCTGCTGCAGAAGGTGGTGTATATATGCACTATGCTAATATGGGTGATTTCTTCAACGACTGGACATATTTGATTTCAGGTCATGGTTATAATTGTTCAGGCAAGCAAGATATTAATTCCTTCACAATAGGTTTATTCACTGTTGGTGGTGCTGCTTATAACTATGCCGCAGTTGGATATGCTGCATACGCACCTCAAATGACGTCAATCAGGAATGGTGTTAATGGTAGTAATGGTGGATATTTGGATGCGCTTGACCAAGCATGGAAAGATGGTACTCTTGGCGAGGGTTATGGCGGCCAAGGTGAATCGACAGAACCTGAAGAAGAATATCCTTGCTTCATGTTTAACGCTAAAGGGTATCCTGAGTTGTATGAAGAAGGAACATTATTCTACTACAATGGACAAATCAATGAAGTACAACCTATCCATAATCAAGAAGAAATCAAATATCTCAATGAAATTTATACAGACGCAACTGGTCGTAAGTTAAAGGATTATCGTTGGGATAAAGGTAAGGATGATGGTGTTCAGAACTTCTTTGGTGTAATGCACCCAGGAAGTCAAGTAGAAGCTATCAAGAAGAAAATCGATGAAATTATTGCAGAATTAGATGAGGCGGTGGATTAATATGGCAATGTCATTCTTTTTTAATGTGGTAGATTATCCACAATGGTTTGAGCCAGGAACATTGTATTTTTATAATGGGGCAATCAACGAAGTGCAACCAGTACATAATCAAGAAGAGATTAAATGGCTTGGTAATGTTTTTAAAGAAACAACAGGGCATGAGTTGAAAGACTATCGTTGGTCTGGTACATTCCCTGTGCACGTGCGTATTTTCTCAGTACTTAATCCGTCGAGTCAATACGACAAGATACAGAAGGCTCTGGACGCAATACAGAAAAACTTACTAGCGGCGGTAGATTGATATGGGTATTAATTTCTTTTTTAATGTAAAAGGCGACCCTAAACAGTTTGAGCCTGGTACTTTATTCTTCTACAATGGCAATGACAATGTAATTCAACCTGTACATAATATGGAAGAATTGAAATGGTTACAAGGTATTTATGAAGATTGTAATGGTAAACCTCTAAAAACATATTGGTGGACTAATATGGTGCCTGTACATGCTCGTATATTTGGTGTATTACAACCTGGAACAACGGGTATGTATAGTAATGAAATGGTGAAGAAAATCGAGTATATGAAAGAAAAAGCCAAAGCTTATATTGAAATATATGGAGATCCTACTCATTTTACACCAAAGATTGCTGTCCCTATTCGAGCAGATTGTACAAAAACTGCTGAGATTTTAGGTACTGCTGTAATTGACCAAACATATCATATGACAAAAACAACAACGGTATGTGATTACCATTGGGGTGCTATTCAGTATAATGGTCAAGTTGCTTGGATTACAATTGGAGATATTACTGGTGAGACTTATGGTATCCTTGAGAAACGATATAATATGGACTGGTAATATTCAGGTGTGTTATTGTGAAAGGTAACACACTTTTATTATCCTCTCGTATAATAGAAAGAGAGGAATTTAAAATGAAATATTCTAAAAATAAAGGAATGGGATTTTTGTATGGATTCGCTATTATATTATTCCATGCTGTTGGGCATTGGTTGACAATGCAATACAAATACGATGAAAGTTTTCACCAATTTGTAATTAATCTCAAGAATGCGGTATTTAACTATTTTAATAGTGATATCCCTCTTGGGATAACAATAGGTGTTTCAGGATTTATGTTTGTTATGATGTTAATCAGCTCAGTTTGGAAGTATAGCGAATAGGGATTTACAAGTCCCTTTTTTTTTTTTCTACCTATATAGTAGAAAGAGAAAGGAGACAAAAAATATGAATGTTATTATTGGGCTAGCCCTTATTATCTTAGGTATTAAATACCTAAACAAATAGTGTAGGGCTTCGGCCTTTTTTTTTTTTCTACCTATATAATAGAGAAGAATGGAACGAAAGAGATATAGACCCATAGGTATAAATATAGGTGGTATCAAAGTGTGAGATAAAGAGCAGCACCCATACCAAAATATTATACGGCGGTCTATTTTTTTTTTACCTTTCTTATAATAACACATTGAGCTTCTTAAAGTGGATTTTCACTTTAATGATGCTTGTGGTTATGGTAGGTGTTGTTGTACTAGCTGAAATCATCATGAAGATATTAGAAATTATTTTCTAATTAAACTCTTGAGGGCTCACTGCCCTCTTTTTTTTCTGGGTATATAATAGAGGTAACACTCTAAAATATTTTTATTTATAGGAGGACATTATTATGTCAAACAAAACTAAGAAAATGAACAAGGCTGTTAAAGAAGCTGAAGTTATTGAAGAAGAAGAAGTTGTAGAAACTGCTAAAGTTGAAGCTACTGTTGAAGATGCTAAAAACGAAGCAACTGAAGTTGAAGAAACAGAAACTGAATCTAAAGATTCTGAAACAGAAGTCGTGGTTGAAACCAAAAAGGTATTAAGACCTGTGGCTTATGTGAAGAATAATTGGAAGAAGCTTACTGTTAAAGCGATTGAAGGAGTTGTAGTTTTTGGTGTTGGAGTTGCAGTAGGTAGTAAACTTTCAGGAGGAGAACAACCTTCTGAAACAACTGAAGAAGTAATTGACGCCGAGTTTGTCGAAAAGAATGATGACGTAGAAACTCAAGAAGAAGAATAATTGTGTTACAACTGAAAGAACCTTCGGGTTCTTTTTTTTTTTGAAAGGATGGAATGTGATGGGAATGATATTACCCTCAAAACTAAACAATCAAATTTGTAGAATTCTCTACAAACGTACAATGGAATATGTTGAAAACATTGAAGCAGGATTTACTTATCCTGACGAAGACGAATTGTATGAGTACATGGACGAGTATGGATTGAGTGTTAATCCTATGTCTATTATTAATACTTTATGTACACCAGACGAGGTGGATTTGTTAATGCAGAATTTACAAGTCGTATTGTATTTTATGCCTCATGTAGAGTCTCAATGTTTAGACGTATTAGACGTACGTAATGAGCGTTGGGATAAAGAATACCAGCTATACAGGAATAAGGACAAATAACGACTCTTGTCTTTATTTCCGCCCGTATAATAGAAAGGAAGGTAAATGAAATGAAAAATTTACTAAATAAAGTTAAAACTAAAATCGAAGATGCAATGTTTGTTGAGGTACCATTGAGTGCTGAAGAACGCATTAAGAAAATTGACGAAAAGACGCTGAGTCGGATTGCTGATAAAGCAGACGAGGTGCTTGTTGTTAAAGCTAACTCTAAAGAAGAGTTCGAAGAACAAGTTAATGAACTATTGAAGATTCGAAAAGCTTTCAACTCTTACAGTGAAGTAACTGTAGAAGAAGAAAAGCCTAAGAAACAAATTAGCGAAGGAGCTTGGAAATTCTGGGCTACTGTAGTGGGAAGTGTAACATCAGGCGCTGTAGTCATTTATAGCACACTGTACTCTGACGAAGGCAATTTTATTAATGACTTCACTCGCAAGGTTATTAATAAACGCATCGATGGAGACAAGTTCTAATTTTAGTAGTGAAGAGTTTTACGACTCTTCCTTTTTTTTTTTGGAGGATTATATGAGGGTTTATATTGCTGTACGCGAGCATGAATATCCAGAAGATGGATATATTATAGACAAACTATTTATAAACTACAAGGACGCACAAGACTCACTTCTTAAACAAGGATATCGTATTCTTAATGAGGAAGACGAGTTATATCAAGATAATGAAAGGAAAGATGGGTACAAATATGCACGTATCTACCACAAGACTTTATGATTAGAAGATTTGAAATTGATGGAACACTTTATCAATATACAATGGTCGCTAATGGACGCACGTTTAAAATCGAAATCGATGACTTGTTTGATGACCCACAAGCAGATGCTTTTAATCTAGGGTTAATCCAACATGATTTCGTCATCCATTTTCGTGATGTTATGGAGAATGTTGACTTTATTGGTAAAGTAACGAATGTGGAACAGGAAACTATAGACAACGGATTTGCAGATAGCAAATTCATGATTGAAGGAGATGTATTATGAGTACAAGCTATATTCCTAGCAATGATATTAAAATGCTAGTTAACAACAAACTACTAATCAATGATAAATATATTGTTGATGGATTATTGTATGAAATTGAAGACTTATGGATTTATCAATTCGAACCATTCACTGAACATGACGTTGAAGAAGAGAAAGATTGTGTAAACGATATTGCTGTTTACCTTAATGGTAAATTAAAGAAAACATACAATCGTGTGTACGCACATTTTTCACATTACAATGTGGATGAAGGGCGTTGGTTTATCCAATTTGATTTAGTCGGAAACACAAAATAATTTCCGCTTATATAATAGAGACGGAGATGTCTTGGATTGTAAGCTCTGGGGTAGAGCGACAGATTTAATGCGGACGGTAGGTTCGAGTCCTACCACAATCTAAGTGTTTCCATCTCTAATTTTTTTTTATAGGAGGTACCCAATGGGTAAAGATTACGACAAGATTGAACCTAGTCCTGAAAAGGAAAAAGTTCAAGAACCAGCAGAAACTCAGGAAGTTGTTGAAGCTACTGAGACGGTAGAACCTAGGGAAATTAAACCAGTCCCTATCAAGAAAAAATCATTGTTCAAACGAGCATTGATTGCATTAACACCTGAAGGTGGGTTCAAGCAACTCGCACATGATACATTTGTCAACTCGGTTATTCCTGCATCGAAAGACATGCTATACAACGCAAGTCAAGGTGCACTCAATGCTATTATTTACGGAGGACGTAATAATGGGGGAAATTGGGCAAGTCAAATCGGTCGAGGTGCGGTTAATGGAGCTCGCACAGGTCTACAACAACACGCAAATCGTGTACCATATAATCAAATGGGTAATACACGCCAGCGTCAACAACAAGTGGCGCCAGTACCACGTCATGACTACACTCAAGTCGAGCATTATACTCAAGCAGATGCTGAATATGTATTAGCACAAATGCGTCAGTATATTGCAGACCAGGGGTATGTGTCTGTATGCGATTATTATTCAATCTCAGGTGCAGACCAAACTGGTGTCACTATATCCTACACGGATAATACTATAGGATGGGTTGACCTTAAAGGAGCCCGTACTGTACGTAATCCTAATGGGTATTATATCATCACATTACCACCAGTCACAAACGTTTAGAAAGGAATATTGTTATGTTTAAGAATTGGAACAAAAAGAAAGTTATGAAAGTCGTTAAAGTTATTTGCTTTGGTGTTGTACCATATTTGGTAGATGTAGCCAAAGAATATCTTCACAAACAAGCTGGGTTCAAGAACCTTGTTGTAGAAATGCCAAAATAAGAAAGGAATATTAAACAATGAAAATTAAAGTACCAACTAAAGTAAATCGCGCTTACTATGGAGCTCTTCGCTGGACTCGTCGTAACAGTCCTTATATCTGTACAGGTCTAGGTCTTATTGGTCTAGGTGTATCTGCATATATGTTGTATCAAGCTCGTCCTGCAATCGAAGCAGGTGTTGAAGAATTGGAACGTGCTAAAGCAGGTGAAGAAGGTGCGTCAAAAGCTAATGGTATTAAGACTATTAGTAAAGCTGTAGCAGGCCCTGTCCTTGGAGCTACGGCATCAAGTCTTCTTATCCTTAATGGTCAACGTATTCTATCACAACGTCTTGCCGCTACAACACTCGCTTACAACACATTGTCAAGTAAGCTTGATAAATACAAGGAATGGTTAAAAGAGAACCATCCTGAAATGGCTACACAAATCACACAAGAACTTGAACGTGTACCAGAAAGTAAACAAGAAGCTGGTAAGAAAAAGCCAGCCCTCGTCGATGCTGTTCGTAAACCAAGCCTTGTATCAGAAGCAGGGTTCTTCGTAGAAGCAAGCCCAATCTTGAGTGACTTGCGTGAAGGCGGAGAATATGATTACGGTATTCTTGAGTCAGCCGTATTGCGTATCCTGAATGAAGGTAATCCTGAAGCAACATCTGCTGATAGCTTAGCTGAACGTATGGGTATTTACCGTGCAGAAATGGAACAAGGATATATCTCACTCGCTGATGTATGTCTTGCATTCGGTATTCCAAAAGAAACTCTTGCTTCTCATCGTGACGCTGCTCCAGTAGACTATCGTCATTATCGTGATATGGTTTGGTCTGCAGGTAGCGAAACTGGTTCATTCGACTGTCGTGTTGAGCTTGTACCAGTGACTGTAGAAGAAGACGGCGTCGTATTCAAGAAAGACCGTTTCTTCGTATCATTCGCTCGTGCACCTCGTTACGATTACTACGCAACTAAAGGATAACTTACCTTATATTAGACAGTAAAGCTGGGGTCGTGCTGCTAACAGGCGATGTTAAACAACGACAAGCACTGATATAAGAGGAAGCCTCATGTCGTGAGATTCGGGCATTAGAAAGGATAATACAATGAAAAAATCATTAATTGCTATTATTGGATTGGGCGCAGTATCTACTACTGCCCTAGTCTATAATTATTTACAATGGAAAGCCAACAAAGAGTTGGAAGATCAACTTGAAGTATTGAACGAAAAATTGAAAGAGCTTAATGACGCTTTTGATAAGATCAACAATACCGAAGTTATTGAAGAAGTAGAAGAAGAGCAACCTAAAAAATCCAAGGTTGTTCCTCTTTATAAACCTGAGGTTACTGGACCTGCACCAGTAGAACAAATCGAAGTTATTGAGGAAACTGTCGAATCTGTTAACAAAGAAACAGAACGACGTGATGCATTCCTTCAACAATTCGAAGACAACAAACGTGAAGAAAAGATTATTGAGGTGAACGATATGCGTATTGATGCGAACAGTCCTCAAGCATTTTCTATCTATAAAGATACTATCTTACAAGAGATTGTTGATGAAGCTGGTCGTGTTGATGTGGACACATATCGTGAATGGACTCGCGATTTCTTTAATCTAAAACATTACGACACAGAGGATATCTCAAACCAAGATATTATCAAATGGGTGTATGAAATGTTTGATTACCCAATCGACCCTATTTTGTGGTATGAACAAGACGAACAATTCCGTCTTACAATGCTTGAACAACTTGAAGGGTTCTTTGGAACTGGAACTATTTATAGTGATTACATTACTTATGGTAACTTTATTGCTAACGTTGTTAAATTCCTTGCGGAAGACTATGAAGATATCAGCAAGCTTGAAATTACAGCAATTATGTTGCAACAAATGAATGTGTTTGAACCAGACACAACAGCTAAAGATATTTTCAATAGTATTAAAGACGCATTTAATCATGATTTGCGTACAGGATATGGTTATGGTGTACTAGGCATTAACGAAGACAATATCGGATGGTTTGTATCTGATAATGCTGAGAATGCTATCCGTAATGAGATTAACGATTTCAACAATTATCTTTATGATAATATGGACGAGGTCGACTGATTATGAGTACACCAGGGCCAGAAGGAATTTATACAATGAGAGTCTATTTCGTCAATGGCGATTGGACTCCAATGCATTTAAACAGCATGGAATATATGCGTTTCCGTAAAGCCGTTAATGACAGAGAAACTGTTTATTATTTTGGCGATGGAAAGATGATATTCCTAGATAAGATTACACATATTGAAATGTAAGGAGAACAATGAATACCCCTGATACAAAAGAATTAGGGTTTGTTCCAGGCTTCTTAGAATTTGTGGTCAGTGAAACTAAGAAAAATAAATATGTTGTATTTTCAGACTTTAATTTCATCAAAGATGAAGACATTGTCATCAAAGGTGGAGTTGTAAGTGGTTGGTGGACTGGTGCAAAATGGATACTAGGGGATAAAGGATTGTATGAGTATATCGATAAACTTATTTTAGACTATACTGCGGCAGTACGATTACTCAACCCTGGTATTGATGTAACTCCACATCTAATGCAACGTCATTCCTCAGGTGCTATGAAACGATTTGACGATTTCGTTAACCGTTTTAAATCTGAGTGTGATAAAGTATTTAACAACAACATATTCTTTCTCTCTGACGAAGTTAAGAAAGAAGATTACTCGACTTACAAATTACCGTATGACCCAACGGAAGGTGATACTAAATCGTTTAACGAACTATTCAATGTCTTGTATGACAAGGAAGAACTTGATAAGATATTGTGGGCTATGGGAGCACTCTTGACAGGAAGTATGCCTGATATCCACAAGTTCTTATTCATCTACGGGCCAAAAGGTTCTGGTAAATCTACAATCCTTAAAGTACTCGAGTATATTATTGGAGAATACCAGGCACCTATTGATTTACGTGGATTTACAAGTTCATCTGAGTTTGCAACAGCAGACGTTAAAGAGGTTCCAGTATTGATGGATACCGATAGCGATTTAAGTAAGATTACAAATGAACAGAACTTGTTGAAACTTACAGCACACGAACCAGTAATTATTCGTAAGCTCTACAAACAAGGATATCCTGTTATATTTAATGGTCTACTTATCACTGCCTCTAACGAACGATTTAAATTGAACAATGCCGACTCAGGTATCACTCGTCGTGCCCTTGTCGTATCTCCTACAAGAAATAAAGTAGATTACACAAGATATAAACAACTGATGAACAGTATCAAATTTGAAGTTCCTCAGATTGCACAATTGTGCATTGACAAATTCAACGACATGGGTGCAGACTATTACGCAGAAGATGTAGACACTAATATCATCGAGTACTCTGATAAGGTGTTTAAATTCTTGCGTGAATATTATGACGAGTTACAGTACGGTGTTAGTTTCAAACAAGCGGCATCTATGTTTGAGTCGTTCTTGGAAGATATCGGTTGGAACACTACAGGTGTTAAGCGTAAGTTAGAATCAGACTTAACTTTATATTTTAATAAGTTTGAGGACAAACACGAGATGCCAGACGGAAGTATTGTCCGTAACTGGTATAGTGATTTGAACAAAGAAAAAGTATTCCCTGAATTGCTGAAAGAGAAACATCACAAAACTAGGGAAGAGAAGAAGGAAGAACCAACCATCGTATTAGATGATTACAAGGAGAACAATGTGTTTGATGTAGAATACCATGATACTCCTGCACAATACGCTACAGAAAGTGGAAGACCTATGAGAAAATGGGATAACTGTACAACAACATTGCGTGATTTAGACCCAACTAAATTACATTTTGTACGTGTCCCATACAATCATATTGTTATTGATTTTGACTTGAAAAACGACAAAGGCGAGAAAGACCTTGCTATAAACTTAGCTAAAGCTTCTCTATATCCTAAGACTTATACTGAGATATCCAAGTCTGGTGGAGGAATCCATATGCATTATATTTATGATGGTAATGTTGAGGACTTGGCTAATGAGGTTGAGCCTGGGATTGAAATCAAGAAATTCACAGGAAACACAAGTCTACGTCGTAGATATACGAAATCTAACAATGAGTTTATCGCTCATATTTCATCAGGTCTTCCTTTAAAGAAGGACGAACCAGTGTTTAAAGATGTAAAAGATATTGTATGGACTACTGCTGGTTTACGAGGTTTTATTGAAAAATGTCTTGCTAAAGAACATCACAACGCAACTAAACCAGAAGTAGACTTTATTGCTAAGAAAATGAAAGAAGCCGAAGAGCAAGGTCTTAAATACGACTTGTCTGACATGAAGTATAAAGTCAAAGACTTTGCGATAAACAGCACCAATCAAAAAGATATTGCATTCAAAGTCTGGGCTTCTATTAACTGGAAGACAATCGAAGACGAACCAGTCACAGAATCTAAATCATTGTTTGTTCCTGAAGAGGATATATTCTTCTATGACCTGGAAGTATATCCTAACTTGAATATTCTATGTTTTAAGAAGTATGACAAAACTTTGTCTGAAGACCCTAAGATTGCACATAAACAACTCTTCGACTCTATTCCAGAAGAAGTCTGGGAGAAGGGTGAGTCTTGGACAAGCCCAGATAACACAATGGGTGTATGGTATAATCCAACACCTGCAATGTGTGGTTCTATTATGAATAGAGCTCGTGTAGGTTTCAACAACTTGAACTATGATGCTCATATTTTCTATGACATGTATTGTGGTAAGAAACCTCTCGAAATCTTTAATCAGTCTCAAATGATTATTGATGGGCCACGAGCTAAAAATCCAGGTAAGCGTGGGCCTGCATATTCTATTGACTATGCTGATATTTACGAGTTCCATGATATTAAGATGAGTCTTAAGAAGTGGGAAATCAAGATTGGATATCCTCATGATGAGTTTGAGTTCCCATGGGATAAACCTCTTGCTAAAGAGCACTGGGGGCGTGCTGGTAAGTATTGTATGAACGACGTAGGTGCTACAGAATTCTTGTGGAAATATCATCTTACACAAGACGCATTCACAGCTCGTAAAATTCTATGTACAATTACAAATATGCCACCAATCAACAAGACTCAAACTCTTGGTGAACGTTTCTTATTTGGTAATGACCGCAGTCCACAAGATAAGTTTAACTGGTATGACTTGTCTAAAGAGTTCCCAGGTTACAAATATGACCCATATGGAAATCCTAAATCAACATACATGGGTGAAGCCACATCTGAAGGCGGATATGTGTATGCCGACCCAGGAGTGTATGAGAATGTGGTAGTATTGGATATCGCATCAATGCATCCTCATAGTCTTATTGCCATGAACTATTTTGGCCCATACACAGACAAGTTTGCAGGTATTGTTAAACTTCGTATGGGTATTAAGACTGGTCATATCGATGAGGCTCTGAAAGCATTCGACAATATTGATAAGTCGTTCTCAGAGACACTCAAACCATTCTTGGAGAATGCGTCTGAGGCTAAAGGTCTTGCTCATGCCCTTAAGATTATTATCAATATGATTTATGGTATGACATCTGCTCCATACCCTAACGCGTTCAAAGACCCTCGTAATATCGACAACTGTATTGCTAAACGTGGTGCTTTGTTTATGGTACAACTAAAACACGAAGTGCAAGCTAAAGGATATAAGGTTGTTCATATTAAGACCGACTCAATCAAGATTGCAAATGGTGACCAAGCTATTATTGATTATTGCATGCAACGGGCTCGTGAATACAAGTACGAGTTCGACCATGAACATACATATTCTCGTATGGCTTTGGTTAACGATGCAGTTCTTATTGCTCAAATCGGATGGCCTGAGAAAGAGAAAGGTAAATGGGAAGCAATTGGTACTCAATTTGCAGTACCTTATGTCAAGAAGACATTGTTTACTAACGAACCTGTTAAACCAGAAGAATTCGCTACGCTTAAGCAAGCCAATGGTGGTTCTATCTTTATTAACAACAAATTCGTTGGTAAGAATGCTTATATTTATCCATCTCGTACAGGTGGTGAAGCTATTGTAAAACGTCCTACAGATATTACACAATCTATCAAGTTGCGTTACGATAAAGGTGTCTTGAATTACTTACCTAAACGTGACCAGGTTGGTACACCTCAAGAGGTTGAACAACGTCGTATTGAGCGTATTGCTAAAGAAGTTAAGGTTGAACCTTCTGTTGTACAAGAGGTTATTGACTCTAACTTTGAAAAGTATATCATTGATAAACCATACGCTCTTACAGGATGCTCAGGTTATAAATGGAAACTCTGGGATGAGTTCAAAGATATCGAAGACGTTGACATGAAATATTACAATGACTTGCGTGCTAAGGCTGTTGATGCTATCTACGCCGTAGGTGATGGTAATATCATGTTCAAAGGAACTATGTTTGAAAGGAAGAACAATGAAGAAATGGTTGTTTAACTTTCTAGAGAGGATTAGGCCACCTATCCTTTATCTAGTTATTGTAAATCAGGCACAAGCTGGTGATGATGAACATACTATGGGTGTTAAAACATATCAACTTGCAATGCCTAAACGAAGTCTAAAAAGACTCACACAAGCGTATGAGCTATCACCATTACAACAACCCTTTATTGTTCTGGATTTAGACGATAAGAGTAAAATCAGTATTAATGTGAATGCTGTACGTGAAATCTCTGCTATTCCTTGTAAGGATGAAGAAGAACTTAAGACATTTGTTCAGTCTTCTGAGTTTACTTACAACAGTAAATGGATTGGATTACGTGAGGTGGTTATTGATGGATGAGAAAGATATTGTTAGATTGATTAATATCATGAAGCCTCATCTTGAACCTAAACGTAGGAGGACTAATGTTGATATGGACGAATTATTATCTTTAAAGATGGTAGGTATGTCAGATGCTAAATGCGCAGATTATTTTAATGTTAGTCCTAGCACCATTTATCGCAGAGTACAAGAATTAAAAAAGGCAGGAAAACTATGATATTAAGTCACAGATATCTGTATAACGTTGCAGATAGATTACAACCTAGTCCGTTTGAGAACCTCTATCAAGTGGTCTCGGACTATGGGACATTTATAAAGATTTGTAGGAACAAGGCAGACTTATCATTAGCTAAGTTCGATTACAATAAAGATTTACGCGACCAAGAATATGTCGTGGAAGATGCTTGTAGATTTGAACTTGGCGCTGGAAACAAGCGATTGTATCTCTTCCAGGGATATTTCAAGATTGATGATTATATTAGACAAAAGATTAAAGAGACTGGTGGAGAATTCTCTGTAGAAATTGAAGCCATTGATGTTGAAGATAGTCACAAGTCAGTCTTATTCCGTGGAGATGACAACTATGTCTTATATGCTTCCACGTCTTCTAGACCTACAAACAAGGAGAAGGTGTATATCGATTCGACTAAAACATCTGGAGGGTTATTTATTAAAGTCAGATACTCTTCTGGGTATTACTATGAGGAGATATTCACATGATAATTGAAGAACTCCAACCTATACGACGTGTCATCCAAGGAGGAGGTAAGCGTAAGTTAGGTGAACGAGCCAAAAGGGATAGAGATATATTTGGTAACACAAATTGGATTGACACCAAATATAACTATCGTAAATTGAATAGTGTTAAAACTTGGAATAGACAATACAACGAGCTTAAAGACATTATGGATTGTGAATATTACCCAGCATACGGATTATCTATCGAGGATATTACATTCTATATTCATGCTTGTGAAGGTGAGTTGGGACTCATTCTAAGAAACCCAAACTTATTAGATGGTAAGAGTCACAGCATATTCAACAAGACTCTACGTTATATCGAACAAATACCAGTGTCTCGTTGTGCAACATATTTGTACAATCACCCTGAACTACTGGGTTCGTTCATGTACGACCCTAACACAAAAACATTCATGTCTAATCTAAACGACAACGATGTTAGATATGAGATTTATTCAACATTAGTAAAACGAAAATTCGGAAACTACGTGCCTACTCATAAGATTGATTTGGCACTACTAGCTAACTCATGGGGTGAGGATAAAGTCCCAGAAGACTCTCCTTACAACCATAACAGAAAGAAAGGAAACAAATAACCATGACACTTAACATTAACAACAACAAAATTTCATTCCCACACTCTCGTCTTCGCTTCCGTAACTTTGCAGGAATTAATCGTGACGGCTTCCCAGATAAACGTACATTCTGCGTTGATATCGAAGATGCCGATTTCGTACAAGACCTTCTTGAATATGGGTTCAATGTTAAACAAACACAACCAATGAGCGCTGCTCGTTATGATGAGCTTGCAAACCAAAATGAATGGACTGAGTCATATGACCAGTATGTTGCAAACTTTATTCCTAAAGATTATGTCCAAATCAAAGCAACTAACAAACCTAGTGAGTCTATCAAAGACTTTGTTAAAATCTACACAATCGATGACTCAACAGGAAATGCAGTTCGCATCGACAACAAAGACCAAGCTTCACTTGCTGAACTCGACAAACTATTCTACAAGCATGCAGACGTTGTAGCTTCTGTATACGAATGGCATTATCAAGGTAACTCTGGTTTCAACTTGTATTTGAACGCAATCTACTTCCACACAGAACCATATTCTGCTGGTGGTGATGAGTTCTACCAAAAATATGTACTTGGGCAAGACGACGCTGCTGATATTGACCTACCATTTGACTAATGCCTTTAGAATCATATTTTGAACGTAGGATATGTGCTGTTATACGGTCATGGGATAAAGAGGTGTATGTTCAAAAGAATGACCCTCAAATCATACAAGGCTTCCCTGACCGTGTCGTATTCTACAAAGGCAAGGTCGCATTTCTAGAATTTAAAAAGGAAGCTAAAGCCAAAGCACAACCTAATCAAAAATGGTATATTGATACCCTTAACAAAGATTTTGGTTTTGCTAGGTTTATATATCCTGAAAACGAGATAGAAGTTCTTGAAGCATTGAGAGAATTTCTATTATAATCCGACGGGCCATGTCGAGAGATTCGCCCATTAGAGAGGAGATTTATGGACGATTTTTACAAGTATGAACGAATGATGATTTCGTTCGGGTTTGTTTGGTCTGAAGCTGATAACTTATTTATCAAGGTTGATGATGGTTATATTCCTAAAGTTACAGTCGAACAAGCTGAACAAATTTACAAGGTAGTCTATGACAATTAAATTTGGTGAAATCGAATTATATGAAGACCAAGAAATAGCTTTAAATAATCTATCTACTGGTAATGTCCTTGTAGGTGGAGTTGGTTCGGGTAAAACCTTCGTGTCTATATTCTGGTATTTGAAGAATTATCCAGATAGGCCATTGTTAGTAATCACAACTCCGTCTGCGCGTGATATGATTAAGAAAGGTCATACAAAACCAGACTGGCATGAGTCTATTGAGGCTTGTGGTATTTCGGAAGATAGGTATATGGTCGATAGCTGGAATAACATTGAGAAATATAAGAAGGTTAGAGATGCTTGTATTATATTTGATGAACAAAGAGCTATCGGGTACGGCAAATGGGCCAGAACATTCATACATTTAGCCAGGTTTAATAACAACGCTTGGATAATGACAAGCGCAACGCCAGGTGACGTCTGGATGGATTATGTTCCTCTATTTTGTGCTAATGGATTTTATAAACATAAGACGGATTTCTGTAATCAACATGTTATTTGGAATCCGCATGTCAAATTCCCTGCAGTACAACGATATGTAGGTACAGGCAAACTCAATGCTTACCGCAATCAGATACTTGTTAAGATGGACGATAAACGTAAAACGATAAGACATAAGTCCGTCAAACATGCTCTCTATAATGTGGATAAGTATAATCTTATTGTTAAAGAACGATTTAACTACGATACAGATATGCCCATACAGAATGCATCGGAGTTCACTCATTGTCTAAGACGTATTGTTAATACAAGTCCAACTCGTGCTATATTGTTATTAGAACTGACAGAAAGATATGACCGTATTATTGTGTTCTATAACTACACTTACGAGTATGAGATGATTGTTGAACAAGCAGAGAAGATAGGTATGGAATGGGCTGCTTGGAATAGAATGAAGCACGAGAACGTCCCTACAAGTGATAAATGGTGGTATATTGTACAATACAACGCCGCAGAGGCATGGAACTGTATTACTACTAACTGTATGGTGTTCTGGTCGCTTAACTCATCTTACCGCAAGATGGAGCAAGCTGAGGGTCGTATAGACCGTCTAAACACTTCGTATAAAGATTTATATTATTACTACTTCTTGTCTGACGCTGTCATTGATAAACGTATCATGGTGGCTATTGAGAACAAGAAAGCATTTAACAACTCGGCCTTTGCTAAGAAGTATTATGGCCTAGAATTTAAAAAGGAGAAAACAAATGAAAATTAAACTAAGTAACTACGCATGGAACGTCGCTGAGAAGAAGAAAGAATATATAGAAATGGATAGTATTGTAGAGTTGGACTCAATCTTGATGTTCATTCCTAAATATGCGCTAGGTCGTGGATACCGTGCTCGTGTAGAAGCTACTGATGGTAGTGATTTAAACACACCAACACCTGCAGGTGGGCGTGGAGAACGTGGAGGACTTATGAACCTCTACGATAAACAATGGTCAGGTTATGCTGCTCTACCTATCGGATATATTGCTGTTATGAAGAATGGTAACTTTGTACCGTTTACAGACTTTGAAACACCTTATTCTTCTGATAAATGGTCTATATATGACAACCTTTCTATAGGAGATTGCGAACAATGGATGGATGTTAACAGGGACCAAGTTCATATTGATCATGACGTTCTTGACACAATCACAGACAGTATTGATTTGGAAATGAAATACTATGCAATGTATCAAAAACCATACACTACTGATATTGTTAATTTGCTTAATATGGGTCTCAACCATATTCAAGGTAAGATTAACCAATTATCAGGTGAACTATTAATCCTTGTTAAAACTGATGAACCTGCAGATCAAGCTGATGCTAAACAAAAGACTATTTCTTATCTAACTAACTTCAAGACAGTTATCAACATTACAAAATCGTCTATTTACCAAACACATTATGGTGAAAATATCAACCAAATCACGAATCCTTTCATTCCTGGTTTAGTATTTGACGCGTCTTGTGAACACAATTTGTTGAATGACTTACAACGTGTTACAGGTCAATCCGTATCTCAAAGCATAGATAACTCGTCTCTTGATGGTAAGGATTTCTCTGAAGTTTCTTTCCCTGCACCATATTTCACTTACAACAAGGCTGGTGATAATATAGAATATCGTGCTGGTAATCTCTTCCACAATGGTTATGAATTCTTTGAACATATTTCGCAACGAGTTAAATTCTAAGGAGTTAATATGGCTGCAACATTTGATAAAAATGATTTTACATTGGTTATTGGTTATGCCGAAGCAATGTACATTAAAAACTATGGGTTTGATGATGTTGACTTGAATGGTTGTTTCAATGCAGCTCAATTCATCAAGAACTCAGAAGGTTATGAATCTATGTTGATGGAACACTGGGTCAAACAAGATAATGGCGATATTGTATTCCGTATGGTAAATGCGCCAATTATCCTTGATGGTATTTATGACCCTAACAAGACAATCTCAGGTACTCTCAAGATTAAAGAGGGTTCTGATAAGACCTTCGGTACTTGGCGTGATGCTATTGTCGCTGAGATGAAGACTGTCATTGAGAAGGTAGCTGAGGAGAATCGTCGTGTTAAGATTAGCCTTAAGAAAGACACAGATGGTAAGTACTATATTTATAGTGTTGGCTGGGAAACTGGTGAAATGACTATCACTCAAACGCTTGAAACGCCAATGGAAGCTGACCCAAATCAGCATAACTATTCACTACAACGGGGGTACTAAATGGAATGGAATGACCACTGGCGCCTTGAAGGACGTCATGCTACACTTAGTCCATCAGGATATCATTGGTTGAATTACGATGCGGATAAGATGCGTCGTGTTACTTGGAATAACTATTCTAAGGAAGATGGTACTAAGATGCACGAGTTAGCTTCTAATATGATATTGTATAATATCATGCCTGAGGACAACGAGAATGCTATTAATCAATTCGTTATTGATGCTCTTACAATGTTTGACGCCCCCATGTCGTCTGAAGTATTGTTGTATTACTCTGACGAATGTTTTGGTACAGCAGATGCTATTTATTTCGATGAGACTTTGAATCATTTACAAGTCCACGATTTGAAGACTGGTGTATCTAAACCATCATTTAAACAACTCTGGATTTATTGTGCCTTGTTCTGTCTTGAATATGACTATAAACCAGAAAAGCTTACATTTGAATGTCGCTTGTATCAATTAGGTGCTATGGATATTGACAACCCAGACCCTAAACAAATTCGTGAAATCATGAATCAGATTGTAGCGATGTCCAATGTTATCGAAGGCGTTCGAGCTGAGCGTCGTATGCAGGGTTTTAAATAAAACATTTTATTTTCCAGGTGTATAATAGAGAGGAGGATGACTTTGATGTCGTTCTCTTCTTTTTTATTTTGGGCCTACCATGACAACCCGACAAAACATTTCGCAAAATTAATAACAAGAAAAATCCAATTGAAAACAAAAATCTTAATAATATATAGCTGCTTATCACGGAAATATCACAGTCATGGGTGATACTTTCTGTTGAGCACACAATTGTAGACGATTTAACTTTATTTTTCATAACAAAAACTTTATCCATAACTCCCCTTTTATAGTTAGTTAAAATCAGTCAACGAAATCCATTCATTGTCCTTTTTATAATAATTTATCCTTTCTTTTATATTCAAATAAATATTAACAAAACAGGTCTATGATTGTGTGTTCTGCAGAGAGTATTACGCTCTCTCTTAGTAAGAATCGGCTTGCTAAGAACTTCTATTTTATTATTCTATATCGTGTGCTGGTGGACTGAGACCGCAAAGACCAGTCTGCCATGTTTTTTGAGTTTACGGAGGGCTATGCTCTCTGTTGAGTGTACTAACGGCTAATAACTATGTTCCAGTTGACATTAATATTGCTCAAGTTTCTCTACTAAACGATTTTTACAATACCTTCTATAAAATATTTTTTACCCATTTACAAAAAGTCGTTAGTATGCTCTACAGAGATTATATCTCTAAATATTATTTATTTGTCTAAGGAGGAAACAATATGACAAAGAAAAACGACACCCTTACAACTTACATTGAAGAACGTCGCAAATGGTTGACTAACCCGAACGACGAAAGATGTAATTTTATTGCAGGCGAAATGCCAACTGATTTAGTTAACCCGCAGACTGTATTTGATGCCTATCGTAAATTGAATCAGACCTTTATTGACAAAAACGCAGATTATGGAAACAGTTTTGAGGAGAGTTTAAATGAATTTGGATTGGTTGCTGGCGTTGTTCGTATTGGTGATAAGTATAATCGTTTGCGGACGCTTAGTCGAGTGGATACTGGGGGACGCGTTTCTGAGTCTCTGTCTGATACTCTTCTTGATATGGCTAATTATTGCGTCATGACAGCCGTATGGTTACAAGGCATTGAAGAAGAAAGGAAACTAGTTGATGAAAATAAAAAAGCTACTAAAAAGTAAAGGATTAACACTAGCATTAGTCACAACACTAAATATTCTTTGTATGATTGTGAGTCTTGTGAGTGTGTTTTATAATAAACCAACACAAGCTAAACAAGTCAAGACCCCGCTTAGTGCTCGTTCTGAACTACCTAGCAATCAGGTGATTGTCTATCGTATCTATTACAATGATACTGACTCACCTACAATCAAGGTTGAACACACTGATGCTAATACGCCTATTGATTTGAAGGGCGATACCCACGGCGGATAAGAAGATTATAGGTAAAAAGCTTGTATTAAGATATGTTGGTAAGACAACCGAAATCCTACAAGTAGCAAGCGATGTTCTTGTTACTAAAGACTCTATCATGTTTGTTGAAATGTTTGACAATGAAAAACGCTTGCGTTCAGTATGGTATAGTCTAGATGGATTGGAATCATTCACTTATGATGGTGATTTGAAATATCTTGCTGAAGATAAGACAATTAAAATCTCACCGAAAGGATTAAATTATGAAAGCTAATAAATTGGTTATCAAACGTGTTGAGGAAGAGCGCGATGAGCTTCAAAAGAAAGTTGATGCTCTTAGTGCAATTGTTGCGGGTTTTAATAAGAACTCTTATGTTACAGACCCAGATAAAAATCTACTTATTAGACAACTTGTTTATATGGAACTTTATCTTAACATCTTAGAAGTTCGACTATCATTGTTCGAAGAAGAAGTTGAATAGCAGCAAAAGAATGAGTTCTTTACCAGGGCTCTTTCTTTTTACCTCTCGTATAATAGAAAGAGAGGATTATATTATGAACACTATTGATATGTTATTTAGTTTTGTAGAAGAATTAACGGATGAACATAGTTCTACCGAATATTCTATTATCAAGACTAAAAAGAGATATATAGTAGAAGAACAAAAGTATGATGACTTTTTAGAAATGTATGTAGACGAAGCTGACGATGATGTAGAATTAGAGTTTAATGGTGAGAACGTTGTGTTTATATGCTATGAAGAATCGAAAGAATTCTTGTTAGAATCATATAACAACTTTATAAAAAACTTTAATTGATATCTTTGACCATTAGCTTGGTCTTTTTTTTTTACCTACTGTATAATAGGGAGACATCCCTAAGAAAAAATATTTATAGGAGGTCATTATCATGGCTAAAGTTGAAGAAATTGTTAAAGGAATTGAAGTGTATGCAAAGGATAACTTCGATGAAGAAATTCTGAATCAGTTTTCTAACGCACCAAAAGGATTGCCTAGTGTTACAAGCTTGGTAAACGAAGATATTGAAGAGTTTATCAAGGATGCTAACCTAGAAGATATCTTTGATGTGGAAGATAAAGAGGTTCAGAAGAAGCTTCTTCGTAAGATTATGTATTTCGCATACATTCAAGGTCTTGGTAACGATGCTCAATCGTTTATGATTAAAGGCTTTATGAAGATTTTAGGAGATAATATGTAAGAATAGCACTGGCTTCGGCTGGTGTTATTTTTTTTTTTAGAAAGGATATTATTATGTTTATTACAGACGTTGAACAACCATTGGTTAATGAAGACTCTATTAATATTAATTTTGATGGAGTTGTAATGCAATTAACAGGTGTTAAAGAAGTTAAACTTATCGCTCTTGGTGGTGGAGAAGTTAAGATTGTTATACATTTTACAGTCGCACAAACCACACGATATTCTGATACACGTATCGAGATATTTACGTCATATTATAAGATTAAGAGAGGTAAGAGGGTCAAATATTCTGAGGAGGGTTTTACTAATGGCATGGAGTGATATGTTAGGAGATATGAAAGGTAAGTTGGAGTCAGCCAAGAACGAGATGTCTAATCAGATGTCTAGTGTACAAGGGCCTGAGGAATTGAAGGAGATGCATATCCCAGAATTCCCTGACGTTAGCAAGATGACTAGTTCGGATATGTCGCAAAGGATTAGCCAGGCTACTGACGGTAATGTTAATATCAAAGCGTCCACAATTGATGGTATTAAGAATTTTGCTAAAGGTATGAAGTTGAACTTGTCTGAGAGTAAGATTGAGACACCAGGTAAATCCGTCAATGTTGGTGGAATGAAATTCGATATCAAGTCTATTAAGATTGATGGTACTGGTCTTAACTTTGATGCTTCGGATATCAACCTAAACCAGGAACAAGGCAAAGGTATGATGGAACAGTTCACTGGTGGTAAATCTATGGAACAGATTGAGAACATGGACTTCGAGAACATGACACCAGAAGAGCAACAAACTAAGATTGACGAGATTATGAACCAACAAAGTCAAGGCATGAAGCCTGATGACATGAGTGCTAGCATGAAGCCTAATTTCGACGAAGGTACCCAGAAGGTTATTGATATGTTCACGAAAGGTAAAGGGTTAAGATGATTGTTAAGTATTATGCTATAGGTGTTTGTGTATTCTTTGTTGTTGTGTTTATTTGCGATATGATTAAGAATCGCTGGGGCAAATAATAGGAGCACGGTTTTATACCGTTGCTCTTTTTTTTTTTCTGGGTATATAATAGAAAAGGAGGAATTTAATTATGAAACAACGTTTTATGGAAAAACATAACGAACTTTTGAACGACCGATTTAAAGCGGTATCTAAGGATAATCAATTTCAATCGGAAGAAGACATGCAAAACATGACAAGCGCCACCTATTATATGGGGTGCGATACTGGTTATGATGACTGTCTTGATGATGTTGAGATTACTGCCAAAAATATCGTGGCTTTTGGTATCGGTGTGTTCGGAAGCGGTATGCTTGCTAAAGCTTTGTATAATAAATTCAAAGATTAGAAAGGGTAAGGCTTACGCCGTTACTCTTTTTTTTTTCTGCGTGTATAATAGAAAGGAAGGTATTTAAAAATGAAAATTATTGAAAAGATTAAATACGAACTTTATAGAAAGAAGGTTGACGAAAAAGAAGCTCAAATTGCTCACTATAAAAAGCGGGAGGAAGAGTGTCAACAAGCTGAAGACGAGATGTATAATCTTGTATGGGATAAGATGAGTATGAATGATAGTATTAAATTCATTGATAGATATAATCATGCTGCAAGAAAAGACTATTATCGTGATGAACGGTTAAAGATGGAAAGCAATATGATTGAAAGATCAAAAGAAGAAGATATTAACATTAAACTAAACTATTTCTATGCAGGTATATGTGTCGTTATGGGCGCGTTAGCACTCGATACTTGGTTTAAGAATAGAGAGTAATGAAGAGTTCTTTTACTCTTCTTTTTTTTTTTATTTCCGCTAGTATAATAGGGAGAGAAACCCTGTGAATTATTTTTAAAAAGGAGGCTATTGTTATGGCTACAAATGAAGAAAACGTTAAACAGCTTTATGACTATGAAGCATTTAAACAAAGCGTTATGGGACAAGATGATACTATCACCATCACAGAAGAAGAATTGGTGAATGAGAAATCAACATCATTCTGCTTAGGTGTTGGTGTTGGTATTATTGGAACAGGATTAGCTTTGTTTGGTATGTCTAAAATGAGTAAAAAAGCAATGGAGACAAAACAAAAGGTTTATTCAGAATCGTATAACAATTATACAAAAAAGCTAAAAGAAGGAGATAACGAATAAAAAAACTAATTATAAGGTGGATTTGCGTCTGCCTTATTTTTTTTTTTTAGAAAGGATTATTATTATGAAAAATATTTTTATTAATAAAATTTATGAGAAGTTAAACCCTGTTATCAATTATTGGATTATGGATAATGAGAAGCATGGTTATCATATTTCAATTCGATTTTATAATGTTGATGTTAATATTTATAAGAAAGTTGCCATTCTAAACGTTCAGGTAGATGGACCTGCTATTATAACAAACTCTTATTATTCTATACCGCTAGGTTATCGTGTTCCTACCACAACAGATACATACTATAATGTAAGCTTCATTAGTTTTAGTGAAGGACAATTCGATATTGATGATGATAGTTGGGTTCATGATATTGTGGAATATATGGACAAATGGGTAAATGCAGATAAAGCTGATGTAGAAGAGTTGGTTGATTAATATGAAGAAACTATGGCGTAGTGGGATGATTGATAAGAAGGTGCTTAAGGCACGTGAGCAGGAGGAGTATGTTCGTAAATTGGAAACTCGTATTCTTTTCTTGAAACGTGCGTTGAATCAAGTATATGGTATGGAGGAATGTTCTAAATCTAACAGTAGTGTTAGCATCGAACGTCTTAATGGCGTTGCTTATATTCCAGTTGAACTTAGTGATGAAGACCGCGATGATTATTGGTTGGCTCAACATAAAAGAGATAGTGGTTGTACCCCGTTAACCCCTGTTCAATCTGCGAAAAAATGGGGTGAGGCTGTGAAAGAATATTTTGACACATATAATAAAAATAGACCTGATTATGATAGATATGATACAGACGCTGCATTTAGAAAGGATAAATAAAATGAAAGAAAATGTTGAAGTTGTTGTTAAAGTTGGTTTTAATAATAAAGAGTATTGTATTATGACATCATCTATTAAGAATGTTAAATATACTACAGGGGGTTGTAATGGAAATGTTAGTATTTATCATCTTCGTATAGAGAATGCTAGGGTTATGTCCAATAAAGCTAAACAATACAATGCTGAATATGGGCGTGAGTATTACACTACCAGAGATGAGGATTTATGGGTATATGAAAGTCCAGAACCTATTGAGTTTTATATAACTAGAACAAAGACTTATGAATCGCCTGAAGAGGAGGAACGCCTGGTGAAAGACGAGGATGATAAATAATGCAAACTATACACGTATTATATGATAAGAAGAATGACGCCCTTGGTATTGTAGATGTGGGCGATAAAGACCTCCCAGAGGCTCTGAGAGACGCTGTAGAGTGGGTCTACGAGGGGCGTAGGTATTCCTACAGGTCTTATTTTAGGGCTAACAGAGGTCAAAAGAACGAGTATTTAGACGTTATTATGAAGGAGTATTGAAAGGAATATTGAATATGTTAGAAGTAGTAATGTTATTGTTTTTATTGTTTGTTTTGTTTATGTATACTTGTGGGTAAGGAGGAATAGATATGATGTTGTTGGTATTGATTGTTATTATTATGATGTTTACTGAGACTACTTTGTAAGGAGGAATGTTATTATGTCAAATGATTTTGTTAAGAAAGTGTATGAGAAGTTAAACCCTACTATAGATAATTGGGTTAATACTCGTATCACTTATGGTGAGATTAAAGAATACTCATCTAAACGATACCGTGTGTTAGAGAGCTTTAATAATCCTATTAACGATTACAATGTTCGTATCGAGTTAAAGAATGGATATAACATTGGTATTTCTATTGTAACTAGTGGGTCTAGAGATAAATATAAGATAACTCGTTCGTTGTTGGTATATGCTACTGGGCCTTGTATTGTAGAGGTTGATGATGGAAGTGGTCATATCGATTCACGTCCTAGACATATCGAGAAAGAACGTATCATGTTCATTGATGGAGAATTTGATATCGATAATATTGATTGGACTTTGGACGTTTTTAAATTTTTAAATAAATACGCGGAACAAGAAAAAGCAGAAGTGGAGGTTGTTGACTGATGGCTGAAGTATATGTTACAAAGGAAGGATTACATGTCCTTAACGATGCTTATAAGCACGAGCTTAGCAAACTAATGGAAGTGTCTGATATGGAAGAAAATGGAAGATAAAGAAAACTTAGATATTTTACAGTATTTTAATGAGACTGCTAGCAAGGACGATTGGAAACTTGTTCAAGATGTTTATAATCGCGAGCTTGCGAGTTTATTGAAAGAACTTGGTATGGAAGGTAAGAAAGAGTTTAACCTTGCTGAGTTAACAGTTATTTATATTCGAACTTGTCTTGAGAAGGATTTAGCACTAGAAGAGTTATATGACCAAGAATATGGTTGTGGATATAATTCTGACATTAAGGCAAGATATATTGACGATATGCGAGACACATTGGACGAATACAAGGAGGAAGAAAAATGATTGAGAGCATTGTATGTTTGTTGTTAGCGATTGGGAATTCGTTCTTTGATGCATTTGTGTTTATGTTTGGTTGGAATCATATTATTAGTAAGATAGGGTTCCCTAGTATACCGTATATAGTTGCTATTGGATTGTGTGTCTTTATCTCTTATGTTAGACATTATGATGATGACGATGATTGTGAGGACGATGATAAAAAAGCACGGATAGAACGTGTTAGACACAGGGTCGTTGAGAATATTGCGCATAATATTATTTACATTGTGTTATTTGTGATTATTTCTTGGTTTATGTAATTGGAGGGTTGTTGTATGAGTTATAACGTTAAAGAGAATGCTGAAACGGTTAAACGACAGTTTGCCGTGTTTTATCCTGTAGCTATGGGGTGGATTGCGGATAATATTAAACATATTGAGAACTATATTGTTGAATTTCCTCATACCACAGACGATCGCAAAGGTGGGTATTATTGTAAGTTTTCTATTGATATATGCATATATAATGGAGATAAGTTGACGCTTGGTTGTTCTTATACCTTTAGTACTAATTGTGAAGAAGGTATGTATTATGGCAAACCAACCTTAAAACATTTTGATAGTTGGTCTAATGGTGGTAGGATAGTTGATCCTAATATTCTTATTGGCAATGATAATGTTGATTTATATATAGAAAAGCTAAATGAGAAACTAGCTAAGATTATTGGTTAGTGTTGGTGTTGTTTAAGAGAAGTAATATTACCGTTGCTTCTCTTTTTATTGTGGAATGGAGGAAAATGATATGAATAACGTTATTACTGAACTTAGTCGTATGGACGATTATGAGAAATTGATGAAAGATATTATTGAGATATGGCATCTACCTGTAAAAATTAGTGAGACTAACCCAGGTTATGTAAATAGTAATATAACCGTCATTGAGATTGACTTGAATAGTATAGGTGTTTATGGGAATATTGTATTGAGACCATACAATGATAATTCCAATGCTGAAAGAGGGGTTAAGGAGTTGCAGTGGACGTTGCATAATCAGATAGAGGCTTACGAGGATATGTCATTTTATACATATATCAGACACAAGAAGGATGGTGTATGGGATGATATGCCAAAATCGTATGAGAAATGGCAGAAAATGTTGTATTATATTGAGTCTAATTTGAAAAATATATACGCGAAAGAGATAAAAGGAGAGTGATTTTGTTATGAACGACGTTATTTATTGGGTATTGAACGGTATATTGTGGTTAGGTTTTTGCTTGTTTATTGTTGGATTAGACATGGATTTTAAGATTGAGGGTGAGAATATGTTCATTTGGCTTGCTGAGAGAGCCATTCTAGGGTCATATTTAATTGTTACGTCGGTGATTAATGGCTTAAAACGCGCTGTAGAGGCTGGATATGGGCTTGTTACGGTGGTTATTGCCTGGATAAATGCTAGAATTTGGGATGAGGAGGACGGAAAATGACGTGTATTGTTGAAATTAATGGGTGTGAGGTTGAGGTTTATGGCGATTATGAGGCTGTTTTTTATGATAAATTGGGTAGATTTGTTGTTGATAGACCGATTTCGATGAATTCTAAGTGTCGTTTGGACGAAGATATCCAGTCTAGGTTCGATGATATTAGTAGAATTATGTATAATCACCTTAATTTGAGCGAGTTTCCGCCTTGTCAAGAGGGGTGGATGATTACTTTTGAGCACTTAAAAGGCTATTTTGGGTATGATATTGTGGCTATTGAGGTGCTTGAAGTGTTCTATTATACCTTTGAAAGGCTGTTTATGTTGTATTCTAATGACATAAATGCTAGTTTTTGGGGGCCAAATCACGATTATTTTGAGAAATATGAGGTGTAAAATGGCGGATTTTTGTGACAACTTTTTTTGAAAATATGTGCGGAAAACGGAGATTTTCAAAATTTTCGTCAAACTTTATGTTTTTTTCTGTCACAAAATGGCCTAAAAAAGGGTGTTTTTGGGGTGTTTTTGGGGTGTTTTTGGGGTGTTTTTGGGTGTTTTTGTGACAACTTTTAACAATAAGTTTGACGAGGTCGTTCGAATTAATGTTTTTTTCTGTCACAAAATGGGTAAAAATGGCCTATTTTGGGTGTTTTTTAAGGTTTTTTTAAGGAAAATCGTTGATTTTTTATATATTGTTAGGATTCTTTTTAATATGAATTTTCTATAAAAAATATAGAAAAATGAAAATAAAAAGTTTCCGAAACAACGTAAAAATGCAAGAAAAGTTTTTACTATATTTTTTTTAATAATACAAGGGAGTACAAATATGTTCGATAAATTAAACAATGAGAATATTATGCAAAAAAGAGTAAGTGTATACGATAAAATGCAATGTAAAAATATTAAACATTTAAATCCGCATTATCCGTATAGGATATTTGCATTATCTAGAAGAGATGGCTCATTTTTAGAAAACATTGATTTAAATCTAATTTGTAGATTTATGATGTATTATCTTACAGAACCAGATTTATCTATAAACGAGATAACATTTAGACTCGGAGATCATGTTGGATATAGACAACAACTATATTATATATTAGAAAAACAATATGTTAATATAAAAGAAATTACAAGAACTGATAGAACAGTAATGTATATTTATTGCAATGCTAATTATAATTTTAAAACAACTAAAGAAATAATGATTCGTACTCACTTCTCAAAAGAAGGACTGGACGATGTCATTAACCATGCTTTAGAAGTTTTTGGGGTGGATGGTCTTATCTGGCATGACGATATTAACAAGTTTGTGTACGACAACTATATCTTTTATTATCAAAAATATGATCAAAACAGGAATGCCGATATGAATAAATTACAAAGTATGGTCAATGAAATGTCACAATTAGGCGATAGTCGGTATTTCTTTAGAAAAAATAATATATTCAAATTGATAGAAGAACGTCAAGGGACTAATTTTATTCTTGAGGAATATTATGATTTCTTTGAAATTAAAGCAACACAATATGGAGGAAATGAACGCATGAGAAATTCATTACAACGAAACGAAGACGAAATCAAAGTAGAAGATGTACAATGGCTTGTAGACCACGAATGGTCATTAGATCTTATTCAACGAGAAATGGGGTTAAGCAGTCGTTATGCTCTTAAACGATATTTAGATAAACATAATATCGATTACAGTAAATGTAAGAAACGTCCTGGACGCCCTAGAGGAACATTTAAAAACGGTTCGGCTCGTAATCAAATCTACGAAGACTTTACTAAAGGTTTAGTCCCAGATACAATTTACGATAAATACAAAGACAAGTACAGCAAACGTTCTATCGACCGTATTTACAACGAGTGGAAAGAAGACCAGAAACCATTTTTTGACTAAAACCGCACATATTTTTGCCTTTTCCACTTCTCTAATAGAGAGGAAATAGAAATTTGCCCTATTTCGGTCTTTAGAGTAGATGAAGTCTCACTACTCGCTTCATTTTTTTATCGTAATATATTACGACAAAATAAGCTAAAATCGCATAAAATACAAGATTATATAGTTAGATGCGTCAGAATACGTCTCAGAAGCCACAGAATAGCGTATATTCAACGTTAGGGTATATCGTGCACAATTATACCAGAAACGCTTAGAACGGCTTATACGGGCTCTCAGAGCCTCTCAGAGGGTATTAAAAATAGCTATATTTTTACGTATTTTTAGAAAGGAATTCCAAAAATGAAGGATTACTACACACCTCAAGAGCTAGCCGAGGTCAGTGAAGAATCACAAGACATTCTTATGCATATTGGTACGGCAACATCAGGGCGATATCCTAAAGGCTCTGGTAAGAACCCATACCAACATATGAGTAAGTCAGACCTTGAATGGATTATGCGACACCAACGTCGTCTTAAAGAATTCAAAGCACAAGGTCTTGATGGAAACGAAGTGTATAGGAAAATCGCAGAACTCGAAGGTATGTCTGTTAATGCTTTACGTAGTAAAATCAATATTATGCGTGAGCAACAACGTCAGTACAATACTGAGCTTGCTAAAAACATGCATGCCGACGGGCGTACTGTTCGGGAAATCATGGACAAGACTGGTTGGTCTGAAACAAGTGTCCGTAAGGCTCTTAATCAAGAAACACTTAAAGAGCGTGCTGACCGTATCACAACACAAGAACTTATCGAACGACTCAAAGAGTCAGTAGCTCAAACGGGATATCTTGATGTCGGTGAAGGTGTAGAAGCACAATTAGGTGTATCTGAAGACCGTCTTAAGTCTGCTCGACGCGCATTGGAAGACACTGGTGAATATAAGTACTATAAAATTAACGTACCTAATGCCACTAATCCAATGAACAAACCACAAACTGCCGTACTCACAACTGCAGATAAAACAATCAAGGATGTTTACGAGAACAAGGACAAGATTCGTTCAACTAAATACCGTGCTGATAGTGGTGGAACTACTAATATCCAGAAACTACAAGATGTGACAAGTATCCCGTGGAACCGCTTACAAATCAAGTATGCAATTCCAGAAGGAGAGAAAGGTCACGGTACTGAGAAAGACGGAGAAACACAAGATGGTGTTATGTATATTCGTCCAGGCTCTAAGGATATTAACTTAGGTGGTAAGAAGTATGCCCAAGTGCGTATTGCTGTGGGAGATACACACTATCTAAAAGGTATGGCTATTTATGGGGACGATAAGATGTTTCCTGATGGTGTAGATGTTATTTTCAACACCAATAAGAAGAAAGGAACACCTAAAGAGGATGTTCTTAAGCCATTAAATCTTATTGATGGTAAGATTAATCAAGATGACCCGTTCTCTGCCGCAGTTAAACGACAACCGCCATTATTAGATAAGAATGGTAAACCTGTTGTCGATAAAGTTGCAACCGCTGCTGAAGAGAAACGCATTGGTCACAAGCTTTCAACTCCTATCTATAAGGTTGGTAAGGTTAACATTGTCAACGAAGAAGGAGATTGGAATGATTGGTCTAAGACATTATCATCTCAATTCCTAGCTAAACAACCACGTCCTGTTGTTCGTGAACGCTTGCGTGCCACACTTAAGGAACATGATACAGACTTTGATGAAATCATGAAGGTAGATAATCCTATAGTTAAACGTAAACTATTAGAGGATTATATTCAAACAACGGAGTCTAAGGCTGTACATATTAAAGCCTCAGCTCCTGCTGGATTCCGTGGTCATGTATTGTTACCTGTTCCTAACATGAAGGAGAACGAAGTATTCGCTCCTCGTTATGAAGATGGTACTCGCGTTATCCTTGTACGTTATCCGCATGCTGGTCGGTTTGAAATCCCTGAGCTTATTGTAAACAACAAAGGCCCAGGTAAGAAACTAATCGGTGGTGATGCTCCTGATGCTATTGGTATCCATCCAAAGGTAGCTGGTAAACTATCTGGTGCCGACTTCGATGGTGACGTAGCTTATGTTATTCCAAACAACCAAGGCAAGTACAAGTCTGAGCCAATGCTTAAACAGCTTAATGGCTTCGACCCTAAGAAGTACAAAGACCCTGAAGGTTCGTTCAAACCTATCAGTAAAGAGTATCAACAGAAACAGATGGGTATTGTTTCTAATCTTATTACTGATATGACTTTGCGTGGTGCATCTACAGAAGAGTTAGCTCGTGCCACCAAACATTCAATGGTTGTTATCGATGCATATAAACATAAGCTTAACTATAAACGTAGTGAAAAAGAAAATCGTATTCCAGAACTTCGTAAGAATTACATGGAACACGTAGATAGAATTGATTATTCTAAACTTAAATACTACGATAAGCGAACTAGAAAAGAATTACCAGTTACAGATTTATCTAAAATAAATAAAGATAAAGATGGTATATCTTTGGGTGCATCTTCTGTATTATCTCGTAGAAAACAAACTGTAAAAGTTGGTGGAGAAAATGTAGAGATTGTAGATAAAGATGGTAAGAAGAAGATTGTAAACCGAGGTGGTATCGACGTGCCTATTACGTCTGTCATCAAGGATGCATCTGTCTACCTTGGGCCTAAAGCTTCTCCTATAGAAAAAGAATATGTAGATTACATTAATAATCTTAAGGTTCGACAATCGAAAGCAGAAGCTGAGCTTAGTTCTATTAAGACTCCAAAGAAAAGTCCTGTTGCTGCTAAGATTTATACTGATGAAGTCAACTCTCTTAATGAAAAAGTTAAGTTAGCTAAACTTAATAAACCTAGAGAAAGACAAGCACAGATATTAGCAAACACTAACATCAAGCGTGAGCTAGACAGAGCAACAGCAAATGGAGAGGAATTATCCAAGGCTGACATCAAGAAGCTTAGAGCTAAAGCTATTACTGCAGCACGAGAAGAAGTAGGAGCTCACAGAAATCCTGTTAAGATTACTGATATTGAGTGGGATGCAATACAAGCTAATGCTATATCTAGTACTAAGCTACAAGAGCTCATCAAGTACATGGATAGCGACCAACTCAAGAGCTTGGCTACACCACGTCCTACTACTACACTCTCTCAAGCTAGAGCTGATAGAGCGGCGGCCATGATAGCGAACGGTCACACCTACGCTGAGGTAGCTAAGCAGCTTGGTGTAAGCACCTCTACTATCAACCGCTATGTGAACGGGTCTTAGTGCTACACAGTGTACACTACTACACTATCACTCTACTACACACTACACTACTACAAGGAAGGAGTACAGAGTCATGGCACTCACTACTAGTGACAACCCCTACTCACCACTCGACGAGTACGAACAGTGGAGACAGTGGGATGAAGAGCATGGCTACTACCTTGAGCGCTACCTTGCTCGCATCTACGACACTAAGCTTGGTGCACAACCAGACTTAGACGATGACGTGGCATGGGCACTGGCAGAGGCAGAGGTACTAGAGCACAACATCTGGGGTAACATCGTGAGAGTTACAGCTCCTGAAGAGGACGAACTCCCATTAGATGAGCTTCAGTACGATGAAGATGGTGACCTCATCTACACAGATGATTAATCATCTACCCAGACCATAGGGGGGGGTCGAAAAATTAACCACCCTCCCATCATCGTCGCGGCTCTTCGAAAAATCCCATCTGCAAATTTTTGAAAACTGATTTTAGGTTATATACCTATTTCAGTCATGCACACTAACCAACAATATACTGTCAAGCACATTATGTAAGCAATACTGTGTTGATATGCACTGCGGGTTTCATCCTTTCTACGCTAGTGCGTTGTTCCTTCTTATAAAAATTTTGGGTTATGCTGGTTTCTGTCGTTACAAAAACGGTTAGTGTGTGTGGTTGAGATAGGTATGTCTCAAAAACTATATGTAAAGTAAGGAGAAACCCATGTATAATCATTACAAAGTGATTGCGCCTGCTGGTGTAATCGTGCGTAAAGCCCCAGTAGACGATACTACAAGTGAGGATGTTCTTCCAGTAGGAACACAGTTCAAAGGTCGTCTAACTGAGGACGAAAAGTTCATCGAACTCCTACAAGGTGGATTCGTTACAAGCTCTGAATTCGCTGTAGAACAAGTTTACCTTGCTACTAAAGACGAAGAGAGCAAGTAGGAGCTAGAGTATGGATGAAACACTACAACCAAAATTCCAGGGACGGACCCCTGAACAGTATGACAAGAAGATGCAAGCACTCGCAATGCAAGTATCTGAAGAGCGTCTCCGCAATGGTGAAGCTAGTTCAGCCGAAATCGTTTTTTGGTTGCAACGTGCTTCTCCTGCTAACCAATTAAAAGAAGAGAATTTACGACTACAGAATGAAATGCTTCAAGCTAAAACCGAAGCTATCAACTCTGAACGTAAATCTAACGAGGCATATATCGATGCAATGAAAGCCTTTGCTGGGTATTTGCCTTCTCGTGGTGAAGACGAAGGAGATGATTGGATTGACGCAGAATTCGTGGAAGGTTAAGTCAGCGGAACTAGCCCTCAGTAAGGAAGACTGGAATGCCAGACTAGAATATTTAATGTTGTTAGACAACAACGCCACGTCTCCGCGACACATGTCTAATCGTTTCTACAAGTCACGTGAATGGTTGCGCGTGCGAGACGAAGTCATTGAACGAGACTTGGGTTGCGACCTTGGTATCTTAGGATTACCAATCGAAGGCCCTATCATCGTTCACCATATTAACCCTTTATACGAGGAGGACATCAACAATTGGAATGTTGAGAAGCTCTTCGATAAAGACAACCTAATCTGTTGTTCTATTCAAACACATAATACTATCCACTATGGTAAGCCCAAAGAGGAAGAGTATGTCGAACGAACACCAGGTGACACAATTCTATGGGGTAAATAAATGTCGTCTATTTTACAAGATGTTGTCGAACGAGCCCCATCGTTGACAAAGGATTTGGTTGTTGATGGACAGTACGTTCAATCTATCGAGTCTCTAATCTCTACAGCCTTCCTAATTCTCAATCAAAATGGTTTGAATGTTGAATTAGTTGAGTGGACTGGCGATTGGGACAGAGATGTAAAAAACGAATGGGAAGATATCGACAATGAAAATCTATTGGAGACAGCTAAACAATATGTCGTCCAATATATCATGTTGATGTTCGACCCACCTCCAAGTCAACAACAATCAATCTTAGAAAAATCCCTAGAGCATTTGTTATGGAGGATTAGAATGGAGGTGGAGAATGGTTCAAACTAACTCTATCAATGAAATCCTCATTTCGACTCAACAGGAAACCCAGGAAGACCTACTTCATTACGGCGTCTTGGGTATGAAATGGGGTAGACGTAAAGGTCGTTTTAATGGTTCTTCGGGAGCAACACGAAATCCTAAAACAGGAGGTATTCTTCGTAAGTTCCGTAAGAAAGACCCACGTGACCAACAAGTTGCACAACAAAACCTAGATCCTCGTCGTAAACGCAATGTTAAGAAAGTTAACAATAGATTGCGTGAAGACCAGTTCATCTATGAGTATGAACATCGTGACCGTATGAGTACTAAAGCTATTAAGGCTCGTAACGAACGTATCAAAGCCGAACGCGAATTCGAGTCGTTAGTTTATGGTCCTCAACGTGAACGTGAGAAAGCTGAAGCTGCCAAGAAAGCACGCCGTAAGAAAATTCTTACAACTGCTGCAATCGTTGGTATTGATGCTGCTGCCAATTATGGATTAGAGAAAATATTCTATCGTAATGGTGTTACACCTGAAGCATATGGCGTTTCGTACGATAAGGATAGCAACTCATATACTGGTAAGTCTAGCAACATTAAACGTTACAAACAAGATAGAGACGTGTACGAAAGTCTTAAATCATCAAATGATATGATTAAAGGTGCGGCCAATTTCTATAATAACTTTAACAAACAAATTAACGGCGGTGGCGACGGTAATAAGAAGAAAAACAAATAACGGAGTAACCTATGTTATCTAATACTATGGTCCCTAAATATTACGGTGAGTTTCGTGACTCAGTTTTACGAGGAGAGACTAGAGTATGCGAAAACATCTCACTCCAAATGAATAGGATTGACAACGACATTGCTAATCCTGAGTATTTCTACGACCCTAACGCTATCGATGGGTATGTACGTTTCTGTGAAGCTGAATTGACTCTAACCGATGGTACCGACCTGACGCTTCTCCCAACATTTAAGATGTGGGCCGAAGATTTATTGTCATGGTATTACTATTCGGAAGAGGACACGATTGACCCAGCTACTGGGCGACGTATCACAGTTCGCAAGAAACGACGTCTTCGTAATAAGCAGTATTTAATCATTGCACGTGGTAATTCAAAATCACTTTACGAGACAACTATCCAAGCGTATGGTCTATTAACAGACACAAAGACAACTCAACAGATAACCACAGCTCCAACAATGGCTCAAGCTGAAGAGGTGATGATGCCTTTCTCAACTGCCATTGCGAAATCTCGTGGCCCGTTGTTCTCTGTATTAACTGAAGGTTCTAATAAGTCACGCTCGCAATACACACAAGCTAAATTGGCTTCAACCAAGAAGGGTATCGAGAATAAGATTACCAATTCGTATGTGGAAATTCGTCCAATGCGTATTGATAAACTACAAGGTTCTCGTGCTAAGTATTGTACTGTCGATGAGTGGCTCTCTGGTGACGTTAAGGAAGATGTTATCGGTGCGCTAGAACAATCAGCAGCCAAGGGTGGTGTGGATGATTACATTATCTTGGCGGTATCCTCTGAGGGTACGGTTCGTGACTCCGTAGGTGACTCAATCAAAATGGAATTATTGAAAATTCTACGAGGCGAATACGAAGACCCTCACACATCAATCTGGTATTATCGTTTAGATGACCTTAACGAAGTGAATGACCCATCTGCCTGGATCAAAGCAAGTCCTAACATTGGGGTAACTGTATCTTATGACGCTTATATGCGTGATGTTAAACGTGCGGAAGCCAACCCAGCTACAAGGAACGATATCCTTGCTAAGCGTTTTGGTATCCCAGTAGAAGGTTACACTTACTTCTTTACCTACGATGAAATCCAAAAACATGCTTATCAGAACTATGACAAGCTCCCATGTTCGATGGGTATGGATGCATCGCAAGGGGATGACTTCTGGGCATTTACTTGGGTATTTCCTTTAGGTGGTGAGAGATTTGGTGTCAAGACTCGGTCTTATGTATCAGAGACTAAGTATCAGAAACTCCCATCAGCCACAAGGTTTAAATACGATGAATTACAACAAGAGGGTACTCTGGTAATCATGCCTGGTACTGTCTTGGATTGGGTGGCAGTATACGAAGACGTGAGAGATTACATTCATTCTCACGACTGGGCTGTATTGTCATTCGGGTTTGACCCTTACAATGCTGGAGCTTTCGTTGACCGCTGGTGTATGGAAAACGGAGAGTATGGTGTTGAAACAGTAAGACAAGGTGTTAAGACTGAGTCTGTACCGTTGGGTGAAATCAAAGCACTAGCTGAAGCTCGTTTGTTGATATTCGACGAAGAGCTGATGAAATTTGCCATGGGTAATTCTGTAGCGATACAGGACAACAATGGTAACTATAAATTGGATAAGCGTCGCTCTGATGAGAAAATCGATAACGTGGCCGCTCTAATGGATGCCTGGGTAGCGATGACTCGTAATAGAGAGATGTTTATGTAGAAAGGTGAACATATGTCGACTTTGCTACATTCGTACAAAACGTACGAGTCTGCGAACGCGATGGGTAATGGTAGTTTCACAGTCGAACCTGGTTCCAATTGGCAATCGATTTCGACATATCATTCCCCTTCGTATATTCAATCAATGAACACCTCTTATGGTAGTGATTTGATTAAATCAATCATCAACCGTATTGCTATCGATGCATCTACAGTTGAATTCAAACACTTGAAGATTGACGCTCTTACGAAAAATCAAAATGAAATTAAATCTGGTTTGATTGACTGCCTTACTTATAAGGCTAACATTGACCAAACTGGACGAGCGTTCATTATTGATTTGGTGTGGTCTTTACTTGATGAAGGTGTTATCGCAATCGTGCCCACTGTCACTGATAAAATCATGGATGGTGAGAAGACATTTGATGTAGAGTCTGTTCGTGTGGGTAAAATCACACAATGGTTTACAGATAGCGTCAAGGTGCGATATTATAACGAAGACACTGGATTGGAGTTCGAGCAATCTCTGAGAAAAGAAGACGTAGCTATTATCGAGTCACCCCTCAGTGGTATCTTACAAGATAGTAATCAAACGTTGCGGCTTCTCAAACAGAAGATTGACTTGATGAACTCGGAAGATAGAAATGCTGCTTCTGGTAAGATTAATGGATTTATCCAATTTCCTTATCAGACAAACTCTGATTATCATCAGAAACAAGCAGATAGACGTCGTAAACAGTTGGAACAAGAGATGAGTAAATCTGCGTATGGTTTAGCTACATTGGATAACAATGAGAAATTCATTCCAGCAGGTGGTAACATCCAGAACAATACTCTTGAGGATATTAATAAACTTAAACAAGATTTCTACAACCAGATTGGTATTACTGAGAATATCATCAATGGTACTCAGTCTGGGGCAGAGCTTAACCTTTATTATAACCGAGTTATTGACCCAATCCTACAAGCTATTGTGGATTCAGTAAATGTTACTTTTATTAGTAAAACAGCGCGTACTCAAGGTCAGATTGTTCAATTCTATCGCGACCCATTCAAGATTCTTCCTATCGAGCAACTTGCTAATACAGCAGACTTGTTCTCTCGTAACGCAATCCTTACACCAAATGAGATTCGTCATTTCATTGGTAAAGAGCCACATCCTAATCCATTAGCAGACCAACTTTACAACCGTAACATTGCGGATGGTAATCAAATGGGTGGTATTGCCACTGCGGGACAGGGTGATGCTGGTATGGGTGAAGATGACCCTAGTCAGTATGTCTATCAAGATGAGAATGGTAACTTTGTAGATTATCAAGGCAATCCTGTTGATGAAGCTGGAAATCCTATTCGGAGGTAACAATGGAGAAACAAGAATGGTCAATTAGAGATGTTGACCCTAACAATGAGATTCTCCTTCACGGTGGTAAATGGTCTGAAGAGGCTAAACGTCGTGTAAGTGAGGCTCGTCGTGCTGGACGTTCTGTTCTTGAGATGTTTGGTGACCTTTACAAGAAGGCTGAGAAGACTACAAATTCTGTAGCTAAATCTGCTTCTAAAACTGTTGGTTCTGCTGGTAAAACTATTTCCAAAACAGCAAACAATCTTATTCGTGTTGCTAAAAAGGCCGTGTTTAAGAAATCTGGAACGACTACTGGAGTTTTAGGTACAAAATCTGGCGATAAAACTCTTAAAGCTTATGGATTTAAGAAACGTAAAATTGACCGTAAAGTCGTGCAAAAACTTCAAGACAAACTTGATAAACGATACGGTCAAGGTAAGTACAAGAAACCCCAAGGCCAGAAACTAGACCAAGTTCGCGGTAAAGCTATGGACGAACGCGAGAAACGCAACAAAACGCGTAAGAAAGCTGAGGCGTCTGTAGCTAAAGTTAAACGCAATCAAACACGAAGTGCAATCAAAGCTAAACAGAAATCTGACAAAAATCGTTCTCGTGATGCTATTGGTGAAAACACTCGTGAGAAATTCCGTAACGGTGACATGAAGGCTGGTAACTCCGCTCTTATTCGTAAATACAAGAGTAAAGCGGAAAAAGCTAAGAACAGCAAAGAGCGCGATAAGTACAACAAACGAGTTAAAGAACTTGAAGGTGAGAACAAGAAGATTGCTTCTCGAAACAAAGGTTCCAACCTCGAAGAGAACAATACTCGTGCAATGGAGAACATGTACGAGGCTGATAAAACAGCTAGCGCGTCTGTTCGCCGTCGTAATGCTAGTCGTACTAAAGATTTGGAAGCAGAGAATGAAAAATATTATTCAGAACAAAAACGCAAGAAACGCGGAAAACGTTCTAATAATATTCAACAATCTGCAACCTTTGATTATCAAGCTGCTTTAACGATTGCTCGAGGTAAATGATATGGAATACAAGGTTATTTTGGATTCCATCCAGGAAAATCAAAATGAGCTCCATCATCACGGCGTTCTTGGAATGAAATGGGGTCGTAGGAAGAGTAGACAAGTCAGTCCTCACCAGCAACAGTTCTATAAAAGGATGAATAAACTCTCTAAGAAGAGAGATAAAGCAGACTACAAACTAATGCGTAGGCTTGAGAAAGACAAAGACTTCAAATCTCAGGCTGAAAAGTCTGGGTATTATAACATTTCTAAAACTTCACCAGATAGAACTTACGAATTCTATAAGATTGTAGCGACCAATAAAGGTAATCTTGCAGGGCGTTACTACAAGATGGATTCTAAAATGAATGCCAAATACTTGAAACGCAAACATAATATTATCAGAGGTATCAAATGAACAAACCGCAAAATTACGATTTCGCTGGTTGGGTTACTAAGAATGACCTCAAGTGCTCAGACGGTGTAACAATCCGTCATGGTGCATTCTCTGGATTGTCTGGAGAAAAAGTACCATTGGTTTGGCAACATTCTTACATTCAACCAGGAGATACAATCGGTTATATCCTTCTTCATTCAAACGACCAAGGTGTATACGGTTACGGGTATCTCAACGAAACAGAACGTGGTCAGGATGCCAAAGAACTTTTGCGACACGGAGACGTGAACCAAATGTCTATTGGCGCTCGTAAAATCCAAAAGAGTGGACAAGACGTAATTCATGGAGAAATCTATGAAGTGTCATTAGTACTCAAGGGCGCAAATCCTGGAGCTGTCATCGAAGAGGTTCTTACTCACGGTGATGGTTTTGTCGGCGATGAGATTTTCATCACTACAGGTCTTACACAAGACTTGTTGAAACACTCTAACTCAGAGGAGAAACACATGGCAACTATCGGAGAAGTGATTGACACTCTCACAGACGACCAAGCTGAAGTTGTTACTAATATGCTTGAAAACGGTGTAGAGTCACTATCACCAGAAGATGCTGAGGTTCTTGAAACTCTCAGTGACGACCAAGCTACAGCTATCAACATCATTCAATCTGTTGCTGGTGAAATCGAAGAAGATGAATTTGTAAATTCTAATCTCGATGACTTCGAACCAGTAGACGAAGAAGACCACGACGAGTCTGAAGACGAAGATGAGTCAGAAGACGAAGTGGTTGAAGAAGATGATGAAGTTGAAGCTGACGAAGAAGAAGAAATTGAACATTCAGGAGTGGACATGAAACAAAACTCATTCAATCAAAATGGAATTGAAGAACAAGATACTTTGACACACGCTGCACAACTTGCTGATGTAGCTGTACGAGAAGCAGCTTCTCTCGGAAGTGGCTCTATCAAAGCAGCATTGGCTGGTGTAGATTCAAGTGGTGAATTCTTACAACATGGTATCTCAAACATTGATATCTTGTTCCCAGCAGCACAATTGCAAAAAGGTATCCAAGCTTACAACCCTAACGCCAAAAACGTTGAAGCTATTCTTAACAAATTCGGTGCAGTATCTTCACCAAATGTTAAAAATATTTATGCTGATTTGACAGAAGAACAAGCTCGTGCACGTGGTTATATCAAAGGTAACGAAA